>Ga0187219_1000727_pt1 | contig 15855 bp, 9 predicted proteins | sample 13SPOviralmetaG_FD_130162 | JGI IMG/M metagenome (GOLD analysis project Ga0187219, IMG submission 130162) | Marine viral communities from the oligotrophic San Pedro Time Series (SPOT) site, San Pedro Channel, CA, USA - 13 SPOT_SRF_2010-07-21... | ecosystem: Environmental > Aquatic > Marine >... | reverse complement strand
TGTTTACTGATGAGTTTATGTATCAATTAGAGCTTCAACGATGGTTCGGTAGAAACAACGTTACAGGAACCGCTGCTGATGCTTATACTTACCCAGGTCAAGCTGGTGCTGTTGATGGTACTGCTTCTGCTTTAATGGGTGATGGTATTTTAGCTCAAATCGAAGGTTCTATTAACATGTCTTACAATGTTGGTACTGCTGATGGTGAGGGTCTTACAGAAGACAAATTAGCTCGATTTATTGCAGAGCTTTCTCGTAACGCTAAATCTCCTGAAGGAAACGAATGGGTAGTATTTACTGGTACAGAAGGTCGATACCAATTCCACAGAGCTATGAAAGATATTTCTGTTGGAGCAACTGCAGCTGTTAGTGGTACAGGTTCTGCTTCTGGCGGATCTATGCAGTCTATGAAAACTGGATCTGATGTATCTTTGGGTGTTAACTTTGTATCTTACTATGTATTAGGTAATAAACTTACTATTGCTTACTGCCCAGTATTTGATGACGTTAATGCTTTTGGTGCTGAAGCTGGTGCTGGTGGTTCTGATTCTGGTGGAACTATGTCTGGTAAAATGGTATTCTTAGACTTCTCGTCTGTAGATGGTGTACCTAACATTCAGTTAATTGCTAAAGGATCTGACGGCCTTAACCGTAACTATGTGAAAAAATACATTCCTGGTATGGTTAACCCTTACGATCAAAAATCAATGTTAGCTGCTAACGGTGACGACTCATTCACATGTCAAATCATGTCTGAATCTGGAGTTATTGTTCGTAATCCTTTGTCTTGTGGTATTTTAAGTGCTACACACTAAGATTATATACTATATGTGGGAGGAGTAATCCTCCCCATTAGAACGCAAACAACAATTAAAAAAAGAGAAAAATGAAACATCCAGTTATTGTAAGAGTTAAAAAGCCCAAAAGATTTGTTTATTTAGGTTTAGGTTCAAGCTATAAAGATCCAAAAGATCGAGGTAGAAGAAGAGACTTAAAAGATATAAACGGTGAGTCATATGATTTTGTTATGAGAAGCACTGCCACTGTTTTTGATTTAAATGATGAGCATGACAAACATGTTCACGATTGGTTAAAGGATTATCCTGGTATTAATCAGCATTTAATTTTTGAAGATACCATAGAGCAAGAAATGATTTCTACAGAAGCAATGGTTGAATCAGCAGAAGCAATTCAAATTGCTGTTGCAATGACAGATAAAGAAATATTAGATTTCTGCAAGCTAACAGGTATTAGAACTAAAGATAATTCTATTGAGTTTGTTAAGGCTCAAGTTATTAAAATGGCTAATGATGATCCTAATAGATTCTCTAAAATAATTAATGATAGAGATAAGGATTATAGAGTGTTTATTGAGCATGCTATTGACGCAAAAAAGATTAACTTTGTAAATGGAACTTATAAATACAATACTGAAACTATAGGTTTAACTGAAGATCAGGTTGTATTGTGGCTAAAGGACAACAAAGACATTCACGCTTTATTAAAAAAGGAATTGTCTTCAACTAAAAAGAAAGTTAAGAAATAATGACATACACAGAAGCGTATACTCACATAGATAATCTGTTAGACAAAGCAGGAACAGCATACTTTACAGATACAGAAAAGAATAATTTTCTTGACTTAGCTGTAATGGAGTACACTAAAGGTTTAATAAATACTTTAGAATCCGATGCTCAGTCTATGGAAAAAATAGCACCTCTTGTTGCTAATTCTAACAATCAAATTAATAACTCTGGGTCTGTTACTTTACCTACTAATTTTTATCATTTACTTAGCGCTAATACTGCTACGTCAAAAAGTTTAATTGATGTTATGGGTATTAATCAGTATAATGCAGCTAAACATGATCCATTTCATTCAGCTACAGCTACTAATCCTATAGGTCTTTTAAAAGGATCTAGTTTAGAAGTTCTTGGTTCAACTGAAAATGTAGATTTTGTTTATGTAGAAAATCCTAAATTAGCAGATGAAGAAGTAGATATAACAGCAGGTACTGATTTAGTTGGTGGTTATAATTTAAACTCTTCGGAGGAAATAGTAAATATTGCAGTTAGAAAGATGATGTTGTCGTTGGAAGATCCACGGTATCAACTTCAAGTTAATGAGTTGAGCGCTGAAAAGCGTTGATGACTCTCTTTTTTCCTGCGTTAGTTTGGGTGGTAGATTTGCGTCTACCCCCATTCTTTTAAATAAGATGATATGACTTTAAATGAAATTGCTTATAATATTAAAAACTTAGCCGAAGGTGGTTATACTACTGACGACAATAAGTTAAGTATCCGACAAATTAAAGAGTGGGTACATTATCATAGGTTAAACATATTAGAGTCTTATACTGTTAACGGTAAAAAAGCTCCTACAGGGTCTACGCAAAATATTGGCATATACAGTACTCCAGAAGAAGGTGATTATTTAACGATACCTAGAGTAGCTTCTTTTGGTGAAACTAGAGGAATATCAAGTGTGACATCTGTTGATGGTAATATGATATTTGCAAGAACTACACAAGACAAAATAGCTTTTCAAGAGCAAAGTAGATTTACTTCTGCTATGCCTAAATTCTTTATTGAAGATGCAACAAAATTATATTTTTATGGATCGGGTGGTGGTGAATCGGTAAAAATAATTGCTGTATTAGAAGATCCTACGGATGCTCCAAACTGGGGTGGTGATGATTCAGAGTACCCTGTTCCTGCGCAATTAATTAAACCATTAATAGAGGCTGTTGCGCAAATAGAATTAAACATTACCTTAAAAACTCCTGGCGACATAATTAATAATGAAGTAGAAGGAGATAGAGAGGTGCAATCATCAGGTAAGTAATGCCTTATGTAACATACAAAGATATTTATAAAGCAATATCTAAGAGAGTAAGAGTAGAAGCGTCTGGCAGGAAAAAGACTAAATCTATACCTTACTCTTTGTTTTTTAAGATAGTTACTAAATTCTTTGAAATACTGGCTAGAGATTTAATAGTTAGGAAACAAAAGATTTTGCTACCTTTGGGTTTAGGATCTTTGTCTTTAGAACAGAAAGAACATATAAGAGCTTTTCATATTAGAAAAGACGTTAAAGAGTCTAAGTCTAAAGGATTTCCTGTAAGGTACAAAGTACCTATACTAGATGATTATTATTATAAAATAAAGTGGACTAAGTTTAAGAAAGACTTATATAAATGTAAATTTTATCCAGCTAAAAAAGTTAGAGAATTAATAAAAGATATATATAATGCAAGTTAGTGTTAGAAGAATAGTAGGTAATGTTGCAAGGAACTTAGGTTTAAGTAATCCTTCTGAGCATTTAGAAGCGTTTATAGAATGGGCTTTTGAGGCTGAACAAAAAATAGGTAGTTTTACTACGTTTACAGAAAAAGAATCTACACTTACTGTTAGTGGTAGTAAAGCGCTACTACCAACAGATTTAATTAAGCTAATAGACGTTAAAGGATCTAACGGTAACTTCTTACAGCCTACGCAGAAAACATTTAAGGCAGATGCTTCTGGAGATAAATATTGGATTGTAGGCGATTACATCCATTTTGCAAGCATTTCTAGCGGATCTGCTAGTATCGCATACAAGGGGTTGAATACTGACGAGGAAGGCTTTCCTACGATTAAACAGGGGCATGAAGACGCAGTAGCTCAATATATAATGTGGAGGTATAAATCTATAGAGTATTACGAAGGAAAGATTGCTAGGTATATTGTTCAAGATTTAGAGAAGCGATGGTATTGGTTGTGCGCTCAAGCTAGAGGTAATGATAACCTACCTTCTGAAGCTGAAATGAAAAATATTGCTAGTTACTGGAACACATTTATATCTGAAAGAGAATAGTTATGGCAGAGCAGTCTAAACCAAATACTTTTACTGGTGGAATGAAGACGGATTTAGATCCTGGATTCCAACCAAAAGACTCTTATTTTGATGGTTTAAATATTAGAGTTGTAACAAATGGTGATAAATCTTATTCTATAGAAAATGTTCAAGACCCTAGTGAGCATAGTACAGATGTTGTTCATAGTGGCTATAGAATACATGGGGCAATTATTGTAGATGAAACTCTAGTAACAATACAAAAATCTATTACTGTTGCAAGTAATAACTGGAGAATAAACAAAAACAATATAGGCTCTGATGGATCTGTAGGTGATAGAACAGAAGCTTGGCAGGGTGATAATTTATTTTCTATACAATCTAGAAAAATAGAAATAGAAAGCATTGTTGAAACTAGCAACATTCAAAGAATATATTGTACAGACGGCTTAACGCCTTTAAAGTCTATAAATATTGTAGAAGATATTGCTAATAATTCAGTAGAAAATTTTTTAGCTTTCAAACCTAACTTATTAACAAACCCTAAAGTTACTAAGTATAGTAATACTGGCGGTAATTTAAAGTATGGATCTTACAGCTATATTTATAGGTTATCTTCAGATGCTAAAGGTAATTATACTGATTGGTCTAGCATTTCAAACCCAGCAAATGTTTCAAATGGTAATCCCAACAAAACTAAGCCATCAAACATGTCTGGAGATTATAGCTCTGACAATTCAACTTCATTTCTTGAATTAGAAATAACAAATATAAATACAAATTATAATTTTATACAAGTTGCTTCAATATATTATTCTGCTGAAAATATTTCTACTATCAGCATAATAGAAGAAGGACCTATTATAGATTCTGCTTATAAATTTGTTCATAGTGGATTTGAAGTAGAAACTCTTGTTACTGGAGGTTTGGCTGCAGCAATTATAAATAACGACACATGGGATGTTTGTCATGTTTTATCTAAAAAAGATAATAAACTTTATGCTGCTAATTTAAAAACTACAAGCGCAGATATTGATAGCATTATTTCTGGTTTTGGTAAATTAAAATCCTACAAGGCTACAGAGAGTGGTGGCGATTGGAGTTTTGAAACTCATTCTAGTGACGCAAACCCTCACAGGTTTAAGGTTGGTGGAGATGCCTCTAATTCTAGTTGGCACCCAGTAGAGGATTACGATAGAGCTAATTATAAGTTTATAAACAAACAATTTACTGATGGTAGTGAACCTGTATTTATATTAGGAGCTGAAACAAGTGGCTACTCTGATAATGATAGTGATGGGTTCAGAATAACTTTTACGCAGGAAGATTATTATATAGATGATCAATTTCATTTACTACCTGATGGAACTCAAGATAGCAATAGAAGTGGAATGAATATTTTTTCTGGAGGCTATCAAGCTAATGAAATATTTAAAGTAGATGACACTAGAAAAGATGATGATTGGGGTGGATTTCCTGGCCCTCAAAATCCTAAATGGGATGCTGCATATAGAAGTTTTAAAAGAAATAGATGCTATAGATTTGGTATAGTTTTTTATGATAAAAATGGTAATCCAGGTTTTGTTCATCATTTAGGTGACATTAAAATGCCAGACGCTTTAGATCCTAATGGAAAAATATTAGATGATTTGGGAACTAATTTTCAAAATAAAAATTTTAACACCCAAAATTCAAGATGGTCTCCGTTTAGTGGAAATGACAGTGAAGTTGTTGCACACGCTTTAATTCCTAGAATTGAAGTTAGATTGCCTCAAAATGTTAGAGATGCAATAACTGGTTACAAAATAGTTAGAGCAGAAGTTCAAGAGAACGATAAAGTTATAATGACTCAAGGCTTGATGGAGTTAACGGAAAGACATCAGCCTTCTCCAGACAACGAAAACTCTTATTTGCGTCAAGGTGGTGGTCGTATTACAAGAAACTCTTTCCCATATTATTCGGTTAATGAAGATCAATACGGATGGCCAGATTACGTTACTCGAACTGTTTCAGGTTTATATACAATAGATTCTCCAGATACAACTATTGGTAATAAGACTTTTGATTTTAATTCTGAAGGATTTAAAATGAAGTATCTATACATTGTTGAAATGAATAGACCACATACTGTAACTACAGGTCAAAGTAATTACGGTATAGGACATAAACATCAATTAAACGGATACCCTTTAAATCATACTACGCTTTCAGGTAGTTACGGTATGCATTTTATTAAGCATAGAATTTTTCCTGAACATATAAATAGCAGTAGTAATTTTATACATAAAACACTTCAGTATCATACTAATTCAAATTGGGATTCTTGGATTTATTTTAATTCTTTTGATTTTTCACTTTGTAGAACTATAGTTTCTGGAGAAATTGTAACCGTAAGTGAACATCAAGGAAATACAAATCAAGATTTTCATAACTTTACCCCAGGGTATGATACTCACGAAAGTTCAGCTGGTTTAGGGCAGCAATATCAATGGGATAATGGTACTGGAGGTGCAAATGTTTTTGAAGTAGGTAACAGTTCTCGAGCATCATATACAGAAGGAGCAAATGCAACTATACTTTTTTCTTACGGACTTACAGGTAATAGCAATCACCTTCCTTTACTTTCTAGTTTAACTATTAAATACGGAGGATCTCACAGCTCTAGCGCTGCAGAAATATCTGCTGGAAGAAGTGAATATAGTTCTCTATTCGGAACAAGCGGCCCTGCTAATGATGGTGAGCAATACTCTATCGATGAGTTTGGAGGAATTTCTCAGCTAGCTCAAAAAAGTGTTACAGCTCTAAGAAGACATTCTTATAAATATATGGTTGAAATATTTAGAGATACGTCTAACGGTTTTGAGCAATATGGTGGGCATGAACCTGAGGCAATAAGTAAAACACCTTTTTATGATTGTTCTGATTTTGTTTCTGTTACTAGTCAAAGAACATCTTCTTACATAACTAAAGGAGATACTTATTGTAGTTGGTATGCTTATAAATGGAGTTGGATTTTAGTTGGTGGAAATAGCCCTTCAAACGATAATAATGATAATGACGGTAAAAGAGCTCAAGGAGCTGCTATACCAGTAGAGTCTGACTATAATTTAGCTTTAAGACATGGTGAGTTTTTAGGGTCTACAGAATTCGTAGATTTATTAGCTGAAGACAATTATTTTTACAATACTGCATACTCTCAAGAAAATAATCTTGTATCTTCTGTTACAAAACCTTATGGGTTTGTTTACAACGACACATTTGAAGGTAAGGTTGTTGCTTCTAAAACTAAAGTGTTAGGAGAAAGAAATGATGCTTGGACTATTTTCCCAGCAAATGATTTTATAGACTTAGATTTGTCTAAAGGTAAAATTACAGATCTTGTAAATTTTAAAAACAATCTTTATTGTATTCAAGAATCTGGAGTTTCTTTGCTTTCAATAAATTCTAGAAGTTTAATTACTGGTGAAGGAGCTGCTGCTGATATACAAATTGTTTCTGGTACAGGTACAGCAATAGAAAGGTTTGATTATATTACAGATATTTATGGATCTAAAAACTTTAATGGATCTACAGTTACTCCTACTGGATTTTATTTTTATGACGAGTATAACTCAGAAATAGTAAAATACAATGGGTCAAATATATTACCTCTAAGTTCTCAGAATAATTATAAATATTTTATGTCTAATCTTAATGATGTAGATTTTTACAGCCTTTATAGTTTTTCTAGTGGTTACGATCCAGAATTTAAAGAATGTCATTTTTATTTAAAATCAAGCAGCTCAAATCATAATTTTATTATTTCAGATTTAGATGGAAAACTAATTAGTAAGCTTTCATTTAGTGAGGGTCAAAATGATTATAGTTATTTAAATTACATTAATAATAATGGTAGTCTTTATTCTGCTTCAAATAATGGATTTGTTAAACATAACTCTGGAAATTATTCACCATTTAATTTTAGCTTTGTAGTAAATGACAATCCTACAGAAATTAAAATTTTTGATTCTTCAGAAATAATTACTGATTACGAATCATCTTTTGATGCTCATAAAATAAGCACAAACTTAATGGATGAAGATGAATTTAGTAATTTTAGGCTTAGAGAAGGAATACATAAACTATATTTAAGGTCTGACAATGGTTATAGAATGAGAGGTCATTGGATGAAACACACTATAGGATATGCTAGTGCTAATTCAAAAATTAATATATTTGCAGTAAATACAAGAATAAGAAAATCAAGATAATATGCCTGGAATAAATATGTTTAATAGTAAATCCCTTTCTTCACCTAGTAAGAATTTTAGCGTGCTTGGTAGAGAGTTTCATAGAACTACTAAAGGAGATCTTTTGTATATGGGTAAAAAAAAGAAGCCTAGGCCCAATGCTAGCGTTGAGTTAGAATCAAGCAGTTCTGTGCAAAGTTTATCTCCTCAAGGTGGTAATCCTTATCAAATGGACAATCCTTTAGTGTCTAATGCTAAAACAGGAAAAATTACAGGAGGAGATCGTGTTGATCGTGCTGCGGCTAAAAAGCTTGCTGGAAAATCATCTCCAGCTCCAGGGGTTGGGCTTGGTGTTGGGCTTGGTGTAGGTAGTGCTTTGCTAGATGAGTTTGATGATGATCCTGCTTACGACAATATGGATGTAGGTAAAGAAGCGTTAAAGTATGCTTCTATGGGAGCTACTTTAGGCCCTGTAGGTGCTGGAGTTGGAGCTGTCGTAGGTGGAGTTGTAGGCTTGTTTAAAAAGAAGAAATATAACAAAGAACAAAAGGCATTAGCAGAAAAAAAGAATAGAGAGGATACTCAAGCTACTGATAGTTTAGCAAGACAAGCTAAAGTAGATAAGCACTTTGCAAAAATGGAACAACAACCGCAAGGAATGTATGGCGCTCAAGACATAGATAATTTCATAGAACAAAACACATACGCATAATGACAACTAAAGAATTTTTAGAATCATACGGAGGTAAGCTTTTTGACAAAAGAGTAAAACATCTTGACCGTATGGAGAGCTTTAAAAATATAGGTTACATACCTACTGAAGGCTCTGGTATAACTATTGGTTATGGTATAGACTTAGGGTTTCAAACAGTCGAAACTTTAGTTAAATATGGTATAGATAGAAAAACCGCAGAAATGTGGAATGAAAAAGGTTACTTAGGCAAACTGTATAGAGACTTTGAAATTGAAGGTAAAAATCCTGAATCAGAAGCGTTAAAGGTTTCTATAGATGAGGGTATTAAAAATAAGCTTGCTCAAAATATATTTATTAAAGCGGATAAAGCTTTAGAAAAATATCAAGGAAAAGTTAGTGATGATGTTTATGCTAGTTTAACTACTTTATACAATTTTGGTGGTGGATTTGGGAAAGAACAAAAAGAAGGTTTTCAAACTCCTGGAGCTTTAAAAAGAAAAAGTCATGCAGTATCAACTGTTTTTAAATCTATAGATAAATGGGTTAAAGACAACCCAGATCAATTAGTGCCAGATAGATTAGTAAATGAGTCTCTTAGGTATAGTCAAGTTTCTTTAGCTGAAGGAGCTAAACTTATTGGCGCAGATAGTGATTCTAACGCTACCACCCTTGGTAGAGAAGCTAATTACATAGAGGCAACAAGTGAGGTTATAAAAGAAGAAAAGCTAGCTGAAAACAATCAAAGACATGATAAAGGTGATAATAAAATAGAAAAAAAAGAGAAGCCTGATTATTCTGATTATTATGTTGACTATAGAAAAGATTTTAATGTAAAAGATCCATTAGAAAATGTTGAAGTAGATGATATTGAAGATGAAGAATATATTCCATTAAAAACTACGTCTTTAGAATCAAAAAGTGTAGATAAAATTAAAACCTCTACACCTAGTGCTAGTGTTATTGATACAAGGGGTAAGTCTCAAGCTGCAGTTGATGCTATTGACGCAGAAGGTGAGGATGTTTTATACGAAGAATCTTTTTTAGATAAAGTTGGGGGATTATCTTCCCTTATTGGTTTAGCGTCTGGAGCTGTTGGTTTAGGTGCAGCATTAAAAGATGTTGACATCCCTAAAGATCCAAAGCTAGGGCCTGCATTTCAGCAAAGACTTGAAGAGTCTAAAAGATTAGCTCAACAAGGATTAACTCCTAGTGAGTTAGCTAAAGCTCATAATGATTTAGACTCATCATACGCTACTGGTATAGAAAATATTGTTCGTGGATCTGCTGGAAATAGAGCTCAATTTTTAGCTGGACTTGGAGGTCTTGATGTAGCTCGTCAATCTGCATTAATGGATATTGCTGTAGCTGATGCGCAAATGCAAAGACAAAATCAACAAAAGTACGATAGTATGATGATTGTGGATGAGCAATATAATGCAGCTAGAGAGTCTAAATATCAAAACGCTAAATATCAACAAGCCCAAGCTAGTAAACAATCTGGAGCTCAATTAGCTGCAGCTGGTATTTCAATGGTTGCAGATGCAGTTGGTAGTAGGCAAGTTGATAGGTATAATAAAATTAAAAATGAAAAAATGCTTATGGATATGGGCTACAAAACTGATAAGTTTGGTAGATCAGGTCAAGATCAAGTTGGTGTAGATCCTACTACTGGCGAAAAAGCAATTGCATTTTTATCTAGAGCAAAAGATAAAATAAAAGATAAAGCTTTAAATTTACTTAGTGCAGATGATGCTCCTGTAAAAGTTAAGCTAGAAGAGGAAGAAGGTTTGTTAGGAAGTAACAAAAAGAAATCTGGATTAATTAATTCAACATTTAACCCAGACAATCAAATGTTTGATTATTAATAGGAATTAAGATATGGCAATAGATTACGGAGCAATGCAAGCGCTTACATTAGCGCTTAACGGCACATCAGAAGCGAGAAGGGCTAGAAGGCAAGAAGAAGCTCAAATGCGTCAAGAAATGATGCAGCAAGAAAAGTTGGATTTTCAGAATGCTAAAATGATTGGCGATGAAAGAGATGCTTTAGCTAAACTTGAAAAAGACTACATGACTCAAGTTAACAATATACCTCATATGAGAGACTATATGACTAACTATTTTGACGAGAAAAAAATGGAGTTTAAATCAATGCTTAAAACTTTTAACGGAAGATATTCTTCTGCCATGAGTAGTGGTAAAGTTTTAGACTTTAGAGATAGCATTGTTTCTGGCTTAACAAGTAGTGAAAAATACCAGAACGGTGTTAACTCTGCAAAACAATTAGCATTACTTGATCAAAGGTCACAAAACAAAGATACTTCTGATTTAATTTCTCAGGTAGACTTAGAAAATAGAAGAAAATATTTGGCTGGAGAAACAGATAGTTTTAAGCTTTCTGGATTAAGGGCTAAGTATGACGCTGTAGATACTGCAAATTATTACGAAGGTCAAAGCATTGATTTTGATGAAGTATTTAATTCTCAGTATTTAAACGTAGTTCATAATTACGCTTTAGAAAGGCAAGACCCTCAACTTAAAAAGTTAGAGGCTGAAGCAAGTGTTAAATTTCCTGGAGATCCTTACGGAAAAGAAAAGTTGCTTAAGTCTTTCGCTAAAACAGATATGGGAATGAAGGGAGCTTATAATCCTAATGCAGTTGGAACTAAAGAAATGGGGCCTGTAGAAATGGAAGCTGAAATAAGAGCTAGTATGCAAAAATCTTATACTGGAAGAACTAGAGCCTCTAAAGCTTTAAAGAATGTTTCTCAAAACTCAGGATTTCAAGCTTTTGGTGTTAGACCTGAAGGGCCTGATCAAGTTGGTAAGGTTAAGATTGAAGGTTATAGAATTTTTACTGATGCTACTGACGCCCCTCAAAAGGCTATAGAAAAATTACTTGGTACTAAAATAAAAAACAATTCAGACGGTACTTATGACATGACTCATAGTAAAAGCATGTATGATCAAGACGGTGTTTACATAGATGGTCATGAAGCCAAAAAAGACTACGAAGACATGCGGTACGATGGAGCTTATTTGGTTAATAAAGCAATTTTTAATGTAGACGGCGAAGAGATTCATCACATTATAGGAGACTCTACTGATAAAGATTTAATGGCTTCATTAAAAGAGCTTTATAAAGGCGATCCATCATTTGTATCTACAATGGTTGGTGTGTACCAAAATGATGGTGATGATCAAGTTATGATTGAGTTAAATCCAGGTAGCGTTTCTTTAGAGCGTATTATTGAAAATACTGGTCAAGAAGCAAACATACAGAAATCCTCTAAAAGCTCAATAGAACTTGAAAAGTCTTTAGAGAAAAAGACAGCTGAAAACGAAGCTTATTTAAATCAAATTAGAAAATATCAGCAAAAAGAAGGTAATGCTTTTTATAAAGATACTGATTTTGATATGGATAGTGTTGATTACATATTAGGTGAGGTTTATAAAAATACTGATTTTGATAATAACTCAAAAGGTATTATATATTCACTAGCTTCTTCTGCTGCTAAAAATCAAGGTGGAGACTTTAGGGTTACTTCTCAGAAGTATTTAGATGCAATGAATAATTTACTTAAAGACAGAAGTCCTAAAGGTAAAGAGTTTCAAAAAGCAATTGCAACTAACAACCCAGAAACAATATTTGATGTAATGAATAAAATGTTCGATGGTCTTGGCGATAAAGGTGAAATCCTTAAATTAGCAGAGATTTGGGATACTTATAATTAATAAAAGATAGACAATGGCGGATTTAAGCGATCTTGCTAGCGAATACAGTAGCAATGAAGGTGGTACAGAAGGTAAAGCCAACTTATTAGACTATGCTAGCGATTACGGTACACAAGAAGAATTAACTGAACAAGCTCCTCAAGAGCAAATGATTTCTCAAGACGATGTCTCTACAATGGCTAGAGACTTTGCGCTTGAAGATAGGCAAAAAGAGTTAAGACCAGGTATTTCTGGTATAGCTGAAAGAGATAGGCAAGCAGTAACTGAATCAGGAATAGATCCTGAACTTATCTTTGAAAGTAACGCAGAAAAAGCTGGTAAAAGTTTAGTAGCTGGTACTGGTATTGTTGTTAGCGACATAGGTAATATGATTGACTATGCTGCTATGACTATATTGCCTGACGAGCTTAGAAAGTCAGATACATTTTTAAAGGTGACGGAAAGGTTGCCTTCTTTTCACAAATGGGGTGAATCACTACAGAAGTGGGGTGAGGTTCATCAATCTCCAGGATTAGACGAGTTTACTTTAGACGATATGTTTAAGATAGAGTTTTGGGCTACAGATGTAGCTAAGACTCTTCCTTACATGGCTTCTATGATTATCCCTGGTAAAGCTGGTGTAAACGTAGCTACAGGATTAATGAAAGCAGGGGCTAGAACTGCTGCTAAAAAAGGAGCTTTTGGATCTGCAAAAAGATTAGTTAAAACTTTAGATGCTCAAAAAACATCTCAAGCATTAAAGAAGGGAGCTTCTAAGGGTGTTGCTGGTGCGGACGCTGCATTAGGTGGGGAAGGATTGTTAGGAGCTTTAGCTACAACAAAAGATGGAGTAATTGGTCTTAGTGCTATGGGCTCTGGTGTTGCATCATTTTTAGGCGCTGGTACTGCAACTACTGCTGTAATTGGAGCTGGTCTTGCTGGTGATGTTTACAACAAAGCTTTAGGAATGGGTCTATCAGAAGATCAAGCTCAAGAAGCTGCGCACGGAACATTTGTTGACAACTCAAAGTGGTTTGCTTTAAATGGTCTTTCGTGGGGTATTCAATTTGGTGGTTTGTCTGGTAAAGCTTTTAAGCAATTTAATAAACTAAGAGGTGGAGCAGAATCTGCAAAACAAATTCAAAAGAATTTTGGTCAAAGATTAATGCAACACGCTAGGAGAGGAACAACTACTGGTACGTTTGAAGGTACTGAAGAAATGTTCCAAGAAACATACGAAGAGTGGATACAACAAAAAAACCTTGCAGAAGTTCAAGGTAAAGAATTTGTTGAATATACTGATTTCTTAACATCTAAAGAAAACAGAAAAACATTAGGGGTTTCTTTTGCTGCTGGTTTCCTTATGGGGGGTCGTGGAGGATTTATGAATAGCGTTGCTGAAAATGGTAGACGTATAACCAATAAAAGAGTTTCTATTGATAATGACATCAACATGTATGAGAACATGAGTGATGCTCAAAAGAAAGTAAGAACAAATGAGATTATACAAGCTGCTATTCGTGAGGATCAAATTGATGGTCTTAATGGAATGCTTGATAAGTTACAGAAGGCTGATAAAATATCTGCCGAAGAAAGGGCTGAATATGATAATACTATTTTAGAGTACTCTAAGATAGCATCTACTCTACCATTTAAAGAAAAACTTACTGAGGCTGGTCAAATGACTTTATTTAATATTAAGGTTAAAGAGTATCAGTCTAAAAAGTCTTTAGAAAATTTAAATGTTTTAAAGGAAAGATCAATTGCTGAAGCAAACGAAAATCTAGAAGGTGAAGCTCTCACAAATGAGCTTGCTAAGATTGAAAATGATCATAGCACAAATGTTGCTGCTTTAGAAAATTCTATTGCAGAAGGTAAGACTGCTGTAGCAAAACTTTTATCTGCAAAAAAATATACTGGATCTGCAAAGTCTATTGATTCAAAAAGATTAAATGATATAAAATCTTTTGAGCAAAGTGAAGAGTACTCTGCAATGAGTGAGCCAGAAAAGGCAGACTTATCTGTAGAAAAAGCTGCTTTAGAAGAAAGAATTAAAGAAGATTCTTACGAAATTCAAGAGGCTAACGAAGCTGTAGAGGGTTTAACTCAGGAAGAGTATGAGCAGTTTACAAAAGAAGGTGAAGTAGAAAAAGCTGAAAGACAAAAGCAAGAAGCAGAGTCTAAGGTTGATAAGGTTTCTGAAAAAGTTGAAGAAGTTGGTAAAGAAGCTGAAGAAGCTGGTAAAAGTATATTTTCTAAAGCTAAATCATTTACTGGTAGAGCTGTTGATTTTGTAAAGCAAAAATTTGCAGACGTTAAAAAAAGGCAAGAGTTTAGAAAAGCTATGCGACCTTTTGACGCTGAAATACAAGAGTTGCAAAAAGAAGGTAAGACTACACAAGAAATTGCAGATATTATTAAATCTAAAATAGATTCTGAAAATATTTCTGATGAAGATCTTAGCTTATATATCAATACAGTTACAGGTGCTACACAAGAAGATGTAGAGTCTGAAACTGAAACAGCCGCTGAAGAAGATACAACAACTGAAGAAGATACAGAAATTGTAGAAGATGAAGACACGACAACAGAAGAAGATACAGGAAGCGCAGAAGAAACTGAGCAGAAGGAAGCACAGTCAAGCGATAAAAAACCTGAACCAGAAGTTAAAGAAGACTCAGATATAACTTATGCGCAAAGAGTTAAGTCTGCTGCCGATAAGATAGCTAAGAAGCTTTCTAAGAAGGTTTCTAAAGCATCTAAGTCTAAGATGGCAAAGTCAGTTCAAAACCTGTTTAAAGAAGGATTTGGAACTATACCTGGTGGTAGTAAAAAAATGAAAACCGCAGATGGTGTTGTAGATTCTACAAAGCCAAGCGTTTTACAATACTACTCATCTATAAATCCAGCATTAGAATCTACTATTGTAGCTGCTGCATCTAGAAAGTTTCCTAACAAGCAATTGCTTATACTAAGAGAGGTTATTGACGAACATGGTGGATTAGTCGCTGGTATGGCTTTAGGTTCTGCTGTACATGTTACTTCAGGATCTGACGTAGGTATGCAGATTATGCACGAGTACGGTCACGTTTATTACCAAATGATGAAAGATAACCCATCATTTATTAGAGGGGTATCTAAAATTATAAAGTCTAAAGTGTTTAGAGATATTAAAGACTCTTACTCTGAAGAATTACTTTACTCTACTCCAGACGCAAACGGAGATACTCAAGTGTTGACAGGTAATGAAATTATACAAAACTTTATAGTACAAAAAGAATCTTTACCTCAAGAGTTGCAGGAGAAGATTAACGCTATGCTAGTTGCTCATGATTTAGGTGACGCAGAAACTACTAAGGCTATTTTTGATGAGTTTATGAATAC
>Ga0187219_1000720_pt1 | contig 15910 bp, 16 predicted proteins | sample 13SPOviralmetaG_FD_130162 | JGI IMG/M metagenome (GOLD analysis project Ga0187219, IMG submission 130162) | Marine viral communities from the oligotrophic San Pedro Time Series (SPOT) site, San Pedro Channel, CA, USA - 13 SPOT_SRF_2010-07-21... | ecosystem: Environmental > Aquatic > Marine >... | reverse complement strand
TTCATCGCTTAAAGCGTTAGAAATAGCTGAATCAATAACTTCTAATGAACCGATGTTAATGTTACCAACTGAATCATCTAAAGTAGATAAAGCGTTAGAAACTGCTGAATCAATAACTTCTAATGAACCAATTGCTGTATCAACAGACGCCATTTCATTTACTAAATCTAAATCAGATGCATCATCTACAGAGTTAATGTAAGAAACTACTTCAGAGAAGTTGTCCATATTTACATCAGCACCTGCTAAAATACCCGCAACTGCGTCAGAAATAGCTGAATCAATAACTTCTAATGAACCGATGTTAATGTTACCAACTGAATCATCTAAAGTAGATAAAGCGTTAGAAACTGCTGAATCAATAACTTCTAATGAACCAATTTCAGTGTCAGTAGCTGCAATCTCAGTGCTTAAAGCATTAGAAACTGCTGAATCAATAACTTCTAATGAACCTATCGCTGTATCAGTAGCTGCAATCTCATCGCTTAAAGCGTTAGAAACTGCTGAATCAATAACTCCTAAAGAATCTAAACCTTCAGAAAGCTGAGACTCTAAAGAATCAATAGATGAATCTACATTAACTTGACCATTGCTAATTAAATCATTAACCGCTGTTGTAAAGTCGCTAATTTGTTTTACTTTTAATCTTGCCATATTTATTTGTTGTTTATTTAGGCCTAAAGAGATGTTATTATCTCCTCATACTTATATATTTATGTTTAGCTTAAATAAAGCTAGAAATAACGAATAATGTTAAAATTAAATATATTATTTTTTGTTTAATAAAAAAGGCCACAATATTGTGGCCTTTAAGTTAAATTAAATTTTTATTAAATTAATCGTTTGAAGATTTTTGATACCTAATTGTAATTTCATCATCTACCTCTAATTCAAAACCTGCAATAGATCCCATCCAATATAAAGTATCCCCTGCTGTAATATCTGCAATTGCTCTAGCAGTCGTACCTCCATCTACAGAAAAATATAATGCTTCGTCTTTAGCGCCGTCTCCAACATCTACTCCAAAACCATTTACTCTAATATCTACATGTCCGTCACTAAAAGGAGTATATGTAATTGTACCTCCTGTAGTATCTTCATCGCTGGTTGTTACACTAGGATTAAATTCATCTTTAAATGAAACACCAGTTTCGGCTAGACCTCCACCACCTTCGCTTTCAATCAAAAGTAAATAAGGTACTCTACCTGAATTTGAAGATACAGCTCCACCTGTATTAATCCAACCACCAGAAATTGGAGAACCAGTAATGTTGATTGGTCCACCTGCAGCTCTAGTTAATGTTAATACTGGAGAACCAACAGTTGCACTCATACCAATACCAGTCCAAGAGTTAGTGCCTACAACATTATTTCCAAATGCAGCGGGAGCATTATTAGTTAAAACAACTTGAGTCGCAGAACCTGTTGTAGAAATCTTTACAGTTTGACCATCGTAAGCGGCCATATCTATTAATTCTGCAGTTAAATCTAAACTTCCACTAGTAATAGCATCTTGAAATTTAGTTAACATTGCTGAAGGAGAAATAACGTCATAAACGTTAGCTCCTAAAGATAAAGTGTCGTCTGGATTATCAAAATCAATAGTTACTGGAGCATTAACACCATCACCAATTGTAATTTGACCAATAGCCGGAGGATCACCCTGAAGACCTGTTACAATATAAGAATCACTTCCTGAGTAATAATCTTGCTCCTCGAAATTAGGAATCTCATCACCACCTTGAATACTTACTGGAGTTGCTGCAGAAGTTGCAGTAACATTCGTAGACGTAGAGTTATTATTAATTAAAGTTCTAAATGCATTAATATCTGCTACTGAATCTCCATTAGGTCCGTCGAATATAGTAACACCATTAATTTCTACTACGTCAGTTGCACCTGGAAGTGCTGTACCTGCAACTTGGCTAGAAGCTATTGCAGTATTTAAGTGCATATAAGTAGCTTTACCACCAGCCACTGTAGTAATTTCACCAGCATTATTAGTATCTGTATAATAAATTCCACTAGGATTTGCTGTTAAAGATTCAGGGTCTTTGTAGTCTCTAATAATATCATTAAATGGTTTAACAAATACGTCTTTACCACCTCTAATCTTATCTAATACTGTACCTACTTTAATGTCAGAACCGCCTACAGTTCCGTATTTTACTAAGTCACCACTTGAGTTAACTGTAACAACATCTCCTTTATCAACTGAAGGAGCAACATCATGCGAAAACTTAACTCTATCGTCAGCTTCATTTACAACAAATCTACTTTGAACTTTATCTAAACCACCTGCAGCAAAGCCACTAGTATCTGTGATAATAGCTTCACCTTCTGAATTTTGAGCGAATAATATAATAGCTGCACCATCAGCCATTGTGTTATTCCCATTTAGTCTATAAGAAAGCATGTTTGCGTCTTCAGCTACTAAACTTAGCGTAGTTGTAGTCTTACTAGAAATTGATTTGATTCTTAAAATAGCGTTACCTGCAGCATCTGAAATCCACATCCCAACTGCAACATCAATACCATTATATTGATTAGCCCTTCTAGTTGAACCATCACCAGTAGATTGAGGATTGACAGCTATTGTCATATCATACGTTTGATATTGAGATGCCATTCCTGTACCATCATTCTCTCCATAAGTTAATCCATTTGCAATAGAACTTATAGAACCTGTAAGTGTAATTGGTGTAAATAATGTTGACATATTTTACTTTTTATTATTATAGGGTGGCCGAAGCCACCCCTGATTTTAATTATTTTTAGAATCTAAATACGATAAATGCGTGAGCTTCTTTTGTAGGAACGAATCCACCTGGTTCTCTAATCGCTTTAGTATTATCCATACTTAAATCTAAAGTTAGTTTAGCGTTGCTAAAGTTTGTGAATATATCTGTTGTAACTTGGTTACCAATACTAAAGTTGGATGTATGACCACTTTCTGTTGCACCAAGTGCATAGAATGCATCACTATTACCACCACCATCTAGTTGAGTAATAATATATCTTGAACTGTTAGCTTGATATGCATATACAATAATATCTTTTGGTGGAGTAGCTTCACCGAACGTAAAGTCTACATTATCACCTGAGATAGTACCGATTGCAGCGCCACTTGTTTTAAAATCACCGTTTCCAGAAGGGTCTAAGAATTCTGCACCTCCTACAGTCGAAGTAGAAGTGTACTCAAGTCTTACGAAGTAGAGTGTACCTCCACCTCCAACAGCGTCACCCCATGTTACGTTGTAGTCTGTATTGTTAGCTTTAACAAGTGCTTGACCTGTTGAACCACCTGCTGGCACGCCTGATCCATCTTGACCATCAACACCTGAAGTTCCTGAAGTTCCATCTGTACCATTTGTACCGCTTGTTCCTGGAATACCTTGAGGACCTTGTGAACCTGAAGTTCCATCCGTACCTGAGCTACCATCTGTACCATTTGTGCCAGAAGAGCCATCTGTACCATTTGTACCACTTGTTCCTGGAATACCTTGAGGACCTTGTGCACCTGAAGTTCCATCCGTACCTGAGCTACCATCTGTACCATTTGTGCCAGAAGAGCCATCTGTACCATTCGTACCTGAGCTACCATCTGTACCATCTGTACCATCCGTACCAGAAACGCCTGAAGTTCCATCTGTACCATTCGTTCCTGAAGTTCCATCTGTACCATTTGTACCTGAAGTACCATTTGTACCTGAAGTTCCATTTGTACCTGAAGTTCCTGCAGGTCCTTGAATTGGACCACCATCAATCCATGTGCTTCCATTCCAGATATGCATCGAATCATCTGCTTGTACAATAAACGCATCACCCTGTGTATTACCACTAGCAGGTAATTGAGCAGTAGTCGGTACGTTACCTATAAGCGTAATACCTGGGCCTACGCCACCTTGAGGACCTTGTGCACCTGAAGTACCCGAAGAACCCGAAGAACCATCTGTACCATTTGTACCTGAAGAGCCATCTGTACCATCTGTACCTGAAGAGCCATCTGTACCATCCGTACCGTTCGTACCTGAAGTACCATTTGTACCTGAAGTTCCATCTGTACCTGAAGTTCCATCTGTTCCATCTGTACCCGAAGAACCATCTGTACCATCTGTACCATCCGTACCGTTAGTACCTGAAGAGCCATCTGTACCATTAGTACCTGAAGAGCCGTCTGTACCATCCGTACCGTTCGTACCTGAAGTACCATTTGTACCTGAAGTACCATTTGTACCCGAAGTACCATTTGTACCCGAAGTGCCACTTGTACCTGAAGAGCCATCTGTTCCATCTGTACCCGAAGAACCATCTGTACCATCCGTACCGTTCGTACCTGAAGAGCCATCTGTACCATTAGTACCTGAAGAGCCATCTGTACCATTTGTACCAGAAGTACCATTTATACCTGAAGTACCACTTGTACCTGAAGAACCAGAAGAACCCGAAGAACCAGAAGAACCAGAAGAACCATCTGTACCATTTGTACCTGAAGTTCCATCTGTACCATTTGTACCTGAAGTTCCATTTATACCTGAAGTACCTGAAGCACCTGAAGTACCTGAAGCACCTTGAGCACCCGAAGTACCTGAAGTACCTGGAGCACCTTGAGGGCCTTGAGCACCTGAAGTACCTGGAGCACCTTGAGCACCTGAAGTACCTGGAGCACCTTGAGGGCCTTGAGCACCTGAAGTACCTGGAGCACCTTGAGGGCCTTGAGCACCTGAAGTACCTGAACCACCTACTGGCCCTTGAGGACCTTGTGCACCAGAAGTTCCATTTATACCTGAAGTCCCAGAAACACCTGAAGTCCCAGAAACACCTGAAGTTCCATTTATACCTGAAGTACCTGAAGTACCTATTGGTCCTTGAGGGCCTGGAACACCTTGGATACCATTTATACCTGAAGAACCAGAAGTTCCATTTATACCTTGAGCACCTGAAGTACCTGGAGCACCTTGAGCACCCGAAGTACCTGGAGCACCTTGAGGGCCTTGAGCACCCGAAGTTCCATTTATACCTGAAGTTCCATTTATACCTGAAGTTCCATTTATACCTGAAGTTCCTGCTGGACCTTGAGGGCCTTGTGCACCTGAAGTTCCATTTATACCTGAAGTTCCATTTATACCTGAAGTTCCTGCTGGACCTTGAGGGCCTTGTGCACCTGAAGTTCCATTAATACCTGAAGTTCCATTTATACCTGAAGTACCTGAAGTACCTGGAGCACCTTGAGCACCTGAAGTACCTGGAGCACCTTGAGCACCCGAAGTACCTGGAGCACCTTGTACACCTGAAGTACCTGCTGGACCTTGAGGGCCTTGTGCACCTGAAGTACCATTTGTACCTGATGTACCATTTGTACCTGAAGAGCCATCTGTACCATCTGTACCATTTGTACCTGAAGAGCCATCTGTACCATTCGTACCTGAGCTACCATCTGTACCATCTGTACCATTTGTACCAGAAGTACCATCTGTACCAGAAGTACCAGAAGTAATAGCCTCTTGGTGATTGTGTACTGTAATTGTAACATTACCATTACCATCATCCGTACCTGCTAAATCACCAATAAAATTAATTGTTCTTGCTTGTGTTGCAGCTAAAGGAGGTTCATTACCTAAATCAGTAGCTGAAACTTTAACGCCTTGTAAATCTACACCTAAATGAGATTCTGTCATAATACCAAACTCATCACCAACTGCAAATGTATAAGTATCACCTGGAGTAGTAGAAGCACCTTCATACTGAACTCCTAATTGAATAGCATCATCTAATTCGTTTGTTGGATTGTTAGGATCACTAAGTGGATTAGAAATATTTAATCTTGTATAAGATATAATTCTATATAAAGAATACTCTGAATTATTTTTAACATTAGTAAAAAATATTGAGTTATTTAAACCATCAATATCTAATCTATTTTCTAATAAGTTTTCTAGGTATTCATTTTTGTAACCCTTATCATCTTTATTACCTAATTTAACCATTGTAACCTGATTAGGTTGTTCAGAGTTAAAAATAATTTGACCTTGTGCTGGTTGGTTTGAGCTAAATGCAGATGAACCTAGTGCAGAAACTTTATATACTGTACTTGGTTGTGCATATCTTGATGCTACAATCTCTCCGATTGTATCACCAGCATCAAAAATATTACCTAATTTTAGTTTTGGTAATACTACTTCACTAATTCCTTCTTGAATTTTAAATCTTACCCATACTTCTCCAGAAGCTCCACTATCATCTAGTACTAGGGTAGATGTTTCATTGGCAGTTAAATAAATTGCAACTTGATTTCTAGCGTCTGTATTAACAGCGCCAAATGTTAGCGTATTAGCTACTTTAGATTCTGTTTTAATAATATTATTATTAGTATCTAGATATTCTGCAGTTACATTATTTATATTGCCGATATTAATTGGGTTACCCACAAAGCTTTTATGTAGAGTAACCGTAACGTTTGCAGCCTGTCCTCTGATTACGTTAATGTACTCAGGAACAACTGCTATCAAATTTTGGTTTTGTACGTTAGGCATAGTTCGCGTTATATTTTTATTGTTTTATTATATATCAAGCTAAAATAATTAAGTCTCTATCTTTTGAGCTAAAAGGCATAATCTCTATGTAATAAACTAAATATACAATAATTTATTACTGCCATTGCATGATTTTCGATCTTAGTATCTTTTTCTAAAGCAACTTTTATCAATATTTTATCTGATTTTTTCTCAGAAATTTCTTCGAGTCTAGCGATATAAGTATCTTTATTCCAATCCTCAGTCTTAATATGTTGCATTTTAAAATCTTTCCAGCTCATTTGATAGTGTTTAGTAGGTTTATTGAAATAATAAATATGGAGTTTATTATCAGGAGTTGTAATAAAAACAAAACCATCTGATAAAAAATACTTCCTATCTCCTATATAGCTATATTTTATATTTGACTCAATCGATCGCCAAGTCTCTCTGCATTTAGAATGGAGTTCTTCAAATTTATCGATAGCGTCACCGCATAGTTTATCAATAATGTCATTAGATTCTAGTTCTTCTTTACTGGTAAATACCAATTCTAGATCTTCCCAATCTAAACCCATAAACTCATATTCAGCTGGAGTTTGTCCAGTTACTTGTTGTGCGTCATATCTATATAGATAATCTAATGTGTCATCTATTTCCCATAACACATCCATTAACTTACCTTCACGTAAAGTATATAATAATTCTTTATATCTACTTAACATTCTATAAGTCTTATACTCTAGGTCCATTGGACCTTCCTCAACCCATGTTGGAATTTTTAGCTTACTCATATTATATGTATTCCTTAAAGTAGCAAGCTATTATGACATTAGTCTAAAAAATATTTTTTGTAATTTTTTAGTAAGTGTGTAGCCGCGCGCTCAGCAGAATTAAAGTTATATCTTAATCTATATTTTTTAGGCACAGAAGATACTGAAGCTTTATGTAGAATACTCCTTTTATGTAGAATGAAGAATTTAGATTTTCCTCTATTACTTATTGTTTGATGTATGGCTATTCTTTTTATGTACTTAGGATTTATCCCTTGTTCAAGACTTTCCTTCATCTCCAGTTTTAATTATCTTATCAGCCTTTACTTTAATTTCTTCAAACGCTTCAACAGTAGTTAATCCCCACTGTAAAACAAACCAACTCATTTCCTGTTCAGCTATTCTTTTAGATAACCTAAGTTTTTTTCTGATAATTTCAACACCGTTTTTCATGAAAAGCTTTTCTTCTTCTCTAGATGTTTTAAATTTCATATACCACTCAGGGTCTCCTTTGACATCTTTATATGTCTTACCAAAAGGCTGGAGTTGAAGATTTACTAACTCGATAAAAACTTCTTCTTGTTTTTTTCTTTTATCCATTATTTTTGTGGTTTAATAATTTCATCTATGATACCATATTTGATTGCTTCATCGGCACTTAGCCAAAAATCACGTTGGGCATCTTTTTTTACTTGATCAGGCTTCTTACCACAGTAAGATCCTAACAGTTTAAAAAGTTCATCATTAACCTTTCTCCATTCCTTCCAATCAATTTCAGCATCTTGTATATTTCCACTGAATCCACCAGAAGACTGGTGGAGCATTGTTTGAGAATGTCTTAATGAAGATCTCTTTCCTTTTGTACCTGCTCCTAAAAGTACTGAACCCATTGAAGCAGCCATTCCTGTATTTACAGTTTTAATATCTACTGGAATATATTCCATCACATCCACCATAGATAGCCCAGATTTAACAGAACCTCCCGGTGAATCGATATGCATTGTAATGTCTCCAGATCCAGTAGAGGATAGGAACATTAGCTGTGCTTGGACGATTGTAGACATATTATCATTTACAGGTCCGGCGACCCATAACAATCTATCTACCATTAATCTTGAGAAGATGTCCATTTGCGTCATACGCATTTCTCTTTCTTCAAGAATATAAGGTGTTAACGAAGCCTGTTTATTATATAAGTCTAAATTATTAGAACTTATATTATGTTCAGATCTTGCAAATCTTTCAAACTCTTTTTCTTTTGGGAAGTAATTCATATCTGTTTATTCATTTGTTTGATGAGGTCGCACGTTTCGTATTCCTCTATTTTTAAAAAGTATTCTAATGCTTTTACTAAGCTTTTTTCATAACCGCCTTTAGGTAAATCCATTTGGTATTCTACACCGTCATCATCTACTAATATGGCAAGTATTTCATTTTTAGAGTTTGGGGTTTCTATTTTTTCTAAAATAAATTCTACAATCCTTCTATAAAATATATCATACTTTGACATTAATAATTTATCAATATCCTCTCTTATGATTTTATTAGGATCCATGTGTATTTTAGGTATCTTTGACATTATATTGTAAAATATTTAGTAAGAATATTTTTATAGTCATCTTGCTCTAACGTAGATCTATCTTCACCAATACTTTCATATATTTCTTTACAGAAGCTATTTGCAGTATCAGTTAAAAATACTTTATCTCCGTCATAGTCAATAAATGGTTTATTTAAAATAAATGTATGTTCTGATTCTGGTGATATTTTTTCATTCTTAACAGATTCTGCTAATTCAAAATGTCTTTCATAAAAATGTAAGTTATCAGCAAAATGATAATATGCTCCAATTTCTAAATCAGGATATGTTTCTTTTAGCTTAAGATAAACTGATTGTTGTAAGAATGAGAAGAATGGAGCGTCAAACGTAAGTCCATAAAAAATATCATTGGACCTCATTTGTATCTTCATGTTTAATTTATTATTTCTAATAAAAAAGTTTGCATACATTGTACAAACAAAATCTTTATTTTCTTTAAACTGAAATTTAGGCTGATTAAAAAACATAATAGCTTGTCTACTATTTTTATCTTCTATTAAAGCATCGATTACCCAGCCAAATTGTTCTTTATTAAAAACTAAAGATCCGTAATTAGAATTAATTTCATTAGTACCTGGGTTTGTAAGCTTAGACCAAAATTTAGAAAAGTTACCAATAAAGTCTACGTCTCTATCTTGGTTTAAGTACCATGCTAATTCACCTGCTAAATACTTCCAATTAAATTTACGATTTTTAAAATTAGCTATAGGTTGTGTTGGATTAATCACAAAGCTAGATAAGATTGACTCTTTAACTTTTAAATCTCTAGGTTGAGATTCCTGGCCCTCGTCATCTATATGATTAATAATGTTTATGAATGTATTTGAAAAACTCATGTATTATTTTTTAATAACTATAGTAGTTATATGAATAAGTAAAAAAAGGTTTACTTAATAGTTAGCTTGTTTTCTTTTTTATCTTTAGAGATTGTATATGATTTACCCTCTTTTAAAATACCATCTAATATTGCATCTGCCACAGCGTCTTCAACATATTTTTGAATCGCTCTTTTAATTGGTCTTGCACCATAGGCTTGATCGTAACCTTCTTTAGCTAGAAATTCTTTAGCATTCTTATTAAACTTAAATGTGTAATCTTGCCTACCCATTCTTTCAACAAACTTATTAAGTTCAATATCCACAATTTTAATTACATCTTCAGATTGTAATTGGTCGAATAAAACAATATCGTCTAGTCTGTTTAAGAATTCTGGACTAAATTTATTCTTTAATTCTTTCTTAATAATACCATCCATCTTTGCTTGTTCTTCCAACATTGAAGATGAGGTAGAGAATCCAATACCAGTACCGAAGTCTGCAAGCTTTCTTGCACCAACGTTAGATGTCATTACAATAATTGTATTTGTAAAGTCAACTATTCTACCATTTGAATCTGTTAATCTACCTTCGTCTAATACTTGTAATAAAGTATTGAAAATATCTGGGTGAGCTTTCTCAACCTCATCGAATAAGACTACCGAATAAGGTTTACGTCTCACTGCTTCAGTTAATTGACCACCATCATCATGACCTACATATCCCGGAGGCGCTCCAATCAATCTAGATACATTAAACTTTTCTTGATACTCTGACATGTCAATTCTAATCATTGCATCAGTATCTCCGAACATATATTCTGCTAGGGCTTTCACAGTCTCAGTTTTACCAACTCCAGTTGGACCTAAGAACATGAATGAACCAGTAGGTTGCTTTGAAGATGCAACTCCAGTTCTAGATCTTTTAATTACTTTAGCTAAAGCGTCTACTGCACCATCTTGACCGATAATAGATTTTTTAATATAATCAGCCATTTGCTTAATCATCTTCATATCATCAGCTCCTAATCTTGTAACCGGAATTCCGGTTTGCATAGATACAGTTTCTGCAATATCGTCTATAGTTACTTGTCTCTTTTTAGTTTTAAGTGTAGATTCCCAGTTTAAAGTCTCTTCTCTAACCTTAGATTCTAAAGATAATTGCTCATCTCTTAAAGAAGCAGCAACTTCATAATCTTGCTTCTCTACAGCAGCTTTCTTTTTATCCTTTGTCTCTTCACATTCTTTTTCTAACTGCTTAATTCTAGCAGGTACTTTCACTTCTAATAAGTGAGTTCTTGCACCTGCTTCGTCCATTAGGTCGATAGCTTTATCTGGTAATTCTCTCTGTTTGATGTATCTTTCAGACATTCTTACACAAGCCTCGATAGCTTCTGAACTATATTCTACTGAGTGATGCTCTTCATACTTCTCTTTAATTCTTGTAAGTATTTCTATCGACTCTTCTACTGATGGAGCGTCAATAAATACTTCTTGAAAACGTCTGGTTAAAGCTCCATCATCTTCAATACTTTCTCTATATTCATCTAAAGTAGTTGCACCAATACATTGTACGGAGCCTCTGGCCAATGCTGGTTTTAGAATATTTGAAGCATCAAGCGCTCCACTAACTCCACCTGCTCCAACGATAGTGTGTATCTCATCAATAAAGACTATTACATCATCTGCCATCTTAAGCTCTTCTACAATATTCTTCATTCTCTCTTCAAATTCACCACGATACTTTGTACCTGCAACAATGGTTGTCATGTTTAAAGAAATTACTTTTTTATTTAATAAAACTCTAGCTACTTTTTTACTTACTATTCTTTGAGCAATAGCTTCAACAATAGCAGTTTTACCTACTCCCGGATCTCCTAAAATAATAGGATTATTCTTCTTGCGTCTTGCAAGAATCTGGCAAATTCTATAGATCTCACGATCTCTTCCAATAATAGGATCTAATTTACCTTCTGATGCCACTTTAGTTAAGTCTTCTCCAAACTCATCTAGAAATGGAGTTGCTTTTTTCTTTGCTGGGAATCTTTTCCCTTTTTCACTTTCGTATCCGTCTGCTATTGACATATTCTTAATGTTTTATTAATACAAGTATTATATGTTGTTTTGTCTCTTTGTTTATACATTATTAGTTTGCAATATTATCTGCAGCATATACCCCTGGAAGTAATTCTGGTTTGTATCTAGCTCTAAATCCAAAGCCATTAACATACCCTACAGCAGCCTTTACTAATCTATTAGATTTTTTAGCTGGATCTATATTGTAATCTAAATCAATAGTATCTATCTCAATTCCATGTTCGCGTAGATATAAAGCTACCTCAACAGATTTTTCACATTCTTTCCATAACCTAGTCCACATATCTTTTATTTCTGGTAAGACCTCTTTCTTGTAAATCACATGACATCCTGTAGAAGATACATGGAATACTAGAGTTGTGGCATAAGTAGTAGAGCCATTTTTAGTTTGTGAATCACAACCCATATACATTTTAATCTCATGGTATTTGTGTCTCTCTAAATAATCTTTGACGTAAGGTGCCAGTTCAAAGTTTGACCGGTCGGTTAGTTTTTTGAATTTCATTAAGGTAACATTAAATTAACATTAGTCTAATTTAGGCTAACATATTGCACATTCTTCAGAAGGCATTAGGTAAATCATTAGTGCTGCAAAAAGAATTGCAATAATAGTAACGATTATTCTGACAGGTTTAGATTGTTTATCTTTCCATGTCTTTATTCTAGTTCCCCATTTATGTGCTAGGTTTCCAGCCCAGTCGTACATTCTACCTACCCAATCAAATGGCGGTGCTTTAAGTAAAGTTGCCATGGCTATAATTAAGCCAGTTGTAGTTTCACCCATAAAGAGTAATAACGTAGATGTAGCTAAAAAGTAATATCCGATATATTTTTTTAAATGCGTTTTCATTAATTATTATATTTTAGAATGGGATAAAGTTTCTATGATATATATTTAAACAATAATAAACTCAATGAGCTGGATTAGACATGACTTCGAAAGAAGTATGAAGAAACATTTAAACGAAGATAAAGAAGTAAAACTTAAGGTTGACAATTCTGGTTATGTTCGTATGCTTAATTGGTTCAGAAAGAATACTGATCTTTTAGAACCACATAATACCGGAACTGTATCTCCAGATTCTGGTGTTAAGCATGGTGATAAAACTGCAGCTCTTAAGAAGGCTGGTCTAGATACTTCTTTCCCTTATGGTTATTGTTACCCTATTTCACAATTTGTATTTTATACTTTAGGCGGATATGATGGTGATTATGATTTAAAACTAATCAAGTCATCAGAATTAAAATTTAACTTTAAAGGTAAACGTGGACAAACTACTCATTGGTTCTGTCAACATAAAACTTCAGGTAGAATTATTGATTTAACTATTGAGCAATTTGATAGAATAGACGATATTGATATTGAAGAGAAATTCCCACTAGCTGCTAGAGCTAACTTAGGCTTTCCTTATTATAGAACTAAAGGTTCTGGTAAAGTTGAATTCGACCATACTCCTCCTTGTCTACAAACTCTTAAGTTATATGACAGATATAGAGAAGATGTTGAGAAGATACCAGGTTTAGAAAAGTATTGGTCAGCATGTAACTATGCTTCTGAAAGAAGAAAGGGAGATGAGAATAAACCCCTATCTGAAATGTACGACTCCAGTGAGTTACATTCTCTTGATGAAATCGTTAGACGTTATTGGTCTTAATTATACGTTTCTCCATCTACGTCTATTAGACCATTGGACTTTTTTGGTCTGCCCTAACATAGATAGTCTACTTACTTTCTGATTGAAAGCATTTCTATCTTGATTTAACTGAGTGTTACCGTTGTGTTGTTCGTTATTCATTACTTGATTCTATTTCTTAAGCCGGAGATTGTCCGGTCATTATATATCATCCCCGTATTTTGTATTATTTAATTTTAGCTTGATTAGCAGATCTACTAGTACATCTATAACATAAAACTTTTGAAGTCTCTACGGGAATTTCTACAACCTCAGTACATCCAGAAAGATCTGGAGCATATTGGCCCCATTTAGAATTTTCAGGATCGTGATTCATACATGGTATTTTCTTATAGCCACCAGAGCCTTTTCTTTTTATTGTTTTTGACTTTCTCATTTTTTAATTAATTAGCTTTTTTGACAGATTACCTTAAAATTTCGACCCCCATTTGTATTTTTATTTTTAATTATATTCCAATCCGTATTTTTGGATTCAGCCCAAAATTTAATATGGGCACCTTTACCAACACATGGATAAATTATATCTACTCGTTCACTATGGCCAGTTAAAGAACCATTAACGGTACTATACCATGTTACCCAAGTGCCCTTTTCGAAATTATCATCTACTATAATAATTGCACCAGGTAGTAATTTATCTTTAATAGCTGCAAACTCTCTCCAACCATGTAATGCGCTAGGTAATGGGTCTTTTAAATTTAAATCCCATGAATCTAAATGAATTAAGTCTACTCTTTCATTAAAAGTTTCTAAAAATTCAACTGAATCACCAACATGAAATTTAACAAAATCAAAACCTAATTTTGTAAATTCTGCTTTTGCTTTTTCTGTAATTATAGGGTCGATATCGACAACCCACATTTTACCACCCGTGTGTTTTGCAATATTAGCAAAAAGCGTACCCATCATCCCATCACCCCAACTTTGACTAGCACCAGTTTCGATGATATTGATAGGACCATCGACTTTAAATTTTTTAATTAATGCATTTAAAATATCATCTACTTGTGAAAGTCGACCGAGCCTACCATTTTGTGCAATTAGCATAGATTTGTAATCATCTACTAATTTAGATATAATATTTGTATTATTCATTTTCTCTTCTTTTTATTGTTTTTGACTTTCTCATTTTTTACCTGTTTTAACTTTATTAATTTCACTTAACTTATATTCGGAATCTATCCAGTTACTTTGTACATAATCCCATAATGAAACTGATGGGTGATCTGGTAAATTTGGATGCGGCTGGTTTTTAGCCCATCTTTTAGCTTTTTTAAAACCAGTAGGTGAATATTCAAATGCACCTTTATGTTTTGGTAAAAACCAGGATTTAATTAATCTTATTAACTTCATTATCTTCTATTTATTTCGTCAATTTTTTCTGGTGTTAAAGCCTTTAAGAATTCTATATACAATTCGATACAAGTTTCAACATCTTCTTTATGAGCCATTTCCACGGTAGAATGCATATACTTAAGTGGCATACCTAAAATTGCAGTAGGAGTATTCTCTAAGAAGAATGCAACCGTATCATTGCCATAGCTACCGACGTGGTGTTGTAGTGGAATTTCATTATCTGCCGCTATTTCTTTTAGCATATTTAGAATACCTCTGTGATTTTGACTAGCATATTCTGTGATGGACCTTTACCACCTTCAACTGGACCATGTTTTGCATTATCCATCTTTGGTGTTTTAGTATTATGACAAACATCAGTTACCAGTGCTAAATCAGCTTTTAATTCTTTAGCTATTTTCTTAGCGCCAAATAGACCAACCTCTTCTTGTACTGAATTTACTATATACAAGTCATAAGGTAGTCCGATTTTGCGCTCGTGAATACGTCTTGTTACTTCGGCAATAATATATCCACCAATTTTATTATCCAGAGCTCTACCTACATAGTAATCACCCATCTCTTTTAACTGGTCATCAAAAGTAATTAGACATCCAATCTCAATTCCAGCTTCATTTGCGGCTTCCAAGCTAGAATATCCACAATCCACCCATAATTCATGATCGGCATAGCCTAAATCCTTTCTCTTAGCTCTAGTATGAATCGCTGGCCAACCGAAAACTCCTGGTATTCTAGCTCCACCATGAGTATGGACTAGAACTGTCTTACTTGGAGCGATCATATTATCTGAACCACCATGTTTTTTAACTCTAATCATACCGTCATTCTCAATATTAGTAATAATCCAGGCAATTTCATCACAATGTGCTTCAATCACTACTTTATTAGAATTCTTTTGAAATCCAGTAGTACCTTTAATAATACCATAACTAGTTCCATATGCGTCATTATGTAAAAAGTCAACATAAGGAAGCATATATTGCTTCCAAACTTCTTGACCTCTAGTTTCTTGTGCTACCGGAGCATATTCGTTGAGGTAATTATATAAGAACTCTTCTTTTGTT
>Ga0187219_1000717_pt1 | contig 15975 bp, 26 predicted proteins | sample 13SPOviralmetaG_FD_130162 | JGI IMG/M metagenome (GOLD analysis project Ga0187219, IMG submission 130162) | Marine viral communities from the oligotrophic San Pedro Time Series (SPOT) site, San Pedro Channel, CA, USA - 13 SPOT_SRF_2010-07-21... | ecosystem: Environmental > Aquatic > Marine >... | reverse complement strand
AGAAGAAGCAAATAGTACTATGGCTAAGTTTATTCGTAACTTAGAAAGTAGAATATATGCTCAAATGTCTAAGCAGCTTGTTGAATCTATGTTTAGTAATGATGGTTCTGTAAGATTTGGTTCGTTTACTTTAGAAGGTAACGTAGTAACCTATGAAGTATTAACAAATGAGGATGGATCCGAATATATTAAAATGACAATAGTTGATTCTGATGGAACAGAAACAGTTATTGAAATTCCAGTTGGTACTGGAAACTTTGGTCAGGATTCAGACGGTGGTTAAGTATCTTATTATATTATTGCTTTTAAGTGGTTGTGCATCGGTTCCAACTTGGAGTCCGAACCCGCAAGATTGTAACGACCTTGAGGGTAAGTATGATGAAGGGTTTAATAGACACCTTCAAATGGGTATACAAAAGACAATGGCTAGAAAGTATATCTGTATTGATGAACCAACTGCAGTTAGGTTACCTGCGTATGTGGACTTATTAAATCTTCCACCTGCAAAAGAAAAACCGGTTGTTGCAGTATATAAGTTTGAAGATAAAACAGGCCAAAGAAAGTCAGTAGATAATATAGCATCGTTTTCTACTGCAGTGACCCAAGGCGGAACAGAATTATTAATAGATGCTCTTAAAACTGCAGGCGGCGGTACGTGGTTTAGAGTAGTAGAACGACAAGGTATTGATAACCTAGTCAGAGAAAGACAAATTGTAAGGTCAACTAGGCAAGATGTTGCCAAAGTAAATGGTGTTGACCCAAAGGGTGTGGGACCTCTCTTATTCGCTGGAATGATTATAGAGGGAGGAATTATTGGTTATGATGCTAATACTGAAACTGGCGGCCGTGGTGCACGAACACTTGGTATAGGTTTTAGCAAAATGTATCGTAAAGACGTTGTAACGGTCTCTGTGAGAGCAGTATCTGTGTTAACGGGTGAAATATTATTAAATGTCCAAGCTAAGAAATCGGTACTTTCTTACGGCGGTGGGGGTGATGTGTTTCGTTTTATTGAACAAGGAACCCAACTAATTGAGTATGAAGACGGGGTTGGTAATAATGAGTCGGTGACATATGCGGTACGATCAGCCATTGAGGCTGCAGTACTTGAATTAATATACCAGGGGCATGACCGTAACTTCTGGGATTTAACCGAGGGCCATAGACATCCCCATCAAGTTGATGGGACTAATGAAAGGCACTCAAACAAAGAGGATAACGAAAATGATGAAGAAACAAATTAGTTTATTGTTAGTATTATCAATGGCGAGTTCATCTGTTTTCGCACAAGCCACTGATGATAACGAAATTTTGATAGAACAAAGTGGTGACACTTTGACATTATATATTGATCAGGTTGGTTATGGTAACAAAATCGGAGGCACTGACTTTTCATCGTCTAGTTCCGATATGTTAATCACAGGTTCGAGTTTAACATTTAACCTTGATATGATTGGTAACCAAAACTTGATTTATGGACCTGCTAAACTTGATTCATCCAGTTTAACATTTAGTCTAACTGGTGATTCAAACAAAGTAGACTGGAATATTGGTGATACTGGTAGTTCAGACTCATCAAATTATGACTTTGCTATAACAGGTGATTCTAATACTTTTGATATTGATCAGGGTTTTACAGTAAGTGCAGAAAGACTTGATGCGGACTTAATACTATTAGGTACTTCTAATGTATTTGATTTAGATTTTGAATCTGATGATGTTACTTGGAACTTTGATATTACTGGAGATAGTAACAATATTAATACATTACAAAATGATGGTGAGCAAAGTTTAACAGTAGAATGGAATGGAGATAGCGGTGATATTGATATTAATCAGATATCAGGTACTTGTGTGGGTGGTTCACCTTGTGCAAGTCCTAATGCAATCATTAACTTGGATATTACATCAGATAATGCTACTGTACAAATTAATCAGAAAGACGCAGCTAACGATAGTTAGTCTTATACTATTCACCAGTGGGGTTGAAGCTAATTCCATTGGTGATATAGTAGAGTCGACTGGTATTGGCCAGATTGTTAGAAATAACGAGCAGATATCTGTTACAGGCCAAAAAATACCTGTACAGTTATATGATGAGGCGAAAACTGGAAACGGAAGAATATTAATTGAATTCTTAGATAAGGCGGAACTCGCTTTAAAAGAGCATTCAGAAGTATTAATAGACGAAATATATTATGACCCGGATCCTTCACTCTCAAAAATGAGTATGAAGTTTACAATGGGTACAGCTAGATTTGCATCTGGTAGATTGGGTTTAGTAAATAAAGCCAATATAGACATCTCAACCCCTACTGCATCAATTGCTGTTAGGGGAACAGATTTTACTACTACCGTAGATGAATTGGGCAGATCATTAATTATATTATTACCAGATGATAATGGAGATCCTTCAGGCGAAATAATAGTTTCAAATGATGGTGGTGAGGTTACCTTAACTCAAGCCTATGCGGCAACTATGGTATCTTCATTAGACCAATCACCAACACAAACAGTTGTAGTTAATGGTATTACACCAGCTTTAATTGACAATATGTTTATTGTAGCACCTCCGCCCGAGGTTGAAGATCAAATAAAAGAAGAAATGGCGGATGATGCTGATCAGGATAAAGGTCTTCTTGATATTGACTTTTTAGAATTTGATGAATTAGAAAAAGACGAATTAGCAGATTCAGAAGAAAACTTAGATTTTAACGAACTAGATATTGATGAATTAAACGTAGATTATTTGGTTGATGTTTTAGATATTATTGATTCTTCTGACTTATTTGATACATTAGGTGAGTTTGATATAAAAGGCGCATCAAGAGGTTTTAATGATGAATCACAGTTTAATGTATTTTTAGAAGATGGCGCATTAGTTCTATACCGAAGTGTAAGTGGTAAAATAAGAATTAAGATTGCCGCTGGCGGAAATTTTACCTTAGATACTATAACACCATCTTGGGAAGGTATCGTAACAGGGAATGGGGGTGAAGATATCCTCATTTATATAAATCAGGCGAATTGATGAAGATAACAGGAACACATTTAGGTATATTAATTATATTATTATTCTTTGCAGCACAACTCTGTGCTGATGATAATGTAATATCATTAGAACAATCTGGCGATAATTTACAATTAGGTATTGATCAGTTAGGTCATAGTAACGAAATCGAAATGTTGGATAGTAATTCATATATTACAGCAACAAATTTAGATATGTATTTAGTTCAGGTTAACACAACTACTGGACTTCCTAATAAAATTACTTTTGACGAATTAAGTGGAACTGGTAACCAAATGAAACTCGCTCAAGGCGCTGCATGGACTACACTTGATTCTGATACTGATTTAACTTGGTGGGTGGATGACTATGAGAGTGGTGGTCATGAAATAGATGTTACTATGTATGGCGACTATAATCAATTAGCAGTTCAACAAACAAATCAAACAGGCGCACTTGATGGTCATGACTTTAATTTACATTTAGCAGGTGACCATAACGAAGTCAAAATAAAACAACAAAGTAATGGCGCAAAGAATTTAGACCTTACTATTTACAATGACTATAATGATGTATTTGTTCGACAGAAAGGTAATAATACATCACACAGTGCAAACGTAACACTCGATGGGTTATATGGTACTGATTTAATCTTAAAACAATTAGGTACTACAAGTCAAACGTATACTTTAAGTATTGATTGTATGACAGTAGGTGGTTGTTCGGCCACTGTAGAACAAGGTAATTAATAATGGAAGAATTTAAATGTCCAGATGATATGATTTGCATGACTGATGAACAGTGGTTTGATTTTGTAAACGAATACGAAATCGATTTGACTGGTGAATTAGAAATGGCAGAAATGAGTGATGCTCAAGCAGTTGCTGATTTTACATGGCAAGTATTATTCTTAACTCCATGGGAGTTAGCATATATTGCACTACCAATGAGTGTCTTGGCCTTTTATGGGTTAAGTATATATGCAATCTTTAAATATATACAAAGAAGATTTAGCTGATGAATTCTTATCAAAGATTTCTTCGTCTTAAATATGGCTGGGGTATTCCTAAAGGCTTATATATAGATGTATACGCATGAAATATATTACTTCGATATGGACTACAATAGTTCTAATAGCATGTATTCTCTTTGTAAGAATCAGTGACCCTTCTATTTTAGAAGAAACTAGACTTACTGTATTTGATCAATATATTAATTCTTTACCCGTACAAGAATCAGACCAAGTAATTCTCTTAAATATTGGAGAAGAATCACTCGGAGTCTTCGGTCAGTATCCCTTTCCACGTCAGCAGTATGCACAATTAATATCAGATTTAAGAAATGCCAATGCTGGTATGATTGGTTTTACTATCATGTTTCCAGAGGCTGATAGATTCGGTGGTGATGAAGTCTTCGCGTCATGGGTAAAAGATAATGGTATTATACTCTCACAAGACGCAGATAATAGTGGTAGAAGTGCAAAGGCACCTTATGTTGGAACTGCCACATTTGGTACTGGAGACCCACTTAATCACGTTATAAGATATAAAGGATTAGTAACCAATATACCAGAAATAGAAGCAGGTGCATGGGGCCATGGTTTAATTAATGCAATGCCAGAAGTTGATGGTGTAGTAAGAAGAATACCTCTTATATCTCAAATCAATGATGAACTATATCCCTCATTTGCATTAGAAACAATACGTGTATTAAACGAGAAAATATCTTATACTGTAAAGGTTAGTGAGATAGGGTTAGAAGAAATTATATTAAGGCCATTTAGAATATCAACTGATGTAAATGGATCTATATGGATTAATCCTAAATACCGTTTTCAGGATATAGAATACACTTCGGAACCCCTTCCGAATCTACAAGGAAAGACTGTACTGGTTGGTTTAACTGCAAAGGGCCTTGCCTCTCAGATTCCAACCCCTCAAGGATTAAAATCTGCTCATCAAATTCAGGCTTCTGCTCTGCAGACAATAATGAATGGGGATCAGATAACCCGTCCACTTTGGGCTGATATTCTGGAGATCGGTCTTTCTTTGATTGGGGCTCTATTGATTGTAGGGGCAGTTTATTATCTTCCAATTTGGAGTAGTGGTTTAACCTTCTTTGCCGTTGTTGGGTTATCTGTCTACGGCGCATTGTTTTCCTGGAGCGAATTTGGATATCTCCTTGATATTAGTTACCCTCTGATATTATATATACTGATATTCTCTTCGGCGTCATTTAATAATTTCTATAAACAGTTTATGATGAGACAACAGATTAAGAAACAATTTGGAACTTACTTGTCACCTGATATGGTATATATGTTACAGAAAGACCCATCTCTCTTAACCCTTGGTGGTGAAAGAAAAGAAATGAGCTTCTTATTCATGGATATATGCGGATTCACCCCTATCAGTGAGTACTATAAGAACAAAGATGATCCAGAAGGACTGGTAGAATTGGTTAATGAATTCTTAGATTCCATGACAAAAATCATACTCAATAACGGCGGAACAATAGATAAGTACATGGGCGATTGTATCATGGCATTCTGGAATGCACCACTACCATGTGATAATCACGCTGAGATGGCCGTTAAATCATCAATAGAAATAGAGATTAAAACAAATGAACTTAAAGAAATGTATAAATCAAGAGGTCTTCCTGATATTAATGTCGGTACTGGCATTAACACCGGCGATTGCATTGTTGGTAACATGGGCTCTGAATCCAGATTCGATTATTCAGTCATTGGAGATGCAGTCAACCTTGCAGCCCGTCTCGAGGCCACTGCCGCTCGACATGAATATATAGAATATAAGACAATCATATCGTCATTCACCAGAGACCAACTCCCAGAGAAGTATATCTGTAAGGAGATCGGTAATATAAAGGTGAAAGGCAAAGACGAACTTATAACCATTTATTCTCCTAAGTTATAACGTTATTCCAAAATATTCTAAAAAATAGCGGTAAAAGCGTTAGGTGCCATGGCCAATCTGTAGTATAATATACACATATTAACCGAAAAGAGAAATATTATGACCTTTACCGAATTACATGAGATTGCACTGGAAGCGGCCAAGACTGCAACTGATAAGTTTATTGAGAAACACGGTGACTGGGATTGTTGTGGATTTGCATGGGTTCACGCGTCAGTGAAAGGGAATACCAAGGTTGGTAAAGCTTTCAAGGCCGTGGGGTTTACAAAGGCATACGGTGGTGGTTATCAGTTATGGAACCCTAGTGGTTCTTCTACTCAAAGCCTTTCTGCGAAGGAAGCAGGTACTGATGCTTACGTGAAAGTGATTCGTCAATACTTACCAGAGATCGGCGTCTTTGCACAAAGTCGAATGGATTAAAAGGTTATATCTTTATAACCAAATGTTCTAAGAAATATCGCCTAAATGGTTGACAAAAGTTTTCTAGCCGTAGTATAATATACACATATTAACCAATCAGAGAAAGAATTATGCCGATAGTTGTTATGAAAGGCCAGGTAGCTCAGAAGAAAAAAATCTACGAGTATATCTACAAACTATCTAAAGAACTTGGTATTAACCGAATGCATAAGAAAGTACTGATAGTAAAGTTTGTAACATCATGTGATGACCAAGCAGAAGGATCCTGTTGGGGAGATACTACAGAAGGTTATGCTGAAATACTTATAGCTAGAAACTCTTGCGATGAAAAGATGTCACATGAATCAATGATGAAAACTCTAGCTCATGAAATGGTTCACGCCAAACAATACTTCCGTAAAGAACTTTGTGGTTATAGTATGTCTTGGAAAGGTAAGAAACCACGTAATTACAAGTACGAAAATGCTCCATGGGAAAAAGAGGCATTCGCCAAAGAAGAGGAACTATGGAAGAAATGTTGGTAGTTGCGACAAAAAACGATATTTTTTTAAAAAAAGTGTTGACAAATGCAATTCAGCGTAGTATAATATACCTATAAATTAAGAAAGATAAGGAGTTTTAATTATGATTTTATGTGAAAAGACAAGTCCGGTCAGTGGTTTAACCAACATTATGGAGATTAATGCGTCTCCTGAGCAATACGCTCTGTGGACGGAAACTGACACTCTCATTCAGGATGCTATGCCTGATGCCACTGTGGATCAGAGGGAGTTTCTAATTTCTGGTTGTACTCCAGCTTGCTGGAACTCAATGTTCGGCGAAGAGGAGGTAGCATAATGAAAGAGATATTTGACTTCTTGGAAGACCTGAGAGAATCAGGCCAAATTAATATGTTCGGAGCGGCCCCTGTGTTGCAGGAAGCCTTCGGTCTTAACAAATACGAAGCGAGGGAAATTCTTGCTGATTGGATGAAATCTTATGAATAAATTAAAAGGTTTGGCTACCGGATCAGTCTTAGGAATTATATTCGGTTTTGCATTGAATTATGCATTTAACATCCCTGAGGTGCAAATGAGCCACTCTACAGGAGAATGCATGAAGGTGGTTAACTTCTCCGAATCAGATAAATTCACCTGCGATGATCTGCCGTCGCGCTATAACCATGTGTGGGTTAAATGATTAGAATACTCCAAGAGGTAACCGACTGGGGCGAAGAGAATGTTTCTAATGGAACATACTATGTTAACCAACACGACCATCTAGTTGCATATATGCCTAAGAATGGCGAATACAAAGAATTCAGCAAACCTATGAAAAGGTTCTCAACCGCACGTAGGAAATTCAAACTTCTAGGTACTATTGATAACGGTACAGCAGGAATACCAGTTAAAGGTTCACGAGGTAACACATACTACGTGAAGGATAATAAATGCACATGTCCTGGTTTTAAATTTAGAGGTAGTTGTAAACACCTTGACCAGATAAAGGCAGCATGAACCATATTTTTTAAAAAAAAGTGTTGACAAATGGTTCTAATGGTAGTATAATATACCTAAGATAAGGAGAAAATAATGGATAGAATGAAACTAATCAAACAAGCGGCCGAGAAGGCACAAATTAAAAGGGCAGTAAAGAATATTGCCACACGCAAAGCTGCTATTAAAGCAGAAATGAGACTTCATAAGAAGTTAACCAATTCAGTAAAGAAGGCTGAACATCAAGCCCCTAAAAGTTTAGAAGCATTTTCAGAGGAGAATCTCTTTTATACCGAGAGGGAGACCCAAGATTATCTTGCTGGAACCTCTTACATGGAAACATATAACGCAATGAGGTCACAAGATGAATATTGATTTTGAAGTTATAGAAAAGATGGTAAAAGAATACCCCAACAATATGGAATTGGGTGAAGCATTACGCGAGTTTTATCACAAATTTAAACAGCCAATTGTAGTTGACGATGCAGGATGCGATGTTGCCACAGGGAAGTTTCTAGGATGATGTCCTCAGAACTTGCAACTATTCGTCTTAATGCACTACAGAGGGCACAAGATCGAGCAACAAATCCAGAGTTTAAACTCTTATGGAAACAGAAGAGAGAAGAATTAATTAAAATACTTCAGTCTGGTAATTCATATGACGAAATGTCAGGAGAGCTATTATGTTAGAACAATTTATTGCTATTATAATGTTAGCAGTATTTACTTTGTTAACATACATAGGTATACATATGTCTTTTGAGAAAGACGCTAAGAAGCACATTCCCCTACTATGGGAAAAAGGTGGGTTTCTATATAACCTATTTAAACAAGAACCGAAACAATTCAACAAAGCCGATATTAAATATCGTGACGGAGATAACACATGACCTACATGGAAATTTCAACATACCAGCAAGGACATCGTCGTGCAGATGTACTGCGAACTTCTGGTCAACCTGAAAATTATTGGGGTGTAAGATACTATAGTAAAGAAAAGAAGGGGTCTTTTCTGGCTATGGGTATTGAATGGTATCCAACCAAGAGTGAATCTTGGGCCGAGGATGCAGCAGAAAATTATGTACAGGGTATTAAATCTTACCCAACTCAGGATCTTTCTGCGGAAGGTTAAAGTTTTGTTCAACCTCCTAGCGACGCTTTCTACTCCTTATCAGAATGTCGCTAGGGGGTTGACAAATTATATCATACGTGATATAATATACACATATCAAATAAGGAGTAATTATGGTAAGTAAAGCATTAGAAAAGAGAAGAATCAACGGGCGCAAGAACAGAGTCACGATTGATGACAAATATATGGGCCCTGAGCCGTGGTGGGATGAGAAAATACCTTCTACTGCTGCAAGTTGGTCAAAAGCAGCACACTGGTATAACTATTTCAGTAAACCAAAAGATTACGTTCCGTATGTACTAAAATACGCAGAAGAAGTACACAAATTCGATAAGAAACAAATTTCTGCAATTGCTGCACTACCAGACTGGAAGATTAACGAGGGTGTTAATTCAGTCGCGAGATTACACTTTAGAGGTTTTGTGCATGAAGAATCTATACACGAAAGATGCCTTATTAAACTCAAAGAAAAAGTCGAGGAAGGTAAACTAGTAGTAGTAGAAAAGAAAGAAACCAAAAAGAATGCACCACCTGTCATCAGTCCTGCACAAAGGGCATATATGAACATGATGGAGACTATTCATGCCGATTGGGATGATATAGTAGTTGATAGCTGGATGGATGGAAATTTTAAACCAGACTTTAATGTATATGAACTATGGAAAAAGCATGGCCTGAAAGGTAATGTAATTAATTCATTTAAACAAAAAGTTCAATTCTATTATGATGAAGTATCCGATGCGTATAATAAAGAGTGCGATCAAGCTGTTGAGGCATATTCTCATATAACACCAAGACGCCAGAAGAAGATGTTAAACCTCATGGATGTTATCTTCTCTGATCTGGATAAATTAAAAGATAGTTTCAAGGCAGTTAGAATGCCTAGAGCCAAGAAACCAAAATCAACAGATGCTCAAGTTGCAAGATTACAATATTTGCAAGAGGACATCGAATCTAAGGTAACATCTATTAATCCTGTACTTATACCAGGTAAAGAAATGTTATGGGTATATAATACTAAACAGAGAGTATTGTCACAGTATGTTACTACTGCGACGAGTGGCTTTGAGGTTAGTGGTACTTCTATTAAGAACTTTGATGAGAAATTATCCAAGACCTCTAGGTTAAGAAAACCACTTGATATATTACCAGATGTGTTGAAATTCACCCCCAAACAAATCGATAAGAGAATTTGGGATAAATTAACAACCAAGATAGGTAGTCCAAACGGTCGTGTTAACAAAGACTGTATACTACTTAGGGTAATATAAGGAAAACATGATTGAACCAAAAATTATGACAAGGAAAAGGTTCTCTACCGCCGTAGAGAATATGGTATCTGATAGTAAGGGGTTGTCTTATATTGAGGCAGCTGCTCACATCATAGAAGAACGAGGGATGGATTTTAAAAGTTTAAACAGACTTTTATCTGACTCCCTTAAACAGAAAATCGAGGCAGAAGCCGTAGATTTAAATTTACTTAGAACTAAGCAAACTAATAAATTACCAATATAGGAGAAAATAATGAGTAATGTGATTATACCAACATCCGATGAGGATAAAAAGCGAATTAAAGATTGTATTATTGAGATCAGCAATGCTAAAACAATGATGGAATCGCAGCGTGATTTTATTAAAGAAGCGATTAATTCGTGTGTTGAAGATGTTGATATTGATAAGAAACATCTGCGTAAAATGGCCGAAATTTATCATAAACAGAATCTACTTGAAGTAGTAGGGGAAGTTGAAGATGTTGAAGCACTATATGAAGGTGTAATGGCCTAATGATGGATCCATTTGATTCTTATAAACTATATAATGCATTAAAGTTGCACTTTGAGACCAACTATGATGCTGTAAAGTATAATTTTAAATCAAATGTAACACCGCAATCTTTCTTTAAGAGAAAGGATAAGTACTTCTTTGCTAAATTGGCGAAGAAGTACAACGGTGAACTAAAAGATTTTTATATCTCGCAATTTATCAATACTGAGAAGTATATCGGTGATATGATGGATAAAGATGCGGAAGAGAACTATGCTAAATTTAAAAAAATTAAAGAAAGCATTCATCGAGTGTTCTCGGTTGATATAAATATATTAAACGAGCAGGAAAAACAGTTTGATTTGTTATTTAAAAGCGAAAACGGACAAGTTCCCCTGGTTGTTAAATTGTGGATGCAAGAGGAAATTAGTTTAGAGACTGTTGTGATTCTGAATTCCATATTTGGGTTTATTGAACGAGAATCCGATAATATATCAGATACCATTATGTGGCCTGATATAAAACGGTTAATTGAGAAGTACAACCCATTCGTATATTATAACAGAGATAAATGCATGAAGTTGTTGACAAATGTGTTTATTTGATGTATAATATACATATAATTATGAATAAGGTGAAATATAACAGAAACGACTACACTAGAGTCGTAATACAACGCAATACGGAGAAATATAATGTCATTTGCAAACCTTAAGAGCTCACGAGGCTCGTCAATCGACAAACTCGTAAAAGCTGCGGAAGCAGTGTCTTCTAAAACAGAAACTAAATCATCTTACGGTGATGACAGATTCTGGAAACCTACTAGAGATAAAGCAGGAAACGGTTATGCTGTAGTCCGATTTCTACCCGCGCAAGAAGGCGAAGACCTTCCATGGGTAAGATATTGGGACCACGGGTTTAAAGGCCCTACTGGTCTATGGTATATCGAAAACTCTTTAACTTCTATTGGACAAGATGATCCAGTATCAGAGATGAACTCTGTTCTATGGAACTCTGGTCGTGAAGAAGACAAGAATATTGCTAGAGAAAGGAAAAGACGTTTACATTATGTAAGTAATGTGCTCGTTGTTTCTGATCCAAGTAATCCAGAAAACGAAGGAAAGGTATTCTTATACAAATTTGGTAAGAAAATCTTTGATAAGATTATGGAATCAATGCAACCTGCATTCGAAGACGAAGATCCTATCAACCCTTATGATTTCTGGGAAGGTGCTGACTTTAAGATTAAAATCAGAAAAGTTGAAGGTTGGGTAAACTATGATAAGTCAGAGTTTTCCGCACAAACTGCACTGTTTAATGGTGAAGAAGATAGACTGGAAGATGTATATGGAAAACTATACTCCTTACAAGATTTTCTCAAGCCAGAAAACTACAAGTCTTATGATGAACTTAAATCTAAGATGAATAAAGTACTAGGTATCGATGCAGGTACGCCATCTATGGACATGCCAGCAATGAACGTAGTGGAGGAAACTCCAATGGCTGCTGCAGCTGCCCCATCGGTTGCTGCTCCAGTTATGGAAGAACCCGCTGCGGATAGTGATGAAGATGATACACTGTCATACTTCGCTAAACTCGCTAAGGAAAGCTAGTATAATAATAAAAGAGTAGTAATCTTTGAATGGGAGACTTCGGTCTCCCTTTTTTTATCTGGACGGCAGGGCTTCTTTGGTCTTATTTGGTTTAGGTGGAGCCATTGAATATGAATCACCACCCCTATTAGTAGAATTATCTGATTTAACTGCTGTTACATTACCACCCTGTGGTTGATTATTGGCCATTCTTAATTCTACATTCTCTGCGGATACATTCATCAATTCTACACCCATAGATTGCCTATCAGCAGATACATCCACACCACCAGCAGACATATTAAATGCACCTTGTAGTCTTGTTATACTGGCGACTGCAGCGTCCACATCATCTGTTATATTAGCAAGGCCTGCATAAGTTACTTCATCAAATGGCATCCAACTATCTGATGTCCCACCTTTAATAACTAATTCTAATGTTCTAGCCGCTTGGGTTAAATCTTCTGCGAATTTATCTGCATCAAAGTTGACCTTGGCCATTGTTTCAAATTGGTTTAGTACCTCACCAAACTTTCTAAATGCTTCAGTACCTTTATCTATTTCTTTTGACTTCTCGCCGATCAGTAATGCTTGTTCTACTGGAGATTTACCACCAACGAAGAAATTAACCAATGCTTGTGATGCCGTTCCGAGTGATGCAATCCAAGAACCTGTACCAAACGCGGCAAGACCTACACCTAATGTTCCAAGTGTTCCTGCAGCATTGGCAGCTTTTTCTAAATTTTCAGAATCTTCTCCGATTTTAGTAAGAGTATTTACATTTTTAACTACTTGTTCAGCCCAACCGGTTGTAGTAAAGTATTTAACCCCTTCATCAACACCCCCAACCGCGACATTAGCTGCTCCACCTACGGCAAACGCCAATAGACCACCCCCTAATGTTCCCAGTGCTGCACTAACTGCAACAGCATCCCTAAATGGTAAATCCGAAATAGCAAGTAAGGTTTTTACGTTATCTACAATATTCTCAGCCCAAGTACCCTTGCCTGAGAATTTCTCAATAGCTGCTGAAGCACCATCAACTGCAGTGGCAGTGGCAGAACCAATACTAAATGCAATTAGACCTGCACTCAATGCTGCCATGGTTCCTGCAATTTTTAAACTACTACCTTTACTTGTGTCTATAGACAGTAGTGTCTCTACATTCTCTTTGATAGATTTTGCAAACCCATCATTACCCGAGAATGTTTTAATTGCTTCATCTGCACCAGTTACGGCAACACCAGTGGCTGATCCTGCACTAAATGCGAGTAGACCGAATCCTAAGGCCCCAAGAGTAGCTCCTACACCTGCAACATTTTCGATTGTTAAACCAGGCAAATCTGCAATAGATAAAAGGTCTACAATATTACCTTTAATTTTATCTACCCATCCTTCGCCTTCAAACTTTTCAATTGCACCTTGAACTAATGCAGCACCACCCGCTCCTGCACTAAATGCAAGTAAACCTAATCCGATACCACCCAAGACAAGAGCAAGAGTACCGCCTTCTTTTAATGCCTCTCCCTTACCACCTAAAGCATCATTAAGTGATACTAATTCAACAACATTGGCTACAATCTTTTTAGCATCCATGTCTTCTAATTTATCAATTAAGAAAGCACTTGAAGCGAATACTGCTGCTATACCTGCTGCTGCAGCACCTACACCAATACCTGCGGATCCAATACCACCGAATAATTTTCCAGCACCACCTAATAAACCGTCACCGCCGCCGCCTTTACCACCATTTTGTGGTATACCGGACGAGCGCATTTCTTTTAATTCATCACGTATTTCTTCAAAGATACTTGCACGTTCATTGGCTTTTTCTTTATCACCCAATTTATTAGCATTCATGGTTTCAAAGAAATTATCAAAACCAGTATTAACCCTATCACTCATCTCCAACGATGCTTGTTGGATTTTTTTCATCTCTAATAAATGACGTCTAGTATTTCTACCATCACGCTCGATCTCGGATGTAGAGCGATTATTCTCGCCCATAAGTTCGATTAGTTTTTCTAATCCGTCTTTTTCTGGTGGTGTAGGATTATCTTTCATATGTTATAACCTATTTCTTGTTAAAGGCTTGTGCACCAAAGAATGCTGCAACAATACCTGCTACGGCAACAAAATATGTTGGTGCCATATCCCCTAAAGTTTTTTGTGCCTGATCAAGCCCCACTAAAGACGCGACTACTACGGCGAATGGATATAGTAACATACCACCAAGAGCAAACCACGCCATTTTTCTCTGCGCATCTCTCATGGCATCTTGGTCATCAAGTTCCTTTCTCTTAAATTCTAAGTACATTTCTTGTTCTGCCTTAGATACTTTACCATCACCATTGGTATCAGCGGGATGGTGACCACTTGCTTTAATTTCTTCTTCCATTACATACCTCTATATCCAGTTTTGGACTTCTGTTTTAAATTTTCTTCGTCTATATGTTGTTTTAATAGAGCAACATATATTTGCCTCTCCCATGGTAACATACCTTCAAGTTCACCTAAACTGTAATTATGATGTTGCATTAATGCAAAGTTGGTCTGATAAAAGTTCTCTAAACTCTCATGTGAGAGGCTTATGAAAAAAAACTGTTAAGTCCTTTTAGCTCTATATCATTATCCGTCTTACATTTACCACATTTAATTACAGCGTTGTACGCTACACTAGGAGTATCCTGGAAAAATGCTTGAATAAGTTTAAATTGTTCTGAACTTAAACCCTCAATAAATTCTACCAAGTCTTCCCTCTTTTCGTTCTTCGCATTATATACATTATCTTCATCAAAGATACTTTCGATACAATCGACAATTAAGTCCATTACACCTTCAACTGATTCAAATTTTTCAGGATTAATTTTCCTAATTACATCAGCTGTTGGGTACCGCATCTTTACTCCGATATTAGTACCTTCAAACTGTATAGTACCATCAGAATCTTTTGGTCTATATACAGTGATATCATCAATATTAACTGAAAGTGGATTCATATGTCCACATTCTTCTTCCTTACATTTAACTTGAATCTTCATTTCTTCACCAACTGATTTTCCTCTCAGTTGTAAGAATAACATTTCAATATCAAATACTGTAAGGTCTTCTATACTATCCAACTCATAACAAGTTTCAATAATACCTCTTACTGCTTCACTTATTTGCACAGGGTCGTTGGACTCTAGTGCAATCATTAATACCTTTTCTTCTTTTACCAAGTAAGGTCTCATATTCAACTGTTTCCCTGTTGACGGTAATTCAACCGTATAACGAGGGACACTCATTTTTGGTAATGCCATTATAATCTCCTAAAATTATATTAAAATATACGTTCTAGTGCGCTTCTCAAACCTGATAAGGTTGAAGATAGTGGACCTTCCGGTACATAATTATCGTAACTGAATGTTACGTTCAATTTCTGGACAGCACTTTCACTGTTATTGTCCAGAGTAATTCCAGCAACAGTGGTCGGAAATGCATTTTCTAACCTCACACCATATATAGGAACATCTTTATTATTCAGTTGCTGTATTACAACATCTGAAGTAAAATCTTTCTTAAATTTTGCATTGTATTTTTGATCATCAAATACTTGTTCTAACCAACCATCAAACATAGTTTTCATATAGTAATCATTTGT
>Ga0187219_1000714_pt1 | contig 16020 bp, 15 predicted proteins | sample 13SPOviralmetaG_FD_130162 | JGI IMG/M metagenome (GOLD analysis project Ga0187219, IMG submission 130162) | Marine viral communities from the oligotrophic San Pedro Time Series (SPOT) site, San Pedro Channel, CA, USA - 13 SPOT_SRF_2010-07-21... | ecosystem: Environmental > Aquatic > Marine >... | reverse complement strand
TCTCAGTTTCCTTAGTGAATTTAAGCTGACCGCTATCAATCATACTCTTAGTCAGAGTAGTTACATCGCCTACATCCCCGTCCATTAAACGGAGTTGCTGCTCAAAAAAGTTTATAGCGTCAGTGTTGCTGGCATCGCCTGAGAAGTTTAAGTTCAACGCCTTAGCGTTACTCTTTAACTTTTTTTCTTTTAAATCCGCTGCATCTTGTGCGGCTTTTATTCGACGCTCTTCAATACGCGCCTCTTTGCGCTTTGCTATTTCTTCTAGCCGCTGGGCCTCTGCGCCTTTGCGAATACCATAAGAAATTTCATCCGCGAAAGCGATAAAGGGATCACTTTTCTTTTTGTATGCTCCAGAGCTTAAACCAGCCCGTACTTTAGCAGCCTCACTCTTAAAGCTCATCTTCAGGCTCCTCTTCGTCTACTCCACCTAACATGGCAGCTTGTTCTTCTTCGGGGGCCACACCACCCGCTTCAGGCATAGCCATGAGACCTTCTGAAGGGGCCTCTGAAGTAGGTTCTTCAGGAATTACCTGCTCCTCGTCTTCCTCTTCCTGTAGAACACCTAGAGAAGCCTTGAGAAGCGTAGGGGTGATGATTATCCGGTCCTTGTTTTCTACACCCATCTCATATTTTACACCGGCATTCTTGGCCGATATTTCAATGTAGCGAGCTACGGGGCCAGCAATTAGAATGGATAGGTCTATACCTATCTTACCTTTGCTGACTGCCTGTAAAAGTAAGGTGGAGACCACGGTTGCTATGTGGGCGTCTATACCCAGCATAGCAAATATTAGTTCCTTTTCTTCCGGTTCATCAATCTTATCGATTAAATAGGAAACAGCCTCATCGTAATCCACCATATCAGGTGGCCTGTGCCACGCATAATTTCGAGTATCTGATAGATAATTACCGCCCGGAATTGGAGCATTAAACCTCATCTTCTAATTCCTCTTCTTTAGACAGCTTGCTATCAGTGGGTTCTTCAAGAAATTCTTCTTCCATCTCATCGAAAAACTCAGGCGTATACAGAAGCCCATCCTCAACTAATTCAGAGGTCTTCATCGGCATTTTACCATTTATAAATACTTTAATTGATTTTTTGACCGCTTCATCAAACGTCATTTTTTATCACCTTATTTATTTACAGCACGGTTAATTTTAAGCGGTGGGTAAATATTTAGACAGCCATGCCGATCCCGCCTCAGAGCCAAAGTACGCCCCGCCAACTGACCCTAGTATTTTCATCATTCCGTCAAAAAAGCCGCCGCCAGACTGTTGACTTCCCTGAGCTTGTATCTGCGCTATAAGCAGCCGAAGCTCTTTTTCGGATTCGTTGTCTGTAGTCTTCCAAATGTAATCAAGTAAGTTATCTGCACTATCCCAGAGATTATTTTGAGCCTCTGTGGTTAAGTCCAGACCTGCTTTAACGTCTGCCGTATGTGCGTCTACCATGTTTTTGTTGCCGTCGGTCTCTACGGTCTGCCGCCATTTTGCATTAGCTAAATCCAACATATACTGAAATTCTGCTAAAAACTGTTGCCGGTCATTCTTCATGTCGGCGTTAAACTGTGCAGCATCGTTTATTTCACCGGCATTGAATTTCTTGAATGCATTTACTTCAGAAGTGTTATGCCGCTGAATAGTGACTACCATTTCAGTGTAGAATTTATTCATGTCGTTAGTAGCTTCTGCATTGAACCTTCTAGCAGTGTTTTCTTCTTTAGTGTTCGCCAGCATAGCTTGAACAAGAGCTTGCTTATTAACCATTTCAGCTTGTTGTTCATTAGTAAGATTTTTTAAGTCCATTTCTAAAAAGGCTTTGGCATTCTGTACCGCAGCCTCTGAACGCGCATCTAGATTAGCCACCTCCAGATTGGAAAGGATATTAGCTTTATTTATTATAGCCTCTTGCTTATTGCTCAAGTTTTCGACGGTAAGCGTTTGAAAAAATGTAGCTTCTTTTTCAGCTACTCCCAAAGTAGCTTCCATAATTGCATTAGACATAGCCGCTGTAGCAGCGGTTCCAGAGATACCGCTGAATGAGATAGTTTTCATTACCTCTCTGTGCTGTGCTTGCGCCCACGGCGGTATAATAGGGTTGCCATTTGAGTCTTTGAACTCAGCAGCAATTGTCTTCATCTGCCATAAAATAGATGTTTTAGCGTCTACAAACTCCTTACCCTCTTTGCGAAGTTTATCAGCTAAAAGTTTACCGGCGGTAGTTGTTGTATCTATGACTTTAGAGAGGTCCACACTAGCCCAGTCATTTACAGCAATACCAAGTTCATTCTTTGTGCCGTCAGCATTTACGCCCGTAGCAGCGCCGGTCATATCAATGGTATACTCTTCAGCGTCTACAAGAGCATCGTCGCTTACTGTACCAGTAGCTGCGGTCATCATCTCGTTATCAGTGAGAGTAGTGGTAGAAGCATCGTAGGTACTTGCCCCCGGATTGTCAGCTAGGCTGGTATCTACTGTAGACGCATCTCCGGTTCCGGTTGCCGTAAATCCTTCATTTTCTCCAATATCGTAATTGGGATTATTAGGGTCTAAGTTAGTTCCTTCCGCATCTGCATTTATAGAAGGCATAATGTCGGCAAGAACTAATCCCTTGTCTTTTAAAAACTTGTTAGGGTCGGCTAAAATAGCCTTCATATCGTCTTGATTGGATATAACTCCAGCCGCAACAGCCATGTCTTTAATAGTTTCTGCAGTAAGACGGTCCTCAGATATTACCCCATCTTCGTTTGCATTGTCTTCTGCGTACTGAGCAATTTGTGAAGCACTATCGCTATCGCCGCTGGATTGAGCTTTCTGTTGATTAAACTGATATCCAGTCATTGTACCGTTGGCGTCCAACTCGCCGTTAGCATTTACTTTCATGGCTAGTTTATCAGTAACCGTTTTACCGTCTTCTGATACTACAACCTCATAAGGCATTCCTAGAAAGTTATAGGAGTATTGCATACCGCCTTCACTGACGTATACTTGGCGTCCATCAACAACCCCTGCAGATGTATTAGGACGGTTCTTATCCGCTTCAGCATCTAAGCCGTTAAACCAACTAGCTATTCCACCAAATACTTTAGGTAGGGCCGACATAGGGTTTAGAACAAAAGCCGCAGCGTCCTTAACGCCTAAAGTATTTTTCTCACCTTGTATTTTATTTATGGGGTCTTGGTTGGGGTTGCTGTCTACATAGTTGGAGGTATTTCCTGAGCTATTATCGTCACCGTAGCCGTCATTTGCATGGCTATTACCGGTTAATGTATTAGAGATTGATGCAATACCCGTTACGTCATTATTGGGATTATTATCATTATCATAGGAGATAACTTTGCCATCGCTATCCAAATTAGATGCTCCGGGTCCACCGCCATCAAACATATCGCTAATGCTATCGTAGTTGCCAAAAATGCCAGCCATCAGATATTACCCTTTTCTTTTTCACATGCACGAATGCGGTCACGAAGCTTTGCGTAGTCAGCTATAGCCGTTTGAATACTGCCGTCAGTGCCTTCTTCTAAGGCGTCTAATTCATCGGCTAATTCGTTGTTAAATTCAGGGGTGTAGGTCTGGATAGGTGGACAGTAGACTTCCAGCTTTGTTCTATAGACCGTTTCCGCGCAGCCGCTCAGTGAGACTGCGGCTATCAGTAATACTATCTGCTTCATGCTCTGCCATTGCTTTATAAAAATCAGTCGCCTTTTCCTGCGCCTGTAGATCGTCCTTGAGGACTTTATTCTTTTCGTTAGCTGCCCCACGTACTCGACCCATCACGTAAATAATGGGAAGAGCCAGTGCGAGAGCGCCTATAATGTATGTCTTAATCTTGCCGAAGATGAACACTAATGAACGCCTTCTTTATTATCCTTCCAGCGAGCGTATGCAGCTAAGGCAATGCCTCCAATTGCACACAGTAGGAAGATGGTTTTAAGGCTATCGGCATAAGCTACCAGCCCCTGTAATTGACCTGCAACTTCATTTAAGCCAGTGGCTGCACCCGCTATACCTGCGCCTACCATAGTCTTAGACTTAGTAAGCTTCTTAGGAGCCTCTGCGGTAGGCTTCTGTGCCATAGCAGGGCCACCCTCATCAGACGGCAATTGAGCGTCACGGCTAAAGATAGCTGCTTCCGCTGCACGGCGGCGGGTAAGTCCACGTAGAGGTGTTAGCTTTCCGTCTACCCGCGCCTTGTTCCAACGGTTAAGCTGCTCTGGTACATCGTCGTATAGACCTGAGTTCAGGCGTTTAAGGGCTGTCGATGATTTAAAGTTACCTCCACCGACATTAAATACAAACGATACTAGGGCGTCATACTGACCTTGGCTCAGAGGCACGTTTACTAGACGTTTAACTATCTTGCCGTGTTCGTCTAAGTCATCCTTTAGACGTTGCTCTGCCTCTGCTATCGTGCAGGTCATTCCAGAGCGAATACCCTTAGTTGCCCCGTAACCCTGAGTCCACTTACCTGCAGGGCAGCGATAGGCGTGTACTAAGCCATCGTCTTTTACTTTATGAAGACCTTCAAATTTTTTTACTAAGTCTACACAGTCTTGTGATACATTAGTTGGGTGCATCTATGCTACTTTCTTTGTTGATATGTCTGCTCCCCGCCACATATTTATAATCATTGAGTTCTTCCGTAAGGGCTAACAAAGCCGCCGTTGCCCGTACCTAAATCTTGAAGCGGCTGCGATAAGTTGCCCATACTGGCACTAGCACCCGGAAGCATATTTAACTGGCCTATCTGCTCCATAACAGTATTCATGTTAATACTCATTTGACCCATAGAACTGCCGGTTGCGTCAAACTTTTGTAAGATCATGTTACCTTGATTATCCATTGCGCGAACAATAGTATTGCCTTGGTCATCAATGCTATTCTGAATAAGATTACCTTGGTCATCAAATGCGTTAGACAACTGACCAAACTGTTGGCGCATAGTGTCAGGAAGACCGCTAAGTTGGGAGAGCGATTTTAGCTGACCTGTGACGGCCTCGCTTTGCTGTCTTGCTAAATTTTCTTGATCTGTACCGAAATTTTGCAGTTGATTAAGAATTTGGGAAGCACTGCTTTGATCCTGATTGAACCCGTCACCTAAAGTTGATGCAATTTCATTTTGGCCCTTTTCAAGAGTAGCAAAGCCACCCTCTAAGTTATTGAAGCCACCCTCAAGGATACTGGATACACTACCTGCACTATTAGCCGCCGCAGCTTCAGCAGCCGACTTAGTATCTTGTGCGCCTTGATTGACTGCACCAGTAAGACCGGAAAGACTGCCTGTTACATCCCCAGCAAAATTTGTAAGGCCTGACTGAATGCCGCCAAGAGTATCATTTTGTGTGGAAGTATCATCTGTATAGCGCGTAACATAGTCATCAAATGTAGTTGAATACTGCTCTTGATTGCCTAGCATAGTGTCTTGATTTCCAGACAAGGTATCAAAGTAGGTATTACGGTCTGTAGTTTGTGTGGCAAGGTCATCCAGAATACTACTTTGGCCCTTCAGAGCTTCTGTCTGTAAGGTTGCAATATCGCCCTGCGTATCCGTAAACCCTGTATCAAGTGCTTTTCCCGCATCAGTAAAATTTGTATCCGTGGTATCAAAGCGGCGACCCATTTCAGTACCCATGTCGGAGATACCAGTATTTGCATCATCGACGCCTGTCTGTACATTACCGACAGACGTATCTAACGTATCAAAACGTGTGGTTTGATCTGCAAAGCCTTGAGTTACATCGCCACCTACACCCGTAAGTTGTTGCCCCAGATCATCGGCACGACCTTGGTTCTCAATATTAAGACGACTAAAGCCCGTCATCTGGTTTTGGGCAAGCTGTGCTTGGCTGGATGCGTTTTTTTTGTCAAACGCATTAATCAGAGACTGCAAGTCGGAAAAACCCGTGGTAACCTTTCCATCAACCCCTGCTATGTTTGTATTTATACCGCCTTGACCCGTATTAAGGGTTCCAATACCCGACATAATACCGGATAGGTCTACCGGAGCCGGTTTATTAGCGGCTGCGGCACTATTTATTGCCCCAGTCAATTCGTCCATCTGTGTGTCAGAAAGCTGATTTGTAGTCTTTTTATTAAAACTCATAATATTATCCTTTTACGGCTAGAAAACCTACATCCCTGTAGCCCATACGTTGTAGAAATTTCTTATATCCTGTTCCGTAGGCTTCAGTAGACGCTCCAATTGATATTTCTTCTGCGCCGTTTTTTCGGCCCCACTGCTCAAACGCTAGTATAAATTGCTTCAATACTTTTGGTGCGCTTCTTCTATATTGGGGAAGAATACATACCGCCCATTCCCCTGCATATTTCATGTCACTGAAGTAGTGGTAATCAACATATCCATGAAAATATCCAATTATCTGATCATCTTGAACAGCAACCCAAACAAATACTGGACTGTCTGTTACGAGACTTGTTGCTAGTAATTCTAGCACTTTGTCTTCCTTAAATGTGAAGACTTTATATCGGGAGTTTTGGTGCAGCCATTTGGCTACAACCATAACTTTCCCTAGATCAGTTTTTTTTAAAGGTCTAACTAGCATATAGGGTTAAGTAATTAGTTATATATGCTAGTATAGCACTTAGTTAGTGTAATGGCAAGAGCTTATTCTGGCTGCGTAGGCCAAGTGATTTCTTCACTGTTAGGCCATTTTTCATCAGCCGAGGGCAAATTACGAAGCGAAGCTCTATAAGTTGCCCATGCTGCCTTTTGGTCTGAAGTTAAAGGGCTATCAGCCGCTTGCGTCCAATCACACTCAGCAAGGCTAGCATCGCGTAGCATTCTAGATGCTTTGGCTTGGTCTTCTGCTAAACCATCCGCTATTTGCTTTTGAATAGCTTCTTCCGCTGCTTTTTCTTCCGCCGTCATTTCGCGGAAAACACCGCCTTTATATATTGACCCCATGATTTAACCCTCTTCCATTTGAACTTCGACAACGAGCCTGCCGTGGTTGAAATTTCCTGATGTAGCATAAAAACGGAAGCCGCCTTCCATTGCATTGGGTGCTGGATTGCTACCGTAATTATTCCATCCCCCATGTTCGACATTGGGATAGCTATGAGAACTGTGCTGCCACATTACATTGTGGTGAGCGCCACCGCCTTTTTCTGATTCATGGGAAGAACCTTCGCGCCAAGGAATAAACATAATTTGGCCCGTAATACCTTGTCCATAGCTGCTATTTGTCTCCGCTATTGGGTTGCCGTAGAGTGGAAATCTCATCCAACCGTTGGCTGAATTGTCAAGGGTTCCACTCATATTATTTTGATTATATCTGCCGGTATAAGTGCCGCCTAAATAGCTATTGGAAAGAAGGGAGTTACTACTACTAAGCCCGTAGATGTAAATGTAGAAGCTGGAAGTACTACTAACTTCATACATAGACAAACGAACACCAGCAATTTTTTCATAGGTGATGTCCGAGTTTATGCTTGCCCAAGTAATGTCGTAAGTACCTGTTGCCGAAAGAGTTTTGAAGTCGTATGTTTTTGAGTACGTTGAGCTATTTGGCGTGGGCGCTGAAACGTATTCAAGAGCGGTTGCTCCAGTGTTGACCGCAAGTTGCTGACCAGCCAAACCTATCGTCGCTGGTAGGGCATTAGGGTTGAACTGTAGCTGCCCAGAGCCGTCAGTGGTTATGGGCTTGTTCGCAGTTCCATCGGCTGCCGGTAGCTGAAGTGGAGAGTACGCAAGCGTACCACTTCCGTTTGTGACAAGAGGTGCGTTAGCGCCTCCGTCTGTCGAGGGCAAGGTAAATGTCGTACCCCCATTTTTGGCTATTTGATCTACTATGATCTTACTCATCTATTTATCCTTTCAATGAGTGGGGGTTTAAGTGGATTTACGGCGTTTCGTACCGTAGATGGTGTAAAAACTATCTGCGCCATCGGCCTCACTAAACGTGCCTGATGGAGTGCGAAGATAAAATCCGTTGCAGGTATCGCTAGTCAACTTTGTGAACCATCTACAGCGGCTGGTGCTATTTTCTTGGTAGCCACCCTCCATACCATGATAATTAAAGAAATCTCCTGTTACGCCTCTTTTTGTGCTGTCATCCGAATTTGGATCAGGAACATAGAAGTTAAACTCTAAAATTTTGTAACTGCCAGAGTTATCTGCTTCTTGAAACGTATTGTTCTGACCTGTCGTGTACATCTCACCACTGGTATTGTTGGAAAAGGCAGTGGTTCCCCTAAAGCCTATCTGTGACCAAGATTGGGTCGTTACTCTGCTAGAGCCATTCATGCAGCCAAAGAAAAGATAACTTACTTGCTGTGACGTATGAAGGCGCTGGCAGCGAACTTGGAAGCTCTCATACTTTTCTGTGTCTAGGTTGGTAAACTCTATTACGTCCGTGCCATTGCTATCCACTTTGATTTCTTGCAGCTTTCGTCTGGTGAAAAAAGCATTCTCAATATCATCAAGCGTTAGCCCTGCTGTTGTTGACGATGCGCCGCCGCTAGACGTATTTGTTCTTAAAGTCCTTCCCATACTAGACCTCCACGAACGTAACGGTTGTGAAGACACTTGTGCTATTGTCTTGGTTTTCTAAATACAAATTGTCACCACTATTTAAGACGATACCATTTCGCTCAAATGTGCCGACACCTACGCCGTTTTCAAGAAGACCTGACTTTGGGATAGCGCTAAAACCTGTACGAGTTTGACTTAGCTTAGTGTTGTTGGGTAGACCCGAAACCATAAATTTTTGTTCTGGGACGGTTTTACTATTATCCATAGCAACCAGAACAGCATTTGATACGCCAGTATGCTCTGCCGCTGTCTTCCAGTTAATTAAGTCTGTAGAGTAAAGGGCGTCACCTTTAGTGTTGCTGGTAAAACAAACCCAAAGAGATGCGCCAATCCTCTGAGGCTGGGTGGTCTTTTGTGTAAGAGCGTGTGTGGCGGTTTCCTTCGTGCAGACAGAATCAAATTCTCTTCTGGAAGTCGAATTAAAAACGTCTTCATGGGCAAATGACCAGATTCCTTGTTTTGCGGTGTCAGCACCTTGAATATTAAGGTAATACCTGTCGTTAGTAGGATTGTATTTAATCCAACTGGCAGAGTTACCAGTTCCATGAGACAATTGCAATCTAGCGTGATAATTTTGACCTGAATAAACCAATTGCGCAAGGCCCTCAGAAGTAGCGGTGTCCTTAGCATTCAGGATAGTTGACGCACCCGCTGTGTAAGTATTGTTGTTTCTCCATCGCCGCGCAGATATAAGCCCCAACTGTTCTTGGGTTTGTTTGCTGTTTGCTGAACTTATAAAGTTATGAAGGCCGAACACAAATACCCCACCGTCAGATTGAAAGTCGAGCGTCACGCCATCATTTGCGGCGTAGTTATCCCAATCGCCGCTGCTTGTATGACCGTATTGGTAAGTAAAGCTATCAGATGTTGTGTTGCCATAACCGCGATTTGTTGTGGAGCCGTTGAAGCTGTGAAAGTAACCTCCCGACATATAACCGGTGTCATGGACGCTCATAAATACATCCGTCCAAGGGTCGCATATCGCTGCTCTATTGTAGTAACTAACACTGCGAGTCTCAATCGAAGTTGTTCCGCTCGCAGCGTATGTGCCTTGTAACCAAGTTGCAAAAAAAGATTTATCTGCCACTAAGTCAGTGTGAAAACGAAAATCGTTGCTACCGGGAAGAAAGCCACCATACGCAGTCTCTTTGTTGTAAGCCGCTGGGTTCTCAAAGAAGTATGGTTCAAATATCTGATACCGAAAACCGCCGGTACCAGAGTTCTTGGCGACCAGATTGCCGTTAAATGTCATGGCTTGCTTATCTGAGCCAGTACCAACGCTTATTATTGTTGATCCTTTAGGATCACCCAATAAGTCAAAGTCACCTGTATTATAAGTAATGTTTTGAGCAAGTGTGTCGGAGGTTTGTATAAAGTTGAGTGGATAATCTCCCTCGCTATCAACAACAATTGAACACTTTGGGTTCTTTGTGTTGTCTGCACTAATTGCATTGATAGCCACAACCACAGGTAAACCTGTGTTGTTTGTAAAAATCTTTTCGGCCTTTCCCGCCGCAACAGTATTGCTTGATCTACCTGCCATTTAATTTCTCCTAGTTGTCTCCGAAGTAGACCACGCGGCCTGTTGATTGGAATTTATCTTGCGACGAACCACCAATTGGTGCATCAGCAAATCCGTGAAGTACTTTGCCAGAAGGTACGGTTACGGTTGCTGCATCCCCAACATAAATAAATTGATATGCAGCGTGATTATCTATAGTGGCTACTGTCTCAAAATAATTATAATGGCTGTCTATCGTATCGCTCTCGCCAATGTAGAGCGTTGCATTTCTATCCATGCCCTGCCATGTACCTGCTATAGTCGTGTTGTTAGGCACAATTTCTATAGTCTTCCACATGTAGTAAGTAGCAGAAGCATCTGGAACCACATAGGCAGACGCTGTACCGCCAGATGATGAAGCTGATGAACTACCGCCTGATTTGTAAGCAGTAGAACCCATTCCAGAATGGTTAGCGCAGTAGTAGTACAGGGTAGGGCTATCTTGTTGTACAGTTATTTGTACATACGCACCCGCCTGACCTGCAGTTCCTACCACCGTCACTCCAGTAGTGAACTCTGATCCGCTGTCGTGTGTGCCATCTGCAGTAGTTGAGAACTTTAGAGGATGACCTGAGTTTGAACTATGCGATTGATCGAAGCGATACTGTATAGACGGGGCTAAAGAAGCCTTCTGTAATGCCGTACCATCCAGATAAAATTCACCGCTGGCGGCTGTAACTGCTATTGTGTTGTACGCTAATCCAAGATTTGTAACTGAGGTAGCTGGATTATTAACATCACTCAGATTATTTACTGCAGTGAGGGCAGTACCTGCATCGAAGACTGCAGTAGCAAATGCAGTTCCATTGAATACTTTTAGGCTATCTACGGTAGTATTGTAGTAAATGGCTCCTGTAGCCACTCCGCTAGTGGATGGGTCAGAAGAAAAGCTACCCAGAAACAGAGTTACTATAGTGTTCTTTGAGGATACTGCTATTGCCTCAGAAGCGGCGGCGCTATTTTCTGAAACAAGGGCGTTAGCTGCGCTGGTAGCCGCTGCAGCCGCTGACGTAGCTGCGTTAGTGCTTGATCCAAAGAGGTTGTCTACATAAGCCTTATTTGCGCTGTCAGTGCTGACAGAAGGTGTACCTAAACCAGTGACTTTATTGCCGCCAAGGGCAATGTCGCCTGTCATTGTGCCGCCAGCTAAACCCAAGAATGTAGTGTCTGAATAATTCTTAGTGGTAGGGTGTAGAGGCTGGGTAGGATCAGCCGACAGGATTATGTGTCCTGTCATTGTACCACCAGCTTTTGGTAGCTTAGTACCTATGCTAGTTGTGATAGTATTAGAAAAGTCTGAATCATCGCCAAGGGCAGCGGCTAATTCATTCAATGTGTCTAGGGCAGCGGGGGCAGAATCTACTAGGTTAGCTACCGCATTATCAACGTCTACTTTTCGTGCGGCATCGTTGGCGTTTGTTGGGGCAGAAAGATTGGTAATAGTAGCAGAAGTGCCAGCGTTCATATTCAATGTGCCGTTGATAGTAACGTCATTGAAGGATGAAGCACCAGAAGTGGCAATTACGTTTGAGTTCAATGCGCCACTAGAAGTAAGCGTACCATTTAACGTGATGTTATTAAAAACTGATGTTCCAGTGGATGTAACATTACCGCTTATGTCACCAGTTACTGAACCAACAAAGCCACTATTAGCCGTAATCTGAGTGCCAGTAATAGCCGTAGGTGAATTACCGCCAATAACCGTACCGTCGATAGTACCGCTGTTTACATCTACCTGAGCTGCTGTAGTTAAACCGTTTAAATTAGCAGCACCGTTTGCGGTGAGAGTACCTGTCAGAGCAGTAGTACCACCTACGGAAACATTTCCCTGTGCGCTTATACCGCCTGATAAGAATAAGTCTTGGAAACGTAAGGAAGGTGATCCAAGGTCAGTTAAGTTGTTTGTCTCTGGAATAATTGCAGCGGCTGTACCGTCTACTAAAACCAACTCTCGCCAGACTGCTGAACCTGTAGTATTACCCACACAGATGAACACACGGCCTGTAGATACATTTTCCCAAAGAGACCCTACCGCATATCCTTGAGTGAAATCGTTAGTTACGACAGGATTGGAAGTGGCAGCTAGATTATTTTTACCGCCTGTACCGCCATGCACTGGAGGTAAATAACCAGATAAAGACGTAGAAAGATTTATCTTTGGTCCTTGGCCTACTGTACCGTTATGGCTATGACCGGAAACACCATCAAAGGCGTCTTCTAATTTGTTAAATTCCGCATTGAGAGGCGGTGCTGTTATATCTGCACCGTTAAAAATCTGTGCGGTGGATTGGCGCGTGTAACCTGCCATTATCTTCTCCCTGCAACGGAATATTCAAATACGAGACCTTGAATGGAATATGGGTCAAATTGACCAATAGACACAAACTCGGCGCGGGTTGAAAATCCTGACCCTTGAATGTTGGTAGACATAACCGGCTTAGAGTTGCCGCCATACAGTACGCTGGATGCCCCGTAATCTATATTACGACCAGCATATTCCACAGGACCGCCTAAACTACTTTGGGAGTAACCGGCAGGTTGGGGATTGTTGTAATCTCCCCAATCAAAACGGAGTCCAAGATTTAAAGTGAATGGGCCTTCCGCACGTACAAAAGTATTGATCTGTCGCATTATTTTACGCAAATCAGTATCGCCAAAGTCTAAATATGGCGTGGAATATACTGCTAAAATATCATCACCAGAAAAGTTATTACCGACTTCCTGTTGATATACTTTGCCGTCAAAATCCCCATGCAATACAACTTCAGAAGACCCCACATAATCTGAAGTGGTTACATGCGCCCTGATCCCTACTAGCTCCCCAAAGTTCCATTGGATAGCGCCATTGGTTTCAGTTAGACCTCCTATTAATCCGTAGGAGTCTATCTTAGCTATAGAAGAGCCACCTATGAAGTACCTTACCTGAGACTTAGAGCGTATTACAACGCCACACAAAGTATCTAAATTATAGTTGGCTATAACGTCTACTAAAGCACCTTGGATGGGGCGAGATACGGACTCAATCTCTACATCACCAATACGAGAAGTACCTGCGACAGGTCTAAAGCCATCAGGCGCTAGAAACATCAGGTCGCCACCAATTTCCAAAACACTGTCAGCGGCAACACAGCCTACGTTGGCAGTAACTGGAGAAGTGACGAAATTTAAAGTTGAATCGGTTGCAACCTTAACGATAGCATTTGATCCAAAAACAAATAAATTATCACGAAACGGCTTAATCTGAACTACAGGAAAACCTGCGGATAACTGACCTCCACTTGAGCCGAAATCTAAGTAAGCGTCTGTATCTGCCGTATTTACAGGAGCGGAATAGGCTATAGCAGGCTTAGTACCCTTATCTCCAGATAAAAAGAGAGTATGGTTAAAAAAATCTACTACGCTAGGAGCATTTAGAACATTAGGACCGCCCGGACTAGAAGTGCCGCCAGTATTAGTGTTTACAAGCTCATACCAATTAGTACCATTAAACACGATGGCTGGATTTACGCCATCTACAAAGCAGATTGCATCTCCACCACCAAAGTTAAATTGTACGTGGCGTAGTCTATTTACTGAACGCAATCCAGCCGACATATCGCGGGTAAATCCTGTAGATATAACCTGCCAGCCGGATAAGGGTACATACTTATAGAAGCTATAAGTGTTAGCATTTTTATCTTTACGTGCAGAAATATAAAACGGATTATTAAACTGAGAGTTCTGATAGATAGCTAATCCCAGTACAGCACCTTCTGCTGTAGATGAAGTGCCGACTTCACCTAGACCCCCTGAGCCTGCATAACCCAACTCTTTGTAGCCATTTATGCGCCGATAGCCGCCAAATAAAGACGGTTCATAATTAATCAGCCGTGTAGCAGAACCGGGAAGATTGTCTGATAAATCTAAATGGTTTTCATTAGAATTTAGACCGCCTCCACATATAACCTTAAAGCTTTCTATCTGGTCAGCCATTAGAACCTAACCCGCGTGTCTCGCACATATTCATAATTATTAATGTACAGCGTCTGAAGGTCTTTGAGACCTTTCTCAAAGCTCATAAATGCCGCCTGAGCCGCTTCTATGTTATCTTTGAACATATACATATTGTACAAAGCACCATCTACGATAACGCTGTCGAAAGAGGTGGGAACGCGAGTTTGATCATTAAACACAGTAAGATCAGCAAAATTTAAATAGTATCTGAAACGCACACTGTAGGCTTTGTCGGGAGATGGCGAAACGCCGTATCCGTTACCGTGGCTGGCAAAGACGTACTCAGGGATGTCTCTACCACTATTACCGCTGGTATAGTCATCGTCACGGTGCTTGTCATACCACTCATCCCTCTCTATGAGCTTGAGGGTTTTAAAGCCGGTATTTAAGCTGTCATTTTTTTGTATCTGGAAGCTATTCCAGTCAGCTACTTTGAAGGCTTCAGGCCAGACATATTCTTCCTGCCCTTGGATCAAAGTTTCTGTATGCTCTGCAGCATTAAAGGGCCATTCAAACTCAGCCTGATTAACCCTACTGATAGCCGTTTTCACGCTATCCTTTGTAAGAGCCTGTACACCTCTAACAGAGTCAAACTCAGAGGCAGAAATCTCCACTTCGTTTAATCTACGAAGTACTAGATTACATAAAGTGAGGTAGGTGCTAGGCATGAATGTTCCTTAGAAGTAGGAAAAGGGGCCAGTGCAGGACCAGCCCCTCAGTAATCTTATGCGAGGTTGTAGTTCGCTGTGAACAATGCCTCTGGTCTCAGAATCTTCCGACCATAGAGGCTCATGCCGCGCACCACATCCGCGAATGTAGTAGGTGACCGGAAGGTCTCAGTCTTAGCAATCTGTTGAGCCGTAGCTACCGCAGATGCGTGACCAGCAACCATCACACCGAAGTTGGCTTCGGAACCCGCAGAAGCGGCTGTACCAGCACCAGTACCAAGATATGGAAGGTTATTGGACTTGTAGATTGAGAACCCACGCAATGTTCCGGGCAAGCGTCCGTTACGCAACTCATCACCGCCACCGAAGTCGGCGTTAATAAGCTTACTAGACTCATCCATCAGTACTTCTGCAAATACCGGATCGATTACTACCCACCGTCCATCGGTGTCTACATTAGCCTGATCCATCTGCCGTGCGATACGGTTTAAGATTGCCAATGGAGAAGTGATACCACCAGCACCACCGCCAGCGGCGATTGGGATAGAAGTAACTTCACCCGTACCACCAATATCGCTGCCACCGAATGTTGTGATATCCAGCTTGTTAGCTGCCAACATTTCGTCTGAACCTGCAGTGGAATCTGCTTTAGTACCATTGGTTGTGGTGTTACGCGCCCATGCGGAAGGTGTCTTCCAACCAGACATGTATCCAAGTACTTCTGCGTCAAAGGTATCACGCAGTTTGTAACCTGCACGATCACTTGCTAGATCACCAAAAGAAACATGAGAGTGTGCCTCTTCAATATCGTCGATAGCGAACTGAAAGTAGTTAGCTTGATCAACAACCATAGTGAAATCAGCGTCTGTAAGGTCTTGAGTAGACAGAGCCGTACCACGCTCATATGTCGTGATAGTGATATCTGGTTCTTTAATAATCTTTACAGAGTCACCGAAGTTAGCGATTTCTCCAGCGTAGTCAGTGTTAGTTACTGACTCTACTACAGACGCCTTCCTCAGAGCCTTCTGTACCTTTTTTGAGTAGATTACTGGGCTGAACGCACCCGAATTGAGGTTAGTATAACCTGATGCCTTTGGAAATGCCATTGCTCTAATATCCTTGTATGAAATGGCTTAAAATAAACTTCTAGGCACACGTAATTGTGTGATTAATAAAATGATTAAATAATTCTAGAAGCAGCTAGATCAGACAATTAAACAACAGTGTCAGCTTGATTA
>Ga0187219_1000708_pt1 | contig 16113 bp, 23 predicted proteins | sample 13SPOviralmetaG_FD_130162 | JGI IMG/M metagenome (GOLD analysis project Ga0187219, IMG submission 130162) | Marine viral communities from the oligotrophic San Pedro Time Series (SPOT) site, San Pedro Channel, CA, USA - 13 SPOT_SRF_2010-07-21... | ecosystem: Environmental > Aquatic > Marine >... | reverse complement strand
GCAAAATCATTTGATGAAATTAATAGATCCAAAGACAAGGTACGAGATCGTATGCAAGCTGATTGGTTGCGTAACTGGCGTAGGGTAGAGAACATACGCCGTGGTGGTATGGTGTCTATGGTTAAAACCGCATCACGTAACTTTGGATCTGCTGCAATACGTATGCCGTTGGAGACATTAGAAAATGTCATGGACACAACTCTTCTAGATATGACTAGGGAATTTAGAACACGTGCAGATGTTGGCGTAGTCCGTGCTACTAAAAATGCAACAATGCAAGGTGTTAAATCTATAGTATCCCCCTCTAACTGGCGGGGTTCAACTAAGATGCTGCAACGCACTTATTTAAATCCTATTTTATCTAAAGAACTAACTGACTTTATTCTTAAACGGCCTGAGTTTCAGGCTAAACATAATAACTTGTTTGATCTTGTTAATGAATACCAAACTTCTACAGGTAGAGGTAGCGGTGGGGTAATGGATGCTTCTTTAAGTAAGATAGAAGACGTAGTTAGTATGTTAAATACACCGAATAGAATACAAGAATTTATTATTAGGCGTGGCGCTTTTATTGGAGAGCTTGAGAGACTAGTTAAGAGGGAATACAATACAGATTTAATTAAGTTACTAGAAGAGGGTAAGCTGTTTGATCTAATGGAAGGTAACAAAGGGATACGCCCAAAGGGTGCACCTGAGTTTGCGCAGTTAATAGAGGACTCAACTAGACGCGCCTTAGACATTACTTATGCGTCACCACCTGAGATACCTGTGTTCAATGAGATCAGTAACTTCTTAACTCGTAATGGTTTAACTGCATTTACCACACCCTTCCCTCGCTTTATGTTTAAATCCTTAGAGCTTATGGGTCAGTATAGCGCAGGTGCATTTAACCCTGCTATTAAAAGAGCATTTAAAGTAAACGGTAAAAAGTGGGGTGATGAATTTGACGCAAAAGACAGGCAGAATATTTCACGTAATATATCTGGCTTAGTTGCAATTACTGCTGCATACAATTACCGTATGTCAGATGACGCTCCTGAAGACTATAAACAAATAAATACTTCTGATGATACTGTGTGGGATGCAACGTCTTTCTTTCCTATGCGTCAAGCTCTGTGGATTGCTGAAGCGATGAAGCGTTTAGGTAACTCTGGGGTAGCAAACGTAGTGCCTGTAGTAGGGGCAATGAAACTTACTGGTATAGCTGAAGAAGGAACGGGAACCTTTAATAATTGGTTTGATATTAAAGATGCACAAGAGGTTTTCTTAGGTACTGCAGCTAGAACGGGTACTGGTAATATTTTTGTAGAGGAACTATCAAATATACTGTCTGAGGAAGGTGATGTAGTATCATCAGAATCGGGTAAAAGGGTTGTAGCTAGGGCTATAGCAGATTATTTACGTACATGGGCTATACCTATTACGCAAGTTAGTGAGTTGCAACGTGTGACGGGCTACCGTCCTGCTACGTATACAGATCAAGCGGAAGATAGAGACACTTTAACAGAAAGTTTTCCCGCTAAACTAGCAGCGGAAACTGAGCGTGGCTTTAGGACACAGGGTATTACTAATTTATTTACACCCTCTGAAGAAACAGATGGACGTGATCCACGTATAGATTTGTTTAGAGAGAACCGTGAACGTAAGGAGATGGGCTTAGGTATTGTTGCAGGTACTACTATGTTTGAATCTAATTCTCCTGAAGGTGAGTACCTAACAGAGAAAGGATTTAGTGCGTATGAAATGGGTAGCAAGTCTCGCGTACCTTCTATTAGACGGGCAGAAGACTCCTTTATGCTCCGCTTCATACCGACTATAGTGGAGAGTGCAAAGAATTGGGAGACCTCACTGCGTAGGGAGTATCTAGAAAGCACCGAAACTGGTATGGATGCGATACGAGATTCAAAGACTATAGATCAGTACGTAAACACTACGCTTATTCCATACATAGATGCACAGCGTAGGAAGTATTTATCCTTAGCTAAAGAGACAGGTATAAATAAAGCTAACACCGAACCTCTACTAGCTGTACATGATAAGTACCGTAGAGTAACTTCCGCTGGTAGAAAGTATGCAGAACAAACATACATGAAGTCTGAGGGTATTCCACCCGACATGACTGACCCAGCAGTAGTCAACGCTCTAATAGAAATATCAAAAGTATTTAGGGGTGCAGTATCACAATAAAAGAGGGGGCAATTAAGCCCCCTTTATTTTTATCTAGTATCTCCTGAGCCACCTAATGTTCCTGACTCCTTTCGTTTGTTTAACTTAGCTTCGTTCTGTCCAGCTATCATGCCCAAGGTTAGGTTGAGATCAGTAGCTAGTGCAGCACAATACCATAGAACATCTCCTATCTCACTAGCAATCTGTTCTCGCCAATCTTCAGGCCGTTTATCTGGGCCATCTCGCACAAGCTTCTTCACCTTGTTTGCTACCTCACCTGCCTCACCCGCTAATCCTAGTGCAGGATAGAGTATCTTGTGTTTGTCTGGATATATAGCAGTCTTTGATGCACTACGCTGATAAGAATTAAAGTCAGACATATTGTACTTCTCCTTTAGAAATTGTTCCGCTTCTTGTTTTAGATTCATATTCCTTCTGCCGTTTCAATGCTGCGAAGTAGGATTTATTAAAGCCACGCTCCCACTCCCTATACTGCATCGTGTCCTTGTTGAATGGATTGATGACACGACCTGACTTAAAGTCTGCGACCCCTTTATCAAATTGCATTTTTAGTGGGGCATCATATTTACCTAAACCCTTTTGTGCTCTTGTCTTTTTCATAACGTATCTCCTTATGCAATTTTAATTTTGTGATCTGCATGTTTCTGTAAAAAAGATAGTGGAAGTATTGTCATTAGATCCCCTCTGTTGGGACGTGTGTGTAGTCCAAACTCACCACGATAATACTCTGTACACTTTTCACGTAACTCTTCTATAATATTTTCTGGTTTAACTAAATAAAAGTAATGCTCTCCTTTGATTGCTATGTATCTGTCTATCCCATTAGGAACTCCCCAACCTTTAGAAGGTTCATTCTTTGGTGGACGTTTAACAGTTTTTAATTCCCACCAGATAGTGTAGTCTACAGGACCACTACGGTGTAGTCTCTTGGCAGCTTTAACATCTACTCTACCAAACTCTTTATCCATAACATCCCAATGCTCATTGATGTCTTCCATCTTGCTTGAGCTTCGTACAAAGTTATCTCCTCTAAGTTTAATAAATTCATTTTCTGCTGCTGTACCTTCTTGGTAGGAACTAGTATTTTTCATAGGACTATTCTCCTTTTGTTTTTTTAGTTTCTTTCTTTGGTTCATCTACTTCTTCCGCACTTGGTAGAAGCTCCTGCGCTATGGTAGACTGGCGGTCCTTCAAAACCGCTACAACATATTCATTGCGGCGGATCTCAGCGTCCAGTTGTTGAATTTCCTGAAACACTTGTTGTTGTTCCTCTGTGAAGTCATCTGTGTACACATCTGTACCGTTAATATTTAACTTAGCCATTTAGTTTCTCCTTTAATTCTGTATACCCACCAACATAAGTACCATCGGGTTCAAATATTTGAGGCACTGTTGTTATACTGGATCTCTTTAGTAGATGTAGTAACCATTTACTACTATCAGATTGTATATTATATTCTATGTAACCCTTATCTTTAAGTAGTTCCTTTGCTACGTCACAAAAGTTACATTGATTCCTAGTTATTATTACCCACATCATGTCTCCTCTTTAGTTCTAGTTTAAGTTTTGTTTGTTGTTTTTTTGTCATTATACTCCACTCTCTTATTTCGTCAAGACTTCTTTTGCACCCCACACAAAGATTGTGTTCAATACGACACATCTTTATGCAGGGAGATTCTACATTACCTACGTTAGGTCTACGATTTCGCAAGCATCACCTGAACATGCCATAGTTTGCATTGATACTGTGTTGTCTTCACTCTCGTATTCTGATAACATATCCCAATCAATATTGGTAGGCATCAATGCTAACATCTCTTCGTATACTTCTTCTGTACACTCTTGATAAGGCGCTTGCTGATAAGTATGTTCAGAGTGTGGCAAGAATGACACACCTGACATTTCATCAAAGTACTTGTACACAAATGCTCCTACTTCCATCCACTCGCTATCACGTACTGAGATAGTTACAGATGGTTTATGTTCGCACCAGTGGCGCTGGTATGTAAGCCACAACTCAAGTTGTTCTACGGCTGTCATGTCGTTACGTGTAACAGCTTTTTCTGGTGACTTAACAGGGAAGCTAAACACTACCGTGCTGTCAGGCTTCATAACACAAGGCTCATTAGGAATACCTTGGTTAATCATAAACTGCGTTAGTGGGTCTTTATTATCACCACGCACAGTACGAATATAATAGGGGCTGTGACGAGCATGGATACCAGAAGCGGAGTCAACCAACTGTGATACTGTTCCCGAAGGTTTAACGCAGCAGATAGAAGTAGACACAGGGATACCAAGCAGTTTAGCCCACTCAGCATTAGTAGCCACAGATATGGATCGTAAATGTTCAAGGGTTTTCTCCAATCCTTTGTTAGTTGAGTTCATAATAGGGTTGTCCATGATACCTGTCATTGACACACCAAGCAGACGTTCCTCTGCTGTATTTTTCTGCCACACTTTACGTAGGTAAGGGAACTTAATTAGTGTAGATTGAATAGTTCCCAAGATGGTAGCTAACTTAACCTTGCGCTCAATATCTTGCAGGTTATCAGTTGCTCGTACAACACACTCCGTTAGGTTGCAAAATTGGTATGGGCGTAAAATTATTTCAGAACAAGGGTTTGTACCGAACTCATAGTTAGGATCACGCCTACCAAACTTAGCTGCCTGTTTCTTAGATGCTTCACGATTGAAGATACCACGCTCACCTGACTTGGATTCCACTAGCGCTGACCACTCACGCATGAATGTCTCCATGTCTGGTTTCTCTGTATACGACACAGAGTTGTTAGCTAGTGCACGATGTGGTGCAGTCTCCCACCACTGCCCTGACTTAGCGTGACGCATACGGTCATCACTCAGGTTGCTCAAGGAGATCATAGCGGAGCGGCGTACACCACCTACAACAACGATCTGACCAATGAAGCACATCAAGTCGTGGCATTCCATAGAGGATAGCTTACGTCCTTGTGCAGTTTTAAATGTAGACACAGCAAAGTTAAACAGTTCTACTAGAGGGGCAGGTCCAGATGCCCTACCACCAAATGTTTTTAGCCTTGCACCTGCAGGGCGTACCTGTGATACGTCCCACTTAGGTATCTCACCAGCCCATAGGAGCGCAAGAACTTGACGGAACCCCTTAGCCCACCCTTCCTTACTGTCCTTAACGACAACGATAGACTCGCTATCGAACAACTCAGGAATTTCTGGAAGCTTGCTGATGAACTGTCGCTCGACACTGAACCCGACACCTGTACCACAGAGAAGGATGTACATAGCTTCGTCGAATGACTTAGGGTCATCTACGGGTAGGTAGCTACAGTTGTATCCTGCAGTGTTGTCACGATCTAGTGCTGGACCTGCAGTCATCATAGCTCTCATTGATGGCATAATCTCTTGGCCCAAGATAGCCTGCTCAATATCCTTGATGTATGTGTTATCCACACCACCCAGCGCCTTACGTACTACATTGTCCATGTAGCGACCTATTGTTTCACCCCACGACTCGCGCCCCTTGCCATCAAAGTACTTAGCGTAGCGAGACTTGTGAATGAATGCTTGATAATCAGTTGGTAAATAATTACTCATGTGTTTCACTCCGTTAATATTTTAATTGTTTGTACTGTTAATCCGTCTATATCATATATGTATTCTTCTAACGCAGCACTGACCTCAGAATCTACTAGTCTATCTACTGGTACTTGATAGTCATCTTCATCTACTTCAAGCGTCAGGAATACTTTAAGTATCATATACACGACTCCACATAATAATTCAAGTACCATCTTGCCTTACGTAAGTCTTCGTCTTTATTTTTGTAGGCTTCTCTCCATGTGTACTTTATATTATTACCCTTGATGTACCCCCTAAATTCTTCAGGCGATAGTGCAGCACGTATAGCTTCTATGCATTCAATATTTGCATGATTGTAGTGTGTTGGTTTGTTTACATTATCTGACATACCGTAGCTCCTTATTGAAAATTAACTTCTATCACATTACCGTCTTTAGTAACAGCACTATTTATCTTTTTTTCTTTTACAGTTTCTTCTATAACATTATCTGCATAGTCACTCAGTATGTTACGAACAGTTTCACTTTCTTCCATTGCCTGAATTGAAGCAGCGGTCATGTGAACTATCCTCATTAGGTTTGCATAGTCATCTTCGTTTAAGGTGGACTCACCTGTTGTATCACAACCAATCATAAGCTCCCCCGTCCAATCTCCCCTTTCATCTAGGAAGGGAGTAAGACGAACTATCATATCGTTGGGTTCAAAGTCTAAAAAAATTCTTTCTTCATCTGACATTGCGCTACTTCCTTTTTACTTTTTTAAAGGGAAAATGTATCAGGCTAGGATGCATATCCTTACCCTTCTCATTAATCCATTCTTCAGGTATAACCCTATCCGCATAGAGCAATTTATTCTTATCACACCACTGACCGTAGGTTGTCTTAGCACCCTTACTCAGCTTACGTCTACTACTCTCAAACACAAACCTAATGTCTAGCTTTGGATGTTGCTTTTTAATAGCAGCATGTTTACGTCTATCGTCTGAAGTAAACCTGCCTTTGACCTCAACTATAATACCGTTAGGTAACACAAAGTCTGGGGTATAGGTGCGGTACATAAGATCTTCCCATTCAATTTTGATGGCTTCATACTTGATACGAATGTTACGTTCTTTCAAGTAATCTTTTACTTTGATCTCTAACCCACTCCTATACCCATGCTTCAGGGCAGCAGCGAACTGCTTGCCGTTCATTGGAACAAGGGATTCCAGTTTATTGCACGTACACCTAACGCTCGTAACTCTTCAGTGAGTAGTTGATCTGCGTCTTTCCGTGCTTGCATTGCTGAACGTACACCTGCATACTTAGCAGCACTTAGTTCTTTCTTTCGTTCTCGTAACTCCTTTTCCATAGCCTCAATATGCTCTTGCATCTCTTTGATTTCGTCACTGCCTAACATCTTAGTACTCCTTTATATCTATATATGCAACAATAGGTTTTGTCTTAGCTTGAGATACCTTAGAGGGTAGCTCTTGTAGTGTTGGGTAACACTCAAACCTGAAGTCACAAAACTTACAATTACTATTTAATACTTTGTTACCTGATGCCTTGCCTCTAAATGTTTCAGGCACAGGTTCAAAGCACCTACTGAACTCGTTACTTTCTACGGTAGCAACTGTATCATTTAATATAGTAATTTCTTTATCCATGTCAAGACCCTCGGCAGGAATATATTTTATACCGCCATTGGCTTTATTGACCACCCACCAGCCACCTGCTTTTTTACCAGATGCTTTGGCATAAGCTGCTAGTTGTCCCACATAACCAAAGGGGTCACTTGCCTTGAGTGTTTCAAATGATTCAAACTTATTTCGATAGGACCAATCACTAGCAGACTTAACATCATCTACCGCACCGTCTAGTACAAGATCGTAAGAACCTTTTACTTTAGTGCCTTGTATCTCTAGCTCTACAAAGTTATCTTCGTCTTCGTATTTTACTCCTGCCTCTGTTATAATTCCCTTGAACGCTGCTTCTACAATGTCACCTAGTAGCATGTTCATTACAAATGTTGTCGGCTTGGGCAATGCCTTCTCTGGTTTATTCTTTGCAAACCAAAGCTGACAAGTAGGCTTACCTATGTTAGACATACGTATCCTAAACTCGTCACGCTTATTGCCCCCACCGAACTGGCGTCTCATAGCATCCATTACATCTGTGCCAATCTGTTTGATTGTTTCTTCTGACATTGTTGACTTGCCAGATGTAGCATCTTCTAGATACTGATTGATAGCCAGTTCAGCAGGATGGTTCATTAGACAAAATCCTCTGCGTTAATGTCTACGAACTCTTCTACCGTGTCAGTGTCTACTTCCTCATGCTTGTGCATGTTCTCGCTCCATGTGTTGAGAATGTATGTATTGTAGTTCTCAATCCATGCAACAAAGTTAGCAAACACTTCTTGTGCATCGTTGTCCATGTCTAGTGTATTCTCTAAGTCCAACGTTGTATTAGGTACATAGAAGCTGCTGCCATTGGGTAGCGGTACTTCTGTCGTTGTCATAGACACGTAATGCTGCGGTGGTAGTCGGCGCATCTTGGACAACTTAGTAAATACTTCACCCATTGTCTTGAATGCGTCACGGTTATCAACCTCCCAGATGAATGGAGTGGTATCAACATCTACTGAGTTACCGTTCTCGTCTGTTGGGTTGATCATTTCTACCGTACCAAACAAGGCACGGACACGTTTGATTGACTTGATTAAGTCCTTCATATTATCAGGCAGTGCTGCCCAATCCTTGATAAATCCAGCAGGCTTACCACAATTAAAGCCACCGTTGTTATCTTTCATATCACTGTTTAGATCGTTAGCCATAACAGTTTTTACGTAACGGTTAGGTGTACTGTCGTTACCCTTTATAAACTTCTTATACATAAACCGCTGTAGAAATGGGCGGATAGACACACCTTCAGCGTAGTAGGTAGGACCATCAGGGTTCTCCAGTTTGTATGCACCACCAGAGATAACCTCTACGTTCTTTAGTTTACCGTTGATCTCCTGCTGACCCATGATAGGTGTATGGTGGATACGTAATCGAGCAAGGGTGCTAGACTTACTTGAGTTTTTGGGAGCATCCATTGCCATACCCATTGCTTCTGCCATACCTGCGAAGTTGCTCGTGTCGATTGTTGTAACTTGGTTCATATTATATGTCTCCTTTTTCCAGACGAATGGTAGTTATATCACGCTACATCTTTTGTGTCAAGCCAATTAGGGCCGATCTTTGCTTCTAATAATAGCGGTACATTGAAATCAATATCCCACTTACGATTGACTATGGATATTAGTTTGTCGTTAGTTGCTCTAATAACTTTTAGTACTTTCATTTTCTCCTTGGGGTGTACATCAATAACAACTGAGTCATGTACACTGTTTACTACACAACTGTGTAGCCTGTTAGCTGTTAGTAATCTATCAATGTATATCAGAGATAGAGGTACTATGTCAGCGGTTGCAAACGATTGTACTGGATAATTTTTGATCTGTGTGAAAAAAGTCACACCACCAAAGCGTCTACGTACAACGTCAGGGAAAGCAAACTCACGACCAGAAGGTGTAGTGATTTTACCTGTGTTCAATGCTTCTTTGGCTAACTCTTCGTGCCACCTAGCAATACCAGCATACTTTGTCGTAAACTGTTTGTAGTATGTCGCTTCTGCCTGTGACCTACCGAACCCACTAGCACCGTACAAAGGTGCGAAGGTGTGTGCCTTGGCTTCCTGTCTTGACATAGGTTGACCTGCTTCTGATATAACTTTAGCGGTATAACTATGTACATCAAAGCCTGTAGATACTTCTTGAATTGCAGTATCGTCTTGAGCTAAGAACGCAGCGACACGAAATTCTAGTTGCGCCATGTCAGCTTCCATGATCTCACCACCTTCCCATCGTGATATGAATACACGTTTAACAGGGAACGTACCGCCACGTGGCATGTTCTGCATGTTGGGATCTGCGCCAGACAGACGACCCGTACCAGTGCGGTGTTGTAGTAGCCGTACATGCAGCTTGCCATCAGACTTAACATGCGTTGCAATGCCCTCTACAAAGCTACTGAGGTATGTCTCTACAGCGGATAGTCTACGTAAGTTCTGCAGGAATAGCTCTGCATCCTTCATACCTTTGGAACGTGCTATACCCTCAAGGAATAATAGATTACCCTTGTCTGTACCGAAACCGTTAGAGCTTACCCATTTAGATGATGGTGGTGAAAACTTTAGACCTGCTAGTGTAGTACTGTCGGTATAGTAGAAACCACTACCTGTGCAACTAGAACACTTGTTTGACTTGGCAAAAGGTGTACCGTCTTTCTTTGTCTTGTATACCTGACCTGAACCATAGCATGTCTTACACTGATGCGCCTTCTGCTTGTACAGTCGATCACTGTGTATACGTACATTGCTACGGTACTCCACGTCAGGCATACGTTCATCAAATAGGTCAGGCCAAATCTTTTTGTCTTTAGGTTTACGGCTGTAGATCACCCAAGACTTCTGTTCTGGGCTGTTTAAGTTTATGGGTCTGTCTCCCATCAAGTCTGCCACCTGTTCCTCAAGTGCTATGGTCAGTACGTTACGTTCACTCTCGAACTCTTCACGTACAGAACTGAGGGCATCCATGTCTACCTGAAAGCCACGCTGATATATACGTGCAAGATGTAGTGCGAGTTGATTGGTAAGTGTTATCGTTGCCTTCAAGGATGTGCATTCCTCGTACTTGGTATGCAAAAGATTGTACAGTTGTTGAGTTGCATGTAAGTCATGCGATAGGTAGTCTGCCAATTCATCGTGAGGAATGTCACGAGTAGACACACCTTTTTTAAAGTACTCTTTGAGAGTGTCTTGCTTCTTAGTGTCAAGCTCATACCGTTCTGCACATGCCTCAAGTGACAGTGGTTCTTTCTGCCCACGCTGCAACACGTACTCTCCTAGCATGGTGTCAAAGATGTCACCGTCATAGGTGAAACCTGACTCCCACAGCCACAGTAGGTCGTGTGGTGCATTGTGTGCAACAAGTAGATGGGCAGCATCTAAAGACGCTTGGACTATGCGCTGCCCATCTGTGGTAGGTTCTTGCTCTGCGTGATCGAAAGTTATAAGGTTTTCGTTACCAAGATCATCTAGCATACCTACCATAACTAATGTATTGTCTGCTTCAAAGGGGTCAAGATGTAACTTGCCATCCCTCTTTATTGTTGTGTTCTCTACGTCTAGGGTCAGTATCATTAGTATCTCCTAATCTATTGGGCCTTCATGCCAATCATCGAACCCATCAATTACCATGTTATTCATGTGGCTGTCAAGATCTCTCTGAAACTTTCTGTCGTTTTCATAAATCTCCATAGCATCTATTGCCTCGTCAACTGTTAAATTATATTTATTCATAGCGTTGATAAGCCTAATCTCTTTCATCATATTTGCATGTGTCATGTCTTCTCCTTTATTTTTTTGTTGTCGTAGCTGTGAGGCGGTACGTTCCTCTGCTGTCATAGGCCTAATCATTGTCTGTCTCCCAATCTAAACCTGTTTTAACTAGAGACACAAAACCCGCATTAAAAATAGCAGCAAATACTTCTGGGCTACACTCTACTTGTAACGTAGCACTGCCATCCTCATGCTCTTCTATATCTGTTATCTTAATTGGTTCATCTATACTCATTCATCGTCCTCCGTTAGTGCATCCCATGACACGGGAAATAACTCAATCATCTTGTGGTCAATCTGACGTGCTACCTGTCGTGTCTCTGCTTGTGTGTCAGACTTACAGCGTAGGTTACACATATCTGCAAAGGCATCCAGGCTACCTGACCAGTACCACTCAGTCATCATAGACTGAGGCAGTACCATACGTGCTTGCTCTGGACATACCCCTTCATCCAATAGGACCATGTATGTCGCTAGATGTCGTGCCCATTGTGTCTCCTGATCTACGGTGATGTTGACAAGCCCCTCAGACCCTTGCTTTTTATCCGCACTACGTCCACGCCATGCCATAGGTTCGTAGAACTCAGGCTCTTCATCAACGTAGCGCCTAGATATTTCGTTCCATCTCAAGAACTTATGCTTGACTAGCTGCCGTGCTACAAAGATCGGAGCCTTGATGTGGAAGCTGGCAAAGCAATGCCCGAATGGACTGATGTGTTTATGACTAGCTAGATAACGTATCAGCTTTGCATCTTTATCTTTGAGCTTAGGTGGCCCCCAAGCATCATCCTCCATCTCACTTGTCTTACCAAAGGATACACGGGCTGCATTGGCTACAGTTAAGTCCCTACCCATGTGGGTAATGTATGTTGCTTTAATCATACATTTACCCCTATACATTCCACTGTTTCATTCTTATTGTTTACCATAACTGTTGCATCTTTCTTTGCACTATTGCAAAGTGTTTCGTTGTCATACGTACCCAAGTGGTAGTATCTAATGCCATTCTCAGGCACTAGTACGAACCATATCAATATCCATACTGTATTCATTTGATACTCCTTTTATAATGTTTACTGCCTGTTCATCTGTTATCTTAAACCACTCACCATTATCAGGTTTATTCCAAGGGTGTTCCGTGATAGTCGCCGCTAGTACATGCGCCTTCTTTTCTACAGCATGTCTATCATCTACATCTACGTAGTATATGAGACGGTAATCTCGGAAGGGGCTTGACGTATTGTAACTACTGCACCTATCCATTGCATCAACCGCCATACCTATCTTCACCCACCCCTTCCATGCGGGATTTGTTATGGCATACACGTGACCACTGACGTGGCTGTTGTATAGTGCAAGTACTTCCTTTTTTATCTGGGCTACGTTACTCACGATACATACCTAGCTATCTTGTACTCCAAATCAGTGTGCACAATACCGTGCCATCCAGATAGTTTGTTCTTGACTACGTTGATGTGGCGTTGATTGTCTTCTTCCTCTTGGCCCTCGACTGTAGGGTTCTTACTAATCATAATCATAAGGTCTGCTTCTGCCGCCTTACCAGTACGTGAACCTTCCATCATAGCTTGGTTTAGTACAACCTTACCTTCCGCCTCTGCAGATAGCTGAGACATATAAAACACAGCGCACTCTTGTTGCTTGGCTATCTGCCTTGCTTGTATAGCGTTAGCTTTGAGTGCTTCATCGGGACGTGAGAAGCCAGCGGTACGTGCAAACTTATCTCCCATGTCTAGTATAACTACGTCAGGTTTGTACGACTTACATACAGACTCAACCCAATTCATGTCACGACCTGTTGCATCTTTGAACATAATGTTGTCGCGTATCTGACCGAATACATGCATAGCCTGCTGCTTGTTCTTAACTATCTCGAACTTGTCCATACCTGTAGCTGCCGTAATGTATCGGTGAGCTACACGGTGATAGCCTTCCTCGTTACACAACACAACTACCTTAGCACCCTGCCACGCAAAGCCATTAGGCCCAGCCACAAGTGACGCATGGAAGGATGTCTTACCTGTGTTAGGACGTGCACCTACTTCAATCAAGTGACCAGCGTTGATGCCCTCAACCTTACGTGTCAAGGTGGGGATGTTGAATGTCCACTGTGACTCAAGGTCAGTCATGGCAAGGATAGTATCTAGGTCAATGTCTTCCCAATCAATACGTAGGTTGGGTGTGAAGTCGTCGCCATACTGCTCAAGCATCTGACGTAACGGCTCCAGTGTAGACTTGCTACCATTTACGTAGTCAAAGCCAAGGTTGGCAATGTCCTCACCAATTACCTGTTGGAACAGCTTGGACAGCACCTCTTGTGCTACGTCACTGCCCATTGCCTGCTCCTTACTCACTTGCACAAACAGGTGGCTGTATGCCTGTCTCTGTGCCGTTGTGAGGGTAGGATTGTTCGCCATGAACAGCGCCTCAATCTCTGCGGGTGTTACTGTACGTTCGTAGCGATCCATAGCACTGTCGATTGACTGCTTGATCTTACGTACATCTTTACTAAATAGTCTGTCGGGACAACGTGCGCCACGATGCTCGTCATAGAAGTCTTTGTCCATTAGACTTCGTATCAATGATAATTCCATGTGTTAGTCTCCTAGTGTTGTAAGGTTTTCAAAGTCGGTAGGGTTCTTATACTTCAGGTCATCTTGCAAGTAAAGTATCTTTACGTTTGTTACGTACTGTCGCAACTCTCTTGCAAATTGTAGTGTCTTTGGTACAGCATCGGGGTCAAGTGCTATTATTGCTGTTGAGAACTGCGACAAGTACCTCTTGTGTCCATTGGATAGTGATGTACCCAACACTGCGACCCCGACATATACACCACCATCTCCTACAATAGCGGCACTAACGCAGTCCTCAACAACTACAGCCGTTGTACCATGCCCATGAGCATATGGCAAGTCACTTTTACCATATCTTTTCCACTTGGGTATACGATTACCAAGTGATCTGCCTGTGGCATCGACTGTAACTCCACTGTGCACAACAGGGAACACCACACGATGTTCCTTAACGTCATACAACAGCCCTAAATCTTGTGGGTTTAGACCCCACTCTATGCAATAATCTTTTATCTTTGCATCATCACGAACAAACCAATCGGGTTTTGAAAAGGTTGCAACGTGTGTCTCTTCTGCTACACTACCTAATGACTTACGTATATCTTCAGCGGTCAGTTGAGTACGTGTGCCACCTGACGCACTGCACCCAGCCTTGTAACAGTTCCATATAATCTTACCCATGTTATTAGTAATAGTAAAAGTGTTCTTAGTATTACATGATGGGCATGTCATACGTTTAGTTTCACCATTAACTAATCCTAATTCATGTATAAGATCATTCATATTCATGTAATATTACTTTCTTTGTTGTTCGCTCCACTCAAGGATACACTTACATTTCTTTGTGTCAAGGCATTATTTGCACTAGTGTATGTATGTTTCATATATGGTTTCACAGAAGACACATGATTGTGTCCTGTCACTGCCATAACTTGCGGTAATGGGACACCAGCATCAACCATCTGTGTCACACCTGTCCTACGTAAGTCCATAAGGCGTAACTCTTCAGGTAGTTTAGCTAGACGCATCACCCTTCTACCCACTTTTGATAGTCTCTCCATTGCATACGGGCCGTAGCTGCCATCCAAAGGTCTAGGATGTGGTGCAACATAGCCTTGAAAACCAAAGTCGTTACGCTGAGAATTTAGCATGTGCAATAGATCGTCTGATATTGGTAGCTCTACGTCAGCCCTGCGCTTACTTTGCTCCAACGATAACTTCTTGCTACGGAAGTCAATGCTATCCCACGTCAACATACGCATGTCACCTAACCTCTGACACCATTCGTATGACATCTGTACAATCAGTCCTACATTACGATACTCAAAGTCACTGTATGCTACGTCAAGAAACTTGACAACATTCTCATGCGTCCACACTACCTTGCGCTGTGGCGTAGACTTACGCTTGATATTAGCCCAAGGGTTGTGTGCAGTATGTCCCATTTGTATGGCGTAGTTGTATACCCTACTGGCACAGGTTGCAGCGTGATTGGCAAAACTAATACCACGCTTCACCCACTCTTCGTATGCAGCCTTAGCAATCTTTGGTGTCACTAGTGCATACCTACGTGTACCCAATGTCTGATGCAGCACCGTCAAGAAGTATCTGTAATCCACCTTAGTATTAGGTCGTAACATATTGTAATCATTAGATTGATAGTAGAAGTTTATCAAGTCTGTCACCTTACTGTTTGGCTTTACTTGTATAACAAGAGACTGCTCATGCCTCCACGCATCAATGGCTGCGTTGTGTTCCTTCACAATCTTGCGCACCTCTTTGATGTCACTGCGATACTCTTCACGTTGCACCACACCTTCGTCCACAAGGGACTGTGGTGGGTTGAAGCGGTATGAGATCACCCCAGAGGGTGACACTCGTTCTTGTACGTAGCGTGGTAGCTTAGGCATATACTCTCCTCAGTTCTACTATGAAGTAGTCCTTTAATATTTGTGTTACATGATCTTTAGAGTAGGCATACAAGTAGACCTCTTGTGTCTCTCCTGACAACCCCTTGCGTAAGTCTGCTACATATCGTTTCATTACGCTGCCTCCAACAAACGGAACCTATCATCGGATACCCACTTAGATACCTCTTGCTCACGTGACCACATACTGATTGCTTGTGTATCTCTGCCAGTGTTCTTGAGATTGAACCCGTTGCGTTCATCTGCATAGGTGGCGTAGTTAGTCATAGCACTATACAGTGCGAACTTATTGTGACCACGGGTCGATGCCTCTTGCATGTACAAGCTGTACATCTTCTCGGACTTGCGCTTAGACCCAAGCATGTCATCAAGCAAAGAGCTTACGTCTACATACTTGAGGTCAG
>Ga0187219_1000705_pt1 | contig 16144 bp, 19 predicted proteins | sample 13SPOviralmetaG_FD_130162 | JGI IMG/M metagenome (GOLD analysis project Ga0187219, IMG submission 130162) | Marine viral communities from the oligotrophic San Pedro Time Series (SPOT) site, San Pedro Channel, CA, USA - 13 SPOT_SRF_2010-07-21... | ecosystem: Environmental > Aquatic > Marine >... | reverse complement strand
TAATTGACTTTTAAATAATGTATGTATAGCTGTATAAAAATTGCGTTGAGTTGATATTGCTAAATTATTTATTAATGTATCTATATTTTCTTCTTCAGTAAAAATATTTAAATCTTTTATTTCTTCTAATTCTTGTAATCCTGTATATTTATTATAAATATTAAATATATCTTTTACATATTTATTTAAACTATTATCTGTTAAATTAGGTTTAATATTTTTAATGTCTTGTTTTAATTGTTCTTTTGTTAAACTCATTTTATTATATTTTATATATTGTTATATTTTTAAATACTTGACGAAAAATAATAATTTCAAATTTATTTTTTAATTTTTACCTCCTACAACTAATAAACCTCTTTCTACATCATTAATAAAATCGTAAAAAGTTGCTCCTTTTTCTAACATTTGAACAACTGTTTTAGCAGATTTATATTTATTAAATCTTTCACCTGCTTTACCTTTTTTATTAGCACCTTCTACAAACTTAATTTTTCTATTATCTGTTACATAACTTAAAAACTTTTTATTTTTTTCAGTTTTAGCAGGTGGTAATTTATCTAAATCTAATTTAGCACTAACTTTTTTCATTGTTTTAGTTTTCATTAGATTATCTATTTCTTTATCTACGTCTCCCTTTGCTTGTTTTTTAGGTTTATCAGGTTTAGCATTAACTTTTTTCATACTAGGTGTATTCATTAGATTTTTAATTTCTTCATCAATAGTTTTTGCTTGTTTTTTAGGTGGCATTTTCTTATTAGAAATATTTTTTTTAGTTGATTTTTTTTTTGAATTATTATTCTGTGCTCCAGGATTACAAGTTACATATTCACTACCGTCTTTCCGTTCTCTTGTATAACATTTCAAAGCCATATTTTTATTTTATAAAATATTTTATTTTCATTTATTAAATAAATGCCTCAAGGATCTGGATATGGTAGCAAACCGCTGAAAAAAAAACCAATGAAAAAACGTAAACCAGCTCCACCTGGATTCCATTATATGCCTAATGGTAAATTAATGAAAAACTCTGATATGAAAAAAAAGAAGAAGAAATAATTATATTTTTGATTTATTATTTTCTTGTAATATTTGTCCTACAATATTAAATCTATTTTGTGGTATTGCTTTAGTTATTTTATAAATTACAGCACTACTATCATTAACACTTGCTAATGTTTGGTCTGGATTATGAATTGAGGTTATAATACTTGTTAAAGTTTTAGATTTAGTAAATACAAACTCTAAATCTGGTGAAGTATTAACAAAGAAGTCCCCATAATCGTTACTCTTAGGCACAACAGCTATAACTGGGTATATTTCACCACTGTCCGCACCACCTATATAATCTGCGTTATCTAATAAATCAGTTCTTATACAAAAATAAGGATTAATTAATTTTCTAGGTAAATTAGGTGCTGATAGTTTAACTGAATGGGCACTTTCAGTTATAGCTGGATATTGTTGAAACTTTAATGTTTGTCTAAAATAATCATTTTGATTTCCTCCTGTATTAGTAGCATTAAAAGACATTGTTAATGGCAACTGTAATGAATACATACCTGCTCCAAATATATTAGTTACAAAATCCATTGTAGCTAACTGTCCTACTTCAGCATTAGTTAAAGCATAAGGTAAATTATCTTTATTATTATTACCTATTCTTGAAGTTATATCATTTTCAAAGGATCTTGAAGCATTAAATTGTTCATAAATAAAACCTAATACACCCCATAAACCATTTTCAAAATTATTTTTAGAATATCCAAAATCTTTAATAATTATTCCTGTTAGTTGGTCATATATTACCCAAGGACATAAATTAGGATTCAAAAAATCAACTTGATATTTATTTGTTCCTATAGTTAAACTATCTATTCTATTAGCATTATAAGGTAAAATATTTGGAGTAAAATTAGTATTATATAATCTTTTATTTATTTTATAAACTTTATCTCCTGCTGTAGCAAACTCATTAACAATAAACTGGTCGTGTGCTGTATCGTCTGCTACTCCACCTGCATTAAATCTATTCTGGACTCTTTCAGCTGTATGTAAATTAGATAATTCAAATCTATTTGAAGTTGTATTATATTCCAATAAGGGTTCATTAGCACCTAAATATATTTGTTGTGAATAATTAGAAGAAGGTATTTGATTGGCATTAAAAGGTGCTGGCAACATATCTCCTATCTCTTCTGTATGAAAACCTTGATTTGCCCAACCGTCTAATAAACCTATACATAAATTACCATATGAACTAAAATTACAATCCCAACCTATTATTGCTTCACCTGGTGTTATACTAAAATTAGTTATATTTCCGTTGGCACTTAAACTAAATAAATTATTAGGTATTGTTGTAAAATTAGGGTCTATTGTTCCAGCAGTGCCTGCTTCTAACATACCCATATGTGAAGTTGTTATTGCTATATAAGATCTTCCATTTTCATTATATTTTAAAAAACAACCAAATGAATATCCTGCTTCCCAACTATCTCCTTCTGTATATTTATTAGCATATTCAGGGTTAAAATCAAAAAATAATGGCACTGAGTTTAAATAAGGTACACCTGAAGCACTTTGAAAATAAAAATCGCACCCTAATTGAAACTTATATGCTGTAGCAGGTCTATTTGATTTAGATAAAGCATTCATATGTAAAAATCTTGAATTATTTACATTAGTAAAACCATTTAATTGATTATATCTATTTTCAAATAATTCAGGGTGATTTGCTTGTTCTAAAAATATTTTATTTAAACTGTTTAATATATTAAAATCCCATTCTTGTGAAAATACTATAGTATGTGGTGTTGAATTACCACCAGTTGAAGCATTCACTACTCTGAACTGACTGGCATTTAATGTATTTAAATTAAATAAATTGGCTTCTAATATATTCGTTACTGTACCAGGTGCTACAGCATTTCTGTAATCCATATAGTATTTTGCCCATTCTCTACCTCTTAACCATAGTTCAGGCCTTTTAACACCTATATATTGATATGAAGATAAATAAGCATTTGTTGAAGCATTATCTTCGTCAGTTACTAATATTGCTTCTTCATAATCGTCAAAAATAGAAGCATTTGAGGTTAATTCACTTCCTGCATAAAATGTATGATATGTAGGTGAATTAATTTCTACACTTGTTTCTAATGGATATATTAAACCAACTGGAGCATATATATTTCCATTACCATTTATAAAATTAACTTTTGGTTGTGATTGTTTCCTTAACTGTTCAGTAATACTATTTGCTATAGCTTCAGGTGATTTAAAACCTGTTGATATTTCTATATCTATTTTTTCAATATATTCTATATAATCTAATAAAGCTGGTGTAGTAAATGAACCATTAGTTAACCTAGTTAATGTTTCTGATTGACTACCATATCTTGTATCTTTTGCTATAAATATTTGAAATCTTGAATTATTCATTTTATGTTTATATTCATAATATTCCGATCTTGGCAATACTGCTACAAATTGGTGGTCGTCCTCTACTACCCAGGCACTCATATTACTACCATTAAAAGACGCATTTAAACTTGTTAATAATATATTACCTCCAGGTCTCCCTGTAGCGTATGTATCATATTCAGTCCAATCTACTGCTTCTGTTTCTTGATTTTTATAACAAAATCTTCTAGGTAAATTATAATGATTTTCTCCATTATTAGTTTTATAATAATTTAATAATAATGAACTTTTATTAGCATAAACTCCTATATCTTCAGTTATATTTTCTGCTGTTATTCTTTCATATCCTAATACTTTATCTCCAGAACCATTAACTTCATTATGTTTAGTTAATTTAGTATATGTTATACTTTTAGTTTCTAAAAAATCATTAGTTATTTGTATAGCATTATCGTCCGATCCTGTCTCACTAATAAAAGCATTATGAACTGATACTTTATCTCCTGGATTTACTTGTATTCCTGAACCTAATTTATTTGTAAATATCGCTGGACTATCCCTATTTCCAGCTATATATTCCGAACTTGTTTTATGGTTACAATCTAATAAATGTATAGAGTTCATTTATTTATAGAAGATTTTATTTATTATAAGAAAATTATTAGAAACAACTATCATAAAAATTATCGTCATTTCTATTCATTCCTAATGCTGTGTTTATTTTATTTTTAACAATTGTCCTGTGTTGTTCTGCTTCTTTTTTTTTCTTTTTTTCTTCTTTACGTTGTTTTCTTACTTGTTCATATCCTTCTAATACTTTTTGTGTTGCTTTACTTGAAGTTTCTAAAGCTATTTTCATTATATCTTCTTGAGTAATATTATTAGTTATATGTTTAGTTTCGTGTGTTATATTATTTATAACTGGTTTTCTATCTTCAATATCTTTTTTAATTTTATCTTCTTCTATTTGTTTTTTAGTTTTTAATTTACCTTCCTTACGCAACTCAGCATTTTTTTTACGAGTTTCTAATGCTTTTGCCCTAGCTTTTGCTAAACTTTCCTTAGCTTGAGGTGTCATTGTCCTTTTTTTTTTAACTTTTTGTAATGTAGGTACAGGTGGTAATGATTCTGCTTTTTTAAATACTTCTTCTACTTGTATTTTCTCTTTTTCAGTAACTTCAGGTAAAACTATTTCGTCTTCTTCTATAGTATCTTCAGGTTCTGGTTCATTATCTTCTATTTCAACTGTTAAATTACTTTCTAGAACTTCAGGTAGTAAATCCATTTCTATTATTTTACTATAAACTTTAATTTTTTTCTATAAAAAATAAAAATATTAAATAAATTATATAAAATGAGTGAAGAAAATATATTTCAAAATGCTCCTAAAATTATGCCTGTTAAAGAAGAAGAACCTGATAAACGAATTAAACCAGTACACCCTAATATTCCTAAGCCTCCTGCATTACTTTTAGGTATCGGTGCTGTTAAGTCTGGTAAAACAACATTAATAAATAATTTATTATTAAGACCAAGAGAAGAAGGATTTTTTGGTCAAGAATATTTTGATAATGTCCAAATAATATCAAATACTATCTTAAACGATCCTACTGCTAGATTTCTTAGAAAAGCTTTTGACGTTCAGGACTACTATACAGACGGATTAATTACTAATTTAATTGAAACTCAAAAATCATACGGGGAGAAAAAGGATATGCCATTTATTGCCTTATTATTAGACGATATTTTAGGTTCTAATATGAAAAGAAATAATGAAATTAGTTTTTTAGCAACAAGATACAGACACCATAATATAGGATTAATGGGTATTTTTACTCAAAACTTTAAATCTGTAGATACAATTTTAAGAAATAATGCCACTGACGTAATTATTTTTAAACAAACTAATAATAAACAATTGATTCAAATAGCTGAAGAGTTCCACCCTGCGTTTAAAACAATTGAAAACTTTATGAAAATATATTTTAAAGCAGTTGAAGGTAAATATAATTTTCTATATTTAAAAGTTCAAGAGGGAAAAGCACTTAGAAACTTTGAAGAAATTATTGCTGAAAATGGTGAATTAATTACTGACGTTGAATTGCCTGAAGATCTGAAAAAGGTTTCGCAAAACTCTGGAACTTAGTTTTTTATTGTTCTTTAAAGTTTTTACAATTTTATTTAATATAATTTTTTAAATATTTATACAATCTATTTTGTTAACTAAAACACCTTAAAATCATTAGTTCGGAGATATGCGAAACCTTATTTAAAAACATAACTATTAGTATTTAATATGAATACTGACATTTTTAAATTAATGAGTAATCAAATAGAAATAAAATTATTAAAAGATTTATCTAAAGATTTCCCTGAATTATCAGAAAATGAATTAAAAATATTTATTTATAAAAAAACAAGAGAAGATATTAATAAACCTAATATTGATTATAAAAATAGATTCAAAAATGAAAATGAATTATTATTAGATAAAATATTTATTGAAAATAATGAAACAATAAATAAATGGAAAAGATATTTATTAAATAGATATGGTGAAGATAAAGAATGTAATTATTATATTATGTTAGAATATATAAAAGTATTTAAAAACACAACTATAATAAATATAGATAATATGAATAATAATATGAATAATGAACAATTATTTCAAGAAACTTATAAACAAGTATTTCAACCATTTCATACTAAAGAAAATGCTAGTAAATGGAAACAGAAAAAGTTTAGATTAAAAAAAAAAATGTTATCTAATGATAATAATATTACTGAAGATTATGAATATATTTTATTTAGATTTATTCAAGATAGTTTATTTAGTTAGTATTTAAAAATATAACTATATTAAATATTAAATATAATGCCAAAAAAAGAAATAACAACTCAAACAGATATAAATAATGCTTATAGAACTATTTGTGAAATATTAAATGAAATATGTATAGACGATATAAAACAATTATTAGAAGAATGTTATGAAGCAAGAAATAAAGAAACTGATTTAGACGTAGATATTTCAGAAAGTGAAGAAGAAGAATATTATGAAGACGGAGTGCCAGATAGAACTTCGGATATTTCAGAGGAAGATTATAGTTATGAGCAAACAATGGAGGATATAGATAATGAAACTAAGTTTGATTAACATTTACATTTTTTATTATTATTTTTTTTAACAGGTTCAAAAACCATTTTTGAATTAATTTTTTTACTTTTTTTGATATCTTTGTTTACTTCAAATTGTAATGGACTATTAGCATTTCCATTATTTAAAACTGGTTTCATTATTTTTTGATTTTTTTTTAAACCCATTTTTTATAGTTAATTTTTTTTTTCTATTAAAAAAATAAAATTGTTAAATATAAATGTCACTACTAATAACTTCAAATACTAAGGATAATCTTAATTCAGGTTATAATCAAGAAGGTATTAATAAATCATATTCTTATCAGAATAATTTAAATGATACATTTAAGATCCCAGCTAATTCAGAAATAGCAGTTCAAAGTGTAAAAATAAATAGAAGTGGTAATCTTGATTTTAACCAAAGTAATACAATATATTCATTTTATTTTGGTGAAGAGTTAGGTGCTGACGGAAGACAAAGAGAAGTATTATCTATTCCTTTTTGCACTAGTTTTGCTTTAACAGAACAAGGTTTATTTTTAGGAACAGGAAATAAAACGGTAACAACAGATACTTCTGAATATCAAAGAATTAGTGGTAATGTAAATAATTTAGCAAGAGTAATGAAGGCTTCAGTTAATCGTGCTATGTGGCACCCTAATTTAATGTTAAATGCTTCAACTGGAATCAATCCTGGTGCTAATGTAGAAGCATTAAGAAATGGTAGTGGAGTTGATTGGTTGGGTTGGAAATTACAAGTAACAAATACTGATAGTTCTAAAAATGAACAAAATATTTCAGCTAGTTGGCAAGGTGCTGATTATAATGGAACTGGTAATGGAAATGATTATGTTTATAATGCTGGAACTAAAATATTAACTGCACCAGCAACTAATAGTGAAGACGGTTGTGTAGGTATTGATTTTCCTTTAAGTTTAGCAAATGGTAGTTTTCATTTTAGCACTTTTGACCAACAATCACCAGCTAGATTTGGTTTATGTAGAGCACTTCGTGACCGAGCACCAGGTTATTTTGAACTGGGTGAAGACGCAGGGGAAGAGTTCTATGATTTTTTAGTTGAAATAGACGGCAATGACGATATATTATTAAAATATGCTGGCACTGACGGTAATGACGAGTTAGAAATGTTATCTGTAAACTATGGGACTCCTAAAAATGCTTCAGACGATAATATAACTGATATTATAATTAATATTCAAAATGAAAGAGTTAAAGTAGTAGTTGAGAATGGTTCTGGTGTTCAAACAGTATTAACTTCAGGAACTTCATTAACAGCAGCTCAAAACTTTAAACCTGTATCAATGACTTGTAGATATTTATATCCAAAAATTGCTATGAGAAATAATAAAACAGTTAAAATAGAAAGTTTTAATGGAGTAAATATTTTAAATCACGAATATTATGGATATAGTGAAGACTTAGTGACAGGAGAACAGAACCCTACATATCACGATTGGTGGGCACACGATTTTTTAAGTGTTGTTTCATTATATTCAAGTTCGTTACAAACAATTGATTGTGATTTTGAAAAAAATATTAGCAGGCTTAATCAAGTTGGATTAAATGGAAATGGACAATGTGATTATAAAGTTCAGTTCTTTTTTGCTCAAGATAAAAGATATTGGAATACTGCTTCTACTAATACTCAACAATTTATGGGTTTTCCTAATCGTTCTTTAGTTAATGTTCCTAATTCTACTGGAGGTTCTAGTCCATATACATTAACATACTTATCAGATAGTGTCCCCGATCTTAACCCAACACAATCATTATTTATAAGACTTAAAAATATGACATTTAATTCTGTTAATCTTGGTAAAGGTGCTAATTCTAAAATATTATATCATATTCCAGCGTTTAGTAATAATGGTGCTAAAGTAGGTGCATTATTTTTTGAACCTAATGAAAGAGTTTATTTAAAATTAGGTAATACTGAAGACCTTTATTTATCTACTATTGAAGTAGATTTAGTATATGCCGACGAAACCTTGGCTGTAGACCTTGTTGGTAAAACTACTGTATTATTTCATATACAAGACCATAAACATTAAGTATTTAAAAACATAACTATAATATAAATTGAAATGAATAAAAAAGTTTTAATAAATCAATGGAAAAGACGAGGTGTCGTTGCCGATTATGAAAAAATATGGAATATTTATATCAATACAACTAATTGTAATAAATGTAATAAATTATTTAATAAAAATATTAACGATAGAAAATGTTTAGACCACGACCATAAAACTGGATTATTTAGAAATATATTATGCAGTTCTTGTAATTTAAACTTATATGATAGATATAATAAACCATTATATTTAAAAGGTATAATATTTAATGAAAATAGAAATAGTTGGAGATATGATAGAACAATAAATAAAAAAAGGATATATTCAAAATCTAATAAAAATAAAATTATTTCTTTATGTTATAAATATATAATCATTTTAAAAATGAAATCAGGTATTATTAAGACCTAAACAATCTTTAATTAACTGCTTTTCATATTCTGATATTTTATATTCTATATTTCCTTTATCTTCAAATGCTTCTTTATTTACAGTATTACCTGAGTGACAGATACAGACCATACATTCACCTACTTCACTTTTTCCTATTTTATTTTCCAACATTCCGTCTATAAGACGGCACCCCTCCCCTGTGCCCTTACTAGCAAATCCACCCATAGCTTTATGATATTTTTTAGTAAATACCATTGTAGCTTCGTGTATTAATCTTTTAACATTACAATCTATTCCCGTCATTCTCCAATCTAATTCAGGATATAAAAATAACATTTGAGGCGATCCTACCAATCCTACTTTTTGATTTTTCATTATTTTTAAACTATGTTTTAAATAACCAGGTAAATATAAATCGTCTGAATCCATACAAGCTATAATATTATGAGTTGCTAATTTAACTAAACTATTTCTTTTATAACCAATTTCTTTACGAATATCATTATATTTATATTTGAATGTTATTGGTTTAATTATTTCAATAAAATGTTCTTTTTCTTTATTATCTTTAAAAAATGGTTCTGTTCCGTCGTCGTACAAACAAAACTCTAATTTAGATTTATCATAATCTAATTTTAATAAATTAGATAATATTAATCTTTTAAAATTATTTCTATTATATATTGGACAAATAATTGAAACATAATCCATTTATAATATATTTAGAAAAAAAATATTAATTATTTAATCTTTTTAAACAAATATCAATATGTTTTTTAGATATTTCAATACCAATACATTTTCTATTAGTATTTTTACAAGCATAATATAAACTACCTGAACCAAAAAAACAATCTAAAATAGTATCACCTTCATTAGTAGTTAATAAAATAATTCTTTCTAATAATTTTACAGGGATTTGATTAGTAAAATCATTACATTTTTCTTTACTAACATTTTTAATTAATTGAATATCATTAAACCAATCATATAATCTTGCTCCTTCACTACCATTTTCAATTAATTTTTTTATTCTTTTATCATTAATATTTTTATAAGGTTGTTTTACTTTATTAAAATTAGGATTACAATTAAAAAATGCTATACTTCTATGTGCTTTACTTGAACCATTGTTGCTATAACACCAAGATATAATTTTATTAACTTTACCCAATGCTTTAGCAACAATATTTACTATTGCTTCAGGATAATGTATAATTATAGATTTATAACCTTGTAAATATGTTAATAAATTAATATAATCTTCTTCATTAATATTATCTTTAAAATCAGGATATTTATAATTTATATTATATGGAGGGTCTGTTATAATATAATCAAAATCTAAATTATCAATAATATCTTTAAAATTATTATTATATAATGTTAAAACTTCGTCTTCATAAACTTTATTCATAATATATGTATTTTAGAAAAAAATATTAATTATTTTATATTTATATTTTCATAATTTTTTGTTAAATCGTCTCCTATCTCCCAATATCCACCTAATAAACCTTGTTTTCTTACAGGCATTCTATTATTTAAATCAACTATTTGTTGTTTAGTTTCAGCTAATTGAAGACTTAATAATTTATTTCTTTTATTAATATCAACAACTATATTTTTAATATCATTTAACATTCTTTTCATTTCAATTAACATTTGTTGATTAGAAGCTGTTGATTTACTTGCCATTTAATATATCTTTTTTATTTCTTCTTGCATTGAAATAAAATTACTAATATGATTTGAATATTTTATTAAACATTCAGCAAGTTCTTCTTTATATTTCATATCAATTTGATATCTAGGTTTTCCTCCCATATTATAAAATCCTTGTTTTAATCTATATACCATATTATGCTTTTCATATATTTGAGTAAGCCAGTTATCACAAGCCCAATTTAATATTTCAGGTGGAAAATAGAATCCAAATATTTTATAATGTTGATAACTAACTATACTTTGAGTTAATAATTTATCATTGGGATAAATCTTTAATCTACCTCTATCTTCTAAACCTACAACACCTAAATTATTATTATTTTTTAATACTTCAATAGATTCATTAACCCAACCATTATCTATAAAATTAATATCAGATCCGCATTGAATAAAATAATTATTTCTATTTCCGTCTGTCAATGCTAAATAACTTAAACTACTCCAAATGCCAGCGACATTTCCTAGCCATTTATTATCATATTCTTTAAAAATTACTTTTGTATTTTTCATTATATTAAAATGTTTTTCAATAATATTTCTTTGTTTTTCATTATCATATAATTTATCTCCTTTTTGATATCCTAAATATACTGTATAATTATTTTCTTGTGAATATGTCCTAAAAAATGATTTATAAAAATATATATATAAATCACTTAATAAAAATTGATTATTATATTCAGGTTTAGATTTAACAGGTATTAAAACTCCAATATTATTCATATCCAATATATTAATATTTAAAACCATAACTTTAAATATGTTATATGAATAACTTTGAACATATGAACTGGTTAGTAATAACCAAATCAGGTGAATTAAAATATTTTAAAAGTATGAAAAAAATAGCTGAATATATGAATACAACTGTAAGTAAAGTATCAGCAAGTAAATTACATTGTTTAAGATATTATACAGAATATTGCCCAAAAAGAAATATATATATTCAATGTTTATATAATGATATTACTAAACAGTTTCCAATAGATACTACATTTATTTGGGACGCAAAACGAAGAGCAATATATTATAAAAATAAGTTTGATAATTATCCTAAAATAAATTAATATATTAATTTACCTGCTTTACACCTTAAACCCAATCTTTGAGTTCTTTGAATATATTTTTCTTTTATGTCAGAATATCCTTCTCTTTGTGCTCCATATATTCCTTTATCATTTATCCTCCAGTTATCTTTTTCAATTAATTTATCCCAATACATATCAAATCTATACTTTTTATTTTTAGGATCTTTTGATAATTTATCCCAGCATTCTTCTAACATATTTAAAAATGTTTGATAATAATGATTCTTTATAACATAACATTCAGCTCTTTTTACAGTACCTTTTTTTAATCTACAAGAATTATCTTTTACTTCAGGGTAACAATCTACAATATCACCTCCAATAAAAAACATATCAAATGTTTCAGGTAATATTATTTTATCTTTTCTTAAAAATATAAAATCGTCCTCCATTATACAAACTTGTTCTAAATTATTTTCAATAGCATATTTTATACATTTTTGGTGTGATAAATTACAACCTAATTTTGTTTTTATTCCTTCAATAATTATATAATTATAATCTATTAATTCTTTTTTTATTAATTCTAATCTATCTTTTCTTTCAGGTAAATTAATTAATAAAATCAAAGTATTATCCATTTATTTATTAATAACTTTTTTTTTCTTATTTAATAATATTTCAGGCATTCCATTTTTTCTAGTTTTCTTTTTACAATATTCAGGATATTTATTTAATAAATATTCTTGTGCTATTTTATTCATTTCAAATCTATCTTGTCCTAAACCACCTGGTGCATTAAACTTAGTTTTAAAAGATAAATTATTGAATCTACAAATACCATTATCTTTAATATAAAATAATATACTTTGTTCATAATCTTCTTTACTTTCTGATAATTCATTAGGGTATAAATCTTCACTATGTCTATTTATATATCCGTGTAAAACACCTATACAAAATGTTAAATGATTAGTAATATAATCTTCTTTTAACCAAAGCTGATTAGGAGTTGGATAAACACCCCATAAATGTATCCCTTCAAACTCAACAGTATTTAATAAATCAAAGTTTTTTCTAAATAAATAATCTAATTGTTTAACTTCAATTAATTTATTATCTACTTTTTTATAAACTTTTTCTACGTCGTCGTCCATAGAAACTATTTTTGTTTTTTCAGGAAAAAACTTGGATATAAACTTCCGCTGATTTCTAATACCTTTTTCACCTATTATTATATCTTTATACCAATCATTTGGTATTAATGATTTATATTTCATATATTCTTCTTCATTTGCTACAAAAATATAAATAATGTCTGGGCTAACACTAGCATTTAATAAAGTAGGTAATGTTTTTTTTAATAATTCATTTTCTCTTTTATATGAAGGTATCGCAACATAATAATCACTTTCAAATATAATTTTTTTATTATTATTAAACTTTATAAAATCAGGTAGATTTATAATATCTTCAACTTCGTCAGCAGGTAATAATAAATCTAATTTAGGCAAATCTTTAGGTTTATCACATAATTTACAACCATTTTCTAATAAATATTCTTCTTTTTTAATATCAGTATCTCTAATAATATTATAATAAACTAAACTAATACGATTACCTGTAAAATCAGCTACCTCGTGATAATACTTAGTTCCGTCAAATGTATAAAACTTATTTTTAATATCTACTGCAGTTGGCTCTTTATCTCTTCCGTCAAAATATATTAATAATTCACCTCCTGTATAATCACCTAAACCTATAATATATGAAGTGCCTGTATTACGTTTATCTTTATGTTTTTTAATTTTATAATTTTTATTATATTGAATACTTGAATAATTAAAATCAGGTATATTATCTTCAGCTATCTTTTTAGATAATTCATATATAGATTTATGTTTTTTATTTTGAGTTGGAATAGATATTTGAATAGTATATCCAAACTTATTAGCTTGATAAGGAATCAATCGTACATAACCTAAATTAAATCCTTCATATGAAGTATCACTACCATTTAATATATTTTTTCTTGTTTTACACTGAGGAAACTTATATTTAATTAAAATATCTGTAAGATCCTCCATTTTATAAAAATATAATATAAAAAAAATATTTCAAAAAATAAATAATTAATCTTTTTTATCTTCAGCTTCTGGTTCAGATTCTAATTTTAAATCTAATGTTTTACCTTCTTTTATTAACATTGGTTTTCTAGGTGTAGTGCCAGTATGCCCTGTCATTTGTAATCTCTCTTCTTCTATTACTGCGTCTACATTACGCTTACAACAACCCCAACAAATACTCTCACATTTAGATTTTTGTAAAATAATCATAAATCCCCCTAATGCTCCAAGCACACCTATAACAAATAACATTAGCTCCTCCATAGTAAAATCGGCCATTTTTGTCATTTATTTAAATAAAGAAAATAACTTAAGATTATTTTTAAAAAGTTTCGTAAATCTCTTAGAGTTAATATTTTATTCGTTTAGTTTTTTAAAACATATTTTATTTAAATAAAAAAAAATATATATTCTAATTCTAAAATTATTCTAAAACACCTAAAATATATCAGTTCGGAGATATGCGATACCTTTTATTGTTCATATATTTCTACTAATTTTGCCTCACTTTCAATTAAGTCTATGAGTCCAATATTTTTAATTAATAACCAACATTCATTATCAGGATTATAGGCATTATTATCATTAGTATCTCCTAATATTTTTATATTATATATATTTTCGTCTTCATTATCGCTTTGACTAAACTTAGTATCTATAAATCCAGCTACAATATCATTTAAAATACGTTCAATAATTGTATCATTAAAATTAATGAATAAATCGTCAATAATAAATAGTTTATCTATATAAACACTACCTAACTCTTCAATATTATCTCTAATAATTTGTAGTTCCTTCCAATCATATCTATCACATATATCTTGAATAATATTCATTAATCTATCGTGTATTTCAATATCGTCTATACCCATTAATACCTTATGACATATAGGTTTAATTACATTATTTACAATATCATTTGGTTTTACTATTTTAACCTCTTCATTATCTTCTTTAATTATTTCAATATATAATAATTTATTATAATCATTTACATTAATTGAAGGCACATATTCATTATCAAATACTTGAATTATTTGGTCTAAATCAAATGATATTTCTTCATATTCACCACTCTCTAATTTCATAATAAATCGTTGAAAATATATTTCACCCTCGTCAACCATATCTCCATTAGTTATAGCTTGTTCAATGAAGTTTTCCATTATTTTAGGTCTAATTTCTTGATAATAAAATCTAATATTTTTCATATCATTTATTTGTTTAATTTTATCATTAACAAGTTTTTCTAAATTAATAATTTTATCCTCTTTTTCAATTAATTCTTCAGTTAGATTTTCAACCATTTCAAATGCTTGTTCCATTGTTGCCATTATTTATTTAGATTATGGATACGACGAAAGTGGATTTCAACTTTATTTTTCAGTAATGTATCCGTTGTTTAAGCAATTGCTTAGCTTGTGAATTACATATCTAAAATACAAAAAGCAAATTTATTTTTTCACATATAGACCAAATTGAAAACAATTGTTTTAACAAAAAAATAATATATATTCTATTTAATTAATTATTCTAAAACAGCTAAAAATCATTAGATCGGAGATATGCGTTACTATATTTATCCATATCTAATTAAATGTGCTAATAATTCTTTTTTACTATTATTTAATTTAATCTTATCACTATGCCTACAATTATTAACTATTGCTTCATATAATGTCTTTTTATCAATAACGTCAAACATATCTGAGGTATAACGTTGACCATTCATTGTTCGGTTTAATACTGGGTTCATAGCTTGATTATTCATACCATATTTGTTAGTTCCAAATACTATACCACCTATTTTAATTTTACCTGGATATACCATACCAGGATACACTCGGTCAAATATTCCGTTAAAATCTCCAGCTTCAACACAATGGTTTTTTTTAACCTGGCTCCTAAATGGGTCAAACTTTTTATTACATTTTTTATATTCACCATTTCTATAACATATTACTACAGAATTATCATTTTTCTTCCATTGGTTATCTGGTGTTTTCATTGGATAATAATTATTAGCAAATACATTTATTAATTCTTGTCCATTTTTATTTTTAATGCTATATGATTTCCATTTTCCTATATTTAAATTACAAGGTCTTTTTTCAATAGGATTAACATATATTTTAAAATATTGTTTAATATTATCTTGATAATTTTTCTTAATAATTAAATCTTGAATAGTTTGTGTTAAATCTGC
>Ga0187219_1000704_pt1 | contig 16148 bp, 25 predicted proteins | sample 13SPOviralmetaG_FD_130162 | JGI IMG/M metagenome (GOLD analysis project Ga0187219, IMG submission 130162) | Marine viral communities from the oligotrophic San Pedro Time Series (SPOT) site, San Pedro Channel, CA, USA - 13 SPOT_SRF_2010-07-21... | ecosystem: Environmental > Aquatic > Marine >... | reverse complement strand
TGTGCAGGACTAGCAATGTTCAACCCTTCAAGAACTGCTATTTGTATAGTATTATGATTTCCCATTACACCTTTTCTTGCAGGATTGGTTATTTTTTGTATTAGGTTATTTTTAGCACCGCCGCGATATTGGCCTCCGTGCATTGCTCTATAAAGAATAGGCTGGTCGCCCATTTTACTACAAAGTTCAGCAGCAACTTTCAAACGTTCTACAGCATGTTCTGTATTGCTAACTGGTATAACTTCTTCGGTGACTTCTCTAATCTTCATTTCTTCTTTCTACCTGACTTCATGTTAGCACACCAGTGATACATTTTAGCCTTCTCACCACTTGCGTTCTTAGCACGTTTGCGTAGTGCTGTTACTGATCCGTTACAACTTGCACCTGACTTCTTTACTCTGCCTGGTCTGCTTTTGCCTTTTTTCTTACCGTCAGCAAAGTTTTCGTTTGTTTTCATAAATTTTAGAGTAAATGGATTTACTTCTTCACCTGAGTACTCATCAAACACTCCTATAAAGCCAGCTGCATCCATTTCAAATTCTAACTCTGCTTCTTCGCCATCTATTTTAACTACTTTACCGTCTAGTTTTTTTCTTATCTCATCAAATTGATCTAGAGTTTTATTATATTTTTCTAGTGTATCTTTGTTCCACATCTTTTCTGTATAAGATAATTGTTTTTGGAGCATGTCTTTTTGTCTCGGAGTCATCTCGTCAGCAAAGTTTTCTAACTGTGCAAATAAATCACTAGACTTTCTTGGCTTAGAATTACTTTCTTTTAGATCATTTAAATCGTGCCCGCCTTCTATACAAGCCCACTCATATGCTGTATAACGTGCTTCGCTATATGCTTTATCAGTAGCAGCCTTTGCTTTAGTACCGTCTGGATGTTTAGGATTAATTCCTACAGGCTCGCCATTCATTAGCTGTGAAATATCTGCACTTTTTCCGATAGTGTCCAACAGTTGGTGTAAGTTGTCATTGGGATCATAGTTGCCTGTTTCGTAACCAGGTTTGCCACGCACTTCTGTACGTTTGCCTGTTTTAGTATTAGTAATATTTAGGACAAGCATCTGCTTATCACGTTCTAATTGTAATTTATAACCTTCAGCAAGTCCTAAGTTAAACAATACATTAGTTGATTTGCCTTTAACTTTTTTGCTTAGTGTAGGGGGAAAGCCGTCTTTATCAACAGTGTTGCCAAACTTTGCTGCTTCAATACGTGTTTGATCCATACCAACATCTGGTGTAGTATTAACACCTTTTACAATGCGTCCAACGCCCTCGTCTATATGGTGTATTTTCATTTTAAATCTGCCTTGTATTCTTCTACAAAATAATCCATAGGGTTGCTGCTTCTAATTTCGAACCATTCACCGTCACTATTAATACCTTTAATATGTTTTGGTGTTTTCTTTCTAAAGTTTTTTACGATAAACCGCCTTGGTTTTCCTCTATGATCTACTTCAAGTAAGTACCACGGGTTCCAGCTACGCCATATTTTATAAAACCAAAGTTTCATTTTTTTCGGCCTCTAAAGCCTGCTGGCATGTTTTGGCCTGACATCTTAGGTAATCCAAACCATAGCTCAAACCATTCTTTGTCACCAGGCTTAATATTTTTATCACGCATTTTCTTTGCATTTGCATTAGCGGCATCACTAATATTTTCAAGAGTATATTCAGTATAACCTTTGAACTCATTTACACCTGCAAGTTTTTTGATATACTCAAGCTCGTCCATTACTTGACTACCTTGTCTGCCATTTTAATACCTGCACGATCAGCAAATTTTTTAATTTTGTAAGCGCCTTTGGCAGTTTTCCAAAGAGTCTTAATTGCTAGCGGAGTCATTTTTGCCGCTGCTGCGATTGCTATAATTGTTTCAGGACTAGGAAGTGAGCCTAAATCTTCGTCAGTTGGTATTTCTTTTTTACTAGACCAAGCATCTTTATCGCCCTTTGCCGCTGCCTTGCGCCTTGCTGCAATACGATCTTGCACACTAGGTTCGTTAGGCTCTTCTTTTTTCTTCTTATAAGTGTTACGTTTATTACTTTTTCTTGCAAAGCCCCAAATTTCATCTACTTCTTCATCTGGTGAAGCATCTTCCATATGTTCAAATTCTCTACCTACGCTCTGCGAGAATGATTTTGACTTATCAACCTTAACATTAGTATCACCAAACTTGCTTACTACATCAGGCGAACGCATCCAGTTGCGGAATGCTTTATATTGTGCAGGTTCCATAACAAATTGTTTCGCAGCAGGTCTATATGCTTGCATAATTGTTGGTGCAGACTTTTGTAAAAACTTCATTAATCTAGCATTATCAATTGTAAAATACTTTGTTGTTTCTGTTTTATCATCTTTGTAATCTTTTGGATTTGCCCACTTTTGTTTTACACGTTTCTTACCAGGGCCCTTTTCACCATCTTCATCATCGCTTTCTGGTTTATCAACTATTTTAACTTTCTCTTTGCCAAACTTTTGTACCCAATCGAGAAACTCTCCGTACTGAGGGAACTTCTTAGGATTGACTGCTCCGTCGTTATATATTACAACCTTCTCAGCACCGATAAAAGTTTTATCACCGATTACTTTTTTAATAGCATTAACAATATCTGATTTCTTTGGCAACACTCTAAACTGCATCTTTGAACCATCTAAGGTTAGTTCTGCAGGAGTATTTGCAAACCCAGCATATGCCATTAGTGTAGGTTTGGCTTTATTTTTATCTAACGGTGGCACAACCTTGAAGCGCATATAAACATCACCAGTTTGTGCTTCTTCTAATGATTCTTTTTTAGTTTGCTGTCCGAGGTAATATTTTACTAAGTCAAAGAAAGGTTCTCCTGCAACTTTAGTATCTGCTGGAACGCCTGCTGCTTTAGCAAATGCCGTTGGGTCATCATTTGCAACTGCTGCTCTTAATTCTGTAGCACTAGACACCCTTGGTGCAGGTTGCCATTCAATGCTTTTAAATTTAAAGTAACCGTGCTTGCTTTCTACTCCATTTGATTTTTGCAATCCAGGAACAAATACTTTTGCATCTGTTTCGTCGGTAATAATTTTTAAATCAATTTCACCATGCTTTTTATATACTGCTGCTGCTAAACTCCACCAAGTTTGCTCAGGAATAATATGTCCTTTTATTTTAGGCCAAATAGTTTCCATCGCTTGTATCTTTACATCAAACGGAAGTGGATCTTTAGGTCCAATTGTGCTTTTATTTGTACCAACGTACCAATGAGTATTTTTTGCTGCTTCTTCCCATGCTGCTTTATGCCCTTGATGAGGTGGGTTAAATCTGCCAAAAATAATACCTACAGTTTCGGTTGCTTCAAAAAGTTGTCTTAGTTTCATCCTGGCGTCCATCTCTTTCTTGGAACAAGTTTAACATTACCAAACTGTTTATTCTGGTCAGCATATCTAACTCTGCCTTCGCCATTGGTATCCCATATGTCGCCTTGCTCGCCTTCGACTTGATCAATTATAGAATCTTTTACTATTTGTATTTCTTTCACAAGTGTGAAGATTTTATCTAAAGCACCTTTAGCACTTTGATTTAATTCATAAATTTTATTTTGTTTATTTTGACTAACTTTACTATTTTTTAGCCATTGAAAAAAGTGTTTTTCACTTAAATTATCAAGTTGTTTTGCTTTTGCTGTTTGATTTACATATGTATAAATGATATTCTTTAGATCAGACAGACCTTTTACTTCTTTTAAAAACTGATCAACAAGACTACCGTTAGCTTTGGCAAATCTTTCTAAACTATCTAGCTTAGAAGTATCAACTTTAACAGGTTTTTTGTTATATACTGGACCTAATACAACCAAGTCAGGATTGCTGTTAAACTCGCTAAAATCATTTTTAGGTTTTTGCGAACTATCATCCATACCAAACTCCGGAAAGAATGCATGTCCAACAACCATTACTTTTGCTTGCTTAATACGCTTACCTAAATCGCTATCTGCTTTAACATGATAACAGGTTTGTGACTTTGGGTTAGGACAGAATGTATAAACACCGTCTTTTAACGCAGGAGGCGATAAAAATAATCCATCAGCATACACAAATCCTTCAAAATCTTTAGGAGTACCTCGATCGAACAATGGATACAAGTCTGCAAACTGTTGCGCAAACTTTTGTCTAGCTTCTTTTTCATCGTCTGTTTTAGGTGAGCCTGATTTGTTTGCAATAAAGTCAGCTACTTCTTCTGGACTTTTTGCAGCAACACCTCTTGCCCAAGCATTATGTCCTGTTAATACAAGCGGGCCGCCTTTTTCTTCTCTACCCCAATAGATTTGAGGATTGCCGTCCCATTTCATACGTATGCTTTGACTACCGCTATCGGATGCCAATTCTCTTAAATGTTCCAATGCTTCTAGAACACCTTGAGTACCGTGGAAGAATACTAAATCCTCTAGGTGATTAAATGCTCTACCTAATTTCTTTGCTTCTTTAATGATACGAAATTCGGTATAACGCACTTAGTATGCCCCTTTACGAATATTAGTCATTTCCTCTGAATATATTTTATTTAAAAGTAATTTCTTTTCTTCATCAGAAAGTAATTGTTCAGGACGTCTGTCAATTTTAAAATTTTTGCAATAAGATTCTGTTGCTTTATTAATAATAGGCATTAAACTATTAGGTGCATCGTATTTTTCACCCTTATCGTTACAATCCTTCATATTCATTATTGCAGGGAAAAGACTTTTACGATAAAACATTGGGTCATTACGCATGAAAATAGCAAGATCATCTACTACATCAAATGGCAATGTGTCATCTATTGGTTGTGAAAATTCATCGATACGCATGTTATTTCTCTTTAGCTGCTAATAAGTCTTCATACGACGAACCGTATGGGTTAGATGCTAATACAAGTGTATCATTATCCGGCTGTTGCTCAGGTATTTCGACATTATCTAAACCGTTTATCTGAGCTAAAAGATTGCCTAGGTCTCTTATTTCTTGTGCAGGCGTTTTCTTTTCTACCATTTTCTACAACTCCAATATCTTGCCTTATGACGTGGTCCTGGGTTAGCACAGTTATGTCTTGCACGGAAGCTTCTACGTCTTGCCGGATTAGACTTTTTAATTTTAACACCTTTTTGTCCAAAATTAACTTTAACTACATTGCCTTTTGGATTCTTTACATATACTTTAAACTTCTTAGTGTCGCCTGCCATAGGCTTACCTAATTTAACTTTACGGCCTTGGTATTCTGCTTCGTCGATTAAGTCATCGTCGTTGTACCACATAACACCGTAGTCTTCAAAAAACTCGTCATCGTCTTCGTAAGTTACTTCGTCTTCAGCAACATCATCGTCGTTTGAAACAATTTCAATATCAAAATCTTCATGTCCGCTTTCAAACATAAAGTTTGCCAAACGCTGTGCATATTCATCTGCTTCATTTTCATCTAACATGCGGGGAAGAGCCATTTCATAAACAGTAGTTTCTTGAACTGTTTCATAAATCTTTTGTTCTGTAAAGATACTTTCGTCTAGTGGCTGTGCATCTTCTTGCTTATCCATAACTATTCTTACAAAATGTTCCATCATTATACCTTAATTGTTTAATACTATCGAATCTACTGTGCCGTCTGTGTAGTTAATATTCGCTCTTATCCAGACATAGTTCCCAATAAAGTTTGCAATTTTACTTGCTGTTTCATTATCTGCGGTGTAACTATGCACATCAAACCAATCTACACTATTAGGATCATCTTCTAATGATGCCTGGATAGTAATTGTACCAGTTAGCCCTGAAAAAGTATATTGAATGGTATGCAAACCGTCACTACGTCCGTAGTATCCGTCGCCTTTAAACTTTTCACCTGCAACACTTTCTTGTGTGCTGTCTCCAGGATGAGTAGTGTTTGATAATATAGTTGTACTTGTGCTCATACAACTATTTATCAATACTAGGCATGTAAATTAATTCTTCGACTTTTCTTATATTATGTCCTACTATAATTTCTATCATAGTTAGAACTTTTTTATCTCGGATATAGATATAGCTGTTGTTAGCATAACCATTAAATATATTTTCTAAAGTATATCTACCAACTCTACTCTTATCTGTATTAGCTTCTAACCATTTACCGAATCCAGAATTTACATTTTTACTATTAAACGTAACTTTGTATTGAAACTCCGGTTCTTTATCAACAATTACAACATTTTTTTCTGTAAGCAAGTAATTTATATTATCAGTATTAGGTTCCCAAAACTCTCTTGTACTATCAGGTATAGTTTTTGATACATTTATAAGAAAATCTCGATCATTTGAATACAGACAAAGCCCGTTATATCGCTCAACTCGTATCTTATAATCATCATTGCACATTAGATGATCGTATAAAACTTTAGCATCGAGGAAATCCTGAGCATCAACCGGTACCTGACTACGGAAAACTATACGATAAAGGGCTTCCCCTTTATCATATAATTCTTGTGTTTCAGCTAACTTAGTTTTAGCAAGAGAAAGCTTATTATGCTTCTGAAATTCTGTTCTAAAACTTGGCGCAAATGCATTATGCAGCAAAAGTTTATATAGATACTTTCCATAATGAAGCTTTTTAGTCTCAAACAGTTTCAGTTTTTTCATCGGATTTTACTTCCAGTACTATTTCGCCATCCTTCAAGTTAATACTAATCTTGCCACCTTCTTTTAAGTCACCAAATAGTATTTGTCTTGACAATGGGCGTTTGATATCTTTATCGATAACACGTTGTAAAGGTCTTGCACCCATCTTTTTGTCGAAACCTTTTTCAACTAGATAATCAAGTGTTTCGTCGGTAACAGTAATATCGATGTTTTTGTCTTTGACCATGTTTTTAAGTTCTAATAGGAACTTACCAACAATTTTCATCATTACTTCTTTACTCAAACTTGCAAATGTAATTGTACCATCTAGTCTATTACGGAATTCAGGAGCAAAAAACTTCTTTAGTTCCTTGTCTTCGTAATCGTTTTCAACAATATCACCAAAGCCTATAGTATTTTTCTCAGCTTCTTTAGCACCCAAGTTAGTAGTAAGTATCAAAATACAATTACGAGCATCTGCTTCTTTACCATTCGAGCTTGTAATTTTGCCATTGTCCATAACTTGCAATAAGATCTGCGATACACCAGGATGTGCTTTTTCAATCTCGTCTAATAGTAAGACACAGTTAGGAGATTCTTGTAGTTTTTCAATTAATATACCACTTGTTTCTTCATGACCGACATAACCCGGAGGAGATCCAATAAGTTTTGCAACACTGTGTTTCTCCATATATTCACTCATGTCAAATCGTACAAGATTAACACCTAAATTACTTGCTAACTGTTTAGCAGTTTCAGTTTTACCTGTACCTGTTGGGCCCATAAACACAAAGCTACCGACTGGCTTATCGTCTGGTTTAAGTCCTGCTTGGCTAACAAGTATTTTATCAACAATACCTTCGATAGCATTGTCTTGACCATAGATAACTTTCTTTAGATTATCTTCTAAGTGTTGTAAGTTCTCTGTTTCACGCTCGGCAACTTGCTCTGCTGGAATGTTTAGCATTTTACTAAGTTCAAATTGAATTGATTCTGCTGTAACGACTTTATTTTCTGTTTGGTCATTAACTTTGAAACGACTACATGCAACATCAATTAAGTCAATTGCTTTATCAGGCAGTTTCTTATCACTTTGATATTTTACACTTAGTTTAATTGCTGCATCAAGTGCTTCGTCGGTAATTTCTGTTGCATGATACTCTTCGTAGTACTTCTTAATACCTTGTAAGATTTCTTTAGTTGTTTTAGAACTTGGCTCTCCAATTACAACACGTTGGAATCTGCGCATTAATGCACGATCCTTTTCGAAATACTTGCGATACTCTTCCCAAGTAGTAGATGCAACAACTTTTAAGTCGCCTTTAGTAAGTGCAGGCTTTAGCATATTAGCCAGATCGTTTGAGTTACCACTGCCTCCTGCACCGGCGCCGCTCATCATGTGTGCTTCATCAACAAACATAATAGTTTTACCTTGTTTAGTAAGGGCAGCAAGCACTAATTTAAAACGTTCTTCAAAATCGCCACGGTACTTTGACCCAGCAAGCATAGCACCAATGTCTAAACTAAACACTTTGTATTCATTTAAGAAACTAGGCACATTACCTTGTTCGATATTAAACGCAAGTCCTTCAGCAATAGCAGTTTTACCAACACCTGGATCACCTACCATAAGTACATTGTTCTTTGCTCTACGTCCTAGTGCAAGAGACAAACTTTCTAGCTCTTCTGATCGACCAATAATAGGATCTACTTTGCCTTTTTTAACTTGATCGTTTAAGTCTGTAGTAAATTGCTTTAATGCACGTTTGGCTTCTGTACTAATTTCAGCATCTTCAAAGTCTTCCATGTCTAGTTCGTCATTAATGAATGAACTAAAGTCTTCTTTCTTAATTCCAGATTTTTCTAAATGATATACTGAAGGTGATTTGCGCTCAGAAAGCAAACTAATTAAAAGATCTGTAAGTTGTATTTCTTGACGACCGGAAAACAAAACTTGTGTAAATGCACGATTGATTACTCGTTCAACACTTTGTGTTTTCTTAGGCTTATGTTTTGTTCCTTCGACTTTAATGTCATCTAAATTATTTTTTAAATAATGTTCGATATTATTCTTTAGGTATTCTACTTCTGCTTTATAATTCTCTAAAATCTTATAAAACGACTCCGAACATAACATCGCAAATAGAAGATGTTCGAGTGTAACATATTCATGCTGAAGTTTTTGAGCATCTTTGATTGCCTTATCAAATACTAATTGTAGCTCTTTGGACGGTTCTACCATTCTTTTTCCTTTTTGTTAAGCTTGAGCAATTTCTTTTTGGCCATTTGTAGCTTCAATTTACTGACTCGATCTGTGAATTCGATACCTTGTAAATGATCATACTCATGTAAAAAACACCTTGCATCGATATCGTATAGTTCTATTATACATTCTTTACCTAGGATGTCAAGATATTTTATATTCAATCCTCTAGGTCTTTTTATATCTAGCCAAAGGTTTGGATGACTTAAACAACCTTCTCTTGCCGTGTTCATATTAACAGTAACGCTTTCGATAGTCGGATTTATTACAGTTAGAACACTATTGTCAGTTAGCAAATGAGGTTTCATTACAAAAATTTGTCCATCTATTCCGACTTGGTTAGCACTCAACCCAATACCGTTATTTGACTTCATAATATCAGTCATATTATTTGATAGTTCGACTGCATCATTTTGGTCAAAATCAAATTCTGGTAATTTTTTTTCTAACCAAGGATCAGGACTGTAAATCAATTTCATCTTTTAATTCCTTTATTTTCTGTAAAAGCTTTTTGTCATGTATTTTTTTAATGTTACACCCTACTGTAACATATAAATTACCTCGTTTTCCTGTATGTAAATCTGGGATACCGTAACCTTGGATGCTGAGAGTAGTGTTCGGTTGCATGCCTGCAGGGATATTTACTTTAACACTGCGCCCTTCTGGTGTAGTAGTAACAATAGTTGTGCCTAGTATTAAGTCAAATGCGCTTAATTTTACGTTAGTTTTAATATGATTGTCTTCTCTAGTATAAACAATATTTTTCTTAATTCTTATTTTAACATGCAGATCGCCACGCTTTAATCTTGGATCTAAATTGTCCCCTAATTCAGTATATCGTATTACATCTCCATGTTTAGCACCAGGAGGAATTTCAACTGTAACTGTTTGTTCTTTACCGTTAGTAAGTCGATATCCTATAATTAGATTTTTTCCAATAAAACAATCTCTTAAATCTAAATCAGCATTTACAGTAATATCTCTGTTTTTAAAGTTACGATTAGGGCGCTGCTGCCTAAACATGTTGTTAAACATGTCGTCCATGTTATTAAAATCTTGCGATTTAAAATTAAAATCATTTTTTGGTTGGGGATTATCGTACTCTTGTCTTTTTGCAGTGTCAGAGAGAGTTGCATAAGCTTCATTAATCTGCTTAAACTTTTCAGCATCACCCCCTCTATCAGGGTGATGCTGCATTGCTTGTTTTTTAAAAGCTTTTTTAATTTGTTGCGGAGTAGCGTTTTTTGCTAACCCAAGCATTGCATAGTAATCCATACAATTACTTATCGGTACTATTTTTTAGATTTACTAGATCCGGTGTATAAACCAAACCATGCTGCTCCTGCACCGACAACAACTGATATAAGTCCTGACTGTTCCATGCTTGGCGCTGGTAGTTCCATATACCAAATTACAGTTTTGTAAAGTAATACAATATAAACAGTTAAGAATAAACGTGGAAATATTCTCCAAGCATCAACTGCTCTAGCCAAGTGTATAAGTTTCATATAAGGATTTGGTCCCATATCCTTTACACTTGTATCTACTTCTAAGTCAAGTTTTACTTTACGTGTTCCACCGTCAGTAACAACTGCAACATCGTGTGTTGTTGCATGTGCTTCTTTAGTTACAACTGGCTGACTTACTTTTACAGCTTCCTTCTTAGGTGCGCTTTTTAGTTCTTCTGGCTTTTTCCTTGGCATATTAACCCTCCATATTCTTTTTAATATTGCTTATGTAATTTACCATGCTATGGTCACTGAAACTATCAACGCCGCCTTGCTTTAGGCCCATCCACATACCACGACAGCGATCTTTTACACGCTGCCAATAAGTAAGTTTGCGCTCCATTCCGTGTGCATTCATATAGTGTTCTGTTCCATGATGTTTGTAGCCCATGATAGCAAGTGGAACTCTAGTAACTATGTCATTATTATTCACCCAACGATGATGAATGCATCCTAAACTATTACAGTATTTTTTCCATCCTACTTTAGGTGATCCGTATGTATAAACTTCTTGAGGATCTGGAATTAGATCGTCGTGGAAACAACGACTTGCCATAATAGTAGTCATTGCTGCACCTAAACTATGACCAGTGAACCAAACATCTTTATCTGAGTTTTGTTTGCGTACTAAATCTTCTAACACCATTGGCCAAAGTTCATCAACTTCTTTTTTAAATCCTTGATGAACTCTACTAACAGTTTCGGATACAACTGGTATTGCTTTTAAGTCTGCTTTAATATCGTTAAATTCATTAGGCTGTGTTCCTCTACAAGCAATTACTAAGTCATCGCTATTCATAAAACGATATGCTTGTGCGCCGTCTAATTCATAAAATTCTATTGTAGTAAAGCCCATCTTTTTTACTATTTTAGTTGCATCTTTTTTATTCATATATGCTATCTGACTTAACTCAGCAAATAGCAAACTTTTTTCTAAAAAATTTAAATCCTTTATCATTTTTTGCCCTCTAATTTTTTAATACGAGATTCTAGCTCGTCAATTTTCTTAGTAACATGCGGATACTTTTTGCGCCAAGCATCGGTTGGTTGTTCAAACCAAGTCCATCCCCAACGTTCTACTAAGAAATCTAAGAACTGATCTAGTTTAGCATAGCACCAAAGTCCTGCTCTAGTTCCTTTGAAGTATGCTAAAAATGCTGCACCAAGTACAGCACCAATTATACTAGTATATATCCAGAGTGTATCGCCTAGTAATTTTTGAATTATTTCCATTATGTTGCCCTCACATTTCGAAACTAATTAAGTTTTTTTGATAGTAGGCTTTGGAACATTTCTTTTTCTGCCAGCGAAATTCTTAACTTCACCTTCTAGCCTATTCTTTTTAATTGGTTCGCCCTCTTTACGTGGCTTCATTTCTGTTTGTATTGTTTTTCTAAACATTATTCTTCCTTGTCTTGTATTACTGCATTATTCATTGCATCTTCGGCTTCTTGATAATAGCCCTCATAGGCTGCTATAATTGCTTGCTGTTGCTGTACTAATGCTCTAATGTCACTAAAGTTTAAACCTAGTGCAGCATAACCGTCTCCAGTTAATCCATATATAGCAAACGGTTTTCCACTTGCTGCAAGTTGTGCTATTACAGCATCAACATTTTCCTCGTTGATAACGATCCATTCTAGTTTGCGCATATTGAGTTCATCAACTGGCGGTAATACTAGGGTAGGTTTCTCAATTGGTGTTGCTGAAATTTCAATCGGTACTGGTTTCGTTGAGCAAGCCGCGAGCACGATAATCATCGTAAAGCCAAGGACACTCTTTGTTAAAAGCGATGTCATTTTCTGCGTTCCTTTCTTTCTCATTTAATTCTGCCCCCGATAGAAGTTCAAAACATCTACCTGCATTTAGTGTGCCTCTATTAACAGCACGTTCAATGCTTTCTGCATTTGCGATTGCTGCTGCTGTTAGATCTATTTCTTGAAGTTTGTCAGCAAGTCTTTGATTCTGTCTGCGTATTGAAGTGTATGCAGCGTTTAGACTTGATATTTCGTTTTGAGCAGTTGCATAATCTGCTTGCAAACTTTCTAATGCTGCTTCGTTTGTTTCTACTGCTATGTTTAGTTTAGCATTGTTATCTTGCAGGATAGCCATACGAGCTTGAGTATCAGTATAATACCAATAACCTATGCCTCCCATAACCATTATTACTACTAGTAGTATTCCTGCAAGTCTCATTTACTCTCCAAACATACTAACAAGATCTGGACCAAAACTACTCGCTGCCCATCCCACTGCTAACATTGCAACTATGCCTACAAATAACCATTTCATTTTAAAGTCATCTACACTCATTTTTATAGCAACTAATTCATTGCCTAAAATACGTAATTGTATTTCCATTTTGCCTTTGTCATCGATTGGCTGTTCAGACATTAATCTTCTCCAAACAACATTGCAAGTGATTTAGGACCCATTACACCGTCCGGTGTTAGTCCATTTTCTTCTTGCCATGCTTTAACGTGTGCTTCTGTACCTCTACCAAAGATGCCGTCTGCACCAATTTCTAATTCTTCTTGTACTGCACGTACTGTTGGACCACGTGATCCTACACGTACAGTTTCATATACAGTTTTACTAGGTTCCCAATGTCCGCCTAGAACTTCCATAGCATGTTCGTAATGTTTCTTACGATCTTCAAGACCTATGTAGCCACCGTTAATACGCTTTGTAGCACCCTTTATGTCACGACTATCACAATACTTGTTTAAGTTGTTTGTATCCCAGAACCAACATGCTGAGTCTAAGGCGCCTTTTTTTGTTCTGACGTACTCGACTGCTTCTTCTGGTGACATATCGACGTCTTCGCCGAATTTTGTATAGTTGTATCTGCCTGTAAGTTGCAGAATGCCGCCGCCCCTAAATCTCCAGCCATCACCACTGTCGGTATCGCTGTTGTCCATTCTGTTTGCGTAAATAACGTTCGCAATTTTACGAGGCTGTCTATGATATTCATTTGCATCTCTCCCTGCACGTTTAAAATACTTAGGAAAAATTGCATCTAGTGCCTTTGCACTATAGTTTAAGTTTTCACTTAATACTTTAAAATTATTTGATTCATGACCGCATTGTGCAATAAACATTGCTACACGCTCTGCTGTATCTACTTCCCAAAGAGGTAGTATTTCGCACATTGCATCATACCAATCTTCTGCTTCTTCATTACCACGAAGCATTTCGATTACCATTTCTTCTCTAAATTCAAAATCAAAGTCTTCTGCTGACATATATACTTTCCTTTTTATATTTGGCAGGTCCCGTATCTGCATAAGTCTTATTATTATTATTGGGGATTATGTTTGTATTCTTTCTAACACTAACATTGTATCATCATTTTCAAATGTTATTTTTTTACCGTACTTAGTTATATTATAATCTCCTATGTACTTTGATAAAAATATTACTTCGGCAAATCCATTTACATCAAGCGATTCGTTAATGTCACTTATTACATTAGTAGCTTTGCCTATTTCTACAAATTTAAAAAATACTGCATCAGCGTACTTCTTTTCTATTTTTAGAAGATCATCCCACATTTCAACATTTTCAACAAAACTTTTGTTAAAGAAATTCTTATAATTTTCTAGGTTCGATTCATTAACTTTTATACCGTAATTTTCAGGATCCAAAGGCAAGTTTTCTGATAAACTCTCGTCTGTTAGTTCATGCGATTTAAAGTTTTTGTAATATCTAAATTTTACTTTATCTAAACTAGCTAGTTTCTGTAGTCCGTCTGCTAATTCCATAATGTTTTCGTTGGCGTCTTTGTTTCTTTCTATTTCAACAAAAACTTTAAATGTACCATCTGATTGTTCTCCACTAGTTGCATCAGCATCTAGTATAAAACTATATCCTTTTTCAAAGAAACTTGAAAGATCTTCTGCTGCATGTTTATCATTAACACTAAAGCTTAGAGTAACTATCTCTTCGTCTGATCCCATTTTTGATTTATAACTATCAATTTCAAATATGTCATAAACCATATCTTTTAAGTCGCCTTCACGTAGTCCCATTACAGTGTATCTCCTACGTCATCTGTTGTAGCATCATCTGCTGGCTGCGATTCTAATTCTTGTGATTGATCGACAGCTGGTTCAACATTTACATCTAGCATTTCTTTATAACCGCTGTAAATATCCATAATAAGTTTCTTTGGCATTTGTATTTCCACAATCCAAATTCCACTACGGTCTAGTTTGCCTTTTTTAGTACCTGGACGAATATCATCTGGCTTACGAATTTTTCTAGGCTGTATAAGTGAAGACTTTTTAAACTTAACTTTGCAATCGTAATCTAATAAACGTTTGCCGCCCATAGGATCTGGCATCTTATCTTTAGGCCACATAAATGAACAAGTGATCCAGTGTCTGTCAATTTTTGGACCTTCGGCTAGTTCGCCGTCTTCCCAATTTTTATAAACATAGATATCCAATTCATCTAATACTCTTTCAAAATCCTTTAAAACTTGAAAGGAGGTATTCGAATCGTATATACCTTCTATGTTATTAATTATGTCTAAAATGTCATGCATGATATTGTTCCGTTTGCTTACAGTTATTTATCTGTATTTGAATAGTTATAATATATTTTATCTCTGGCAAAATAATGGTAAATACTTTTGTAGGGCAATTGCGTTCTACCGCAAACTACCCTACCGACTTTATCCTAAGGAGGACACTTAATGGGAAAAGCTAAGGCTTCTAGAAAGCAAGCAAAAAAAGAGAACTACAACAAACAAAGCAATGTAGTTTCAATCAATAAATTTCAAAAACAAAAATCAGTATCAATCCTTCCAAGAAATAAAAACCAAGAAACTTACGTGTTAAAACTGCTAGACGAAAAGAAAGACATTGTCTTCGGAATAGGTCCAGCGGGAACAGGCAAAACTCTATTGGCTGTGCAAGTAGCGGTTAAAAGTTTCAAGGAAGGCCTAGTTGATAAGATAGTTGTAACAAGACCTGCTGTATCTGTTGATGAGGACCTAGGTGCTCTACCAGGCACATTAGAACAGAAAATGGCACCTTGGACTAGACCTATATTTGATGTATTACGAGAATATTTTAGTACATATGAAATAGAAAGTATGATCCAAGAAGGTATTATTGAAATTGCGCCTTTGAGTTATATGCGAGGAAGAACGTTTAAACACGCTTATATAATCGCTGACGAAATGCAAAATGCTACACCAAATCAAATGAAAATGTTACTTACACGTTTAGGAGAAGGTTCTAAAATGGCAGTAACAGGTGACTTGAGGCAAGCAGATAGAGCGCATGATAACGGGCTTGTAGAATTCCTTGATCTTATGGAGAAAAAAGATACGTCAAAACTTGATGTAGTACGATTCGAAAAGAATGATGTCGAACGCCACGACGCTGTAAAAGAAGTACTGGAAATGTACGGAGACAGTTAATAACTACGGAGAGGATGTTGATACTTAGCATCCTCTCTTAACAACATCAACAAATACTCATTTTGTGTATAAGTGAGTTTCCAACTTCTTTCCTTGATAGGCGGACGCCCCATTGCGTCAAAAAAGATTTCGCCTTTCCAATACTTTTTCCACCAAATGAATTTTTTGCTCCAAGTACTGCGTACTGGCCAATAAGCAAAAGTTTCTTCCCATTCAATAGTAATTTCGCTTGTTTGCGGCATTACACTGCCATTGGCGCTTTAATACTGTCCATAGGATTATATCCGTGTAAAATATATTGATCCGGAGTAGTTTTTACAATTTGTTCTAAGTCTGCAAATGCAG
>Ga0187219_1000702_pt1 | contig 16199 bp, 9 predicted proteins | sample 13SPOviralmetaG_FD_130162 | JGI IMG/M metagenome (GOLD analysis project Ga0187219, IMG submission 130162) | Marine viral communities from the oligotrophic San Pedro Time Series (SPOT) site, San Pedro Channel, CA, USA - 13 SPOT_SRF_2010-07-21... | ecosystem: Environmental > Aquatic > Marine >... | reverse complement strand
TTTCATTATTACCATAAGTGTGAAATGTATGTCTCCGTCGTTGAGCATACATTTTATGTTCTGGATTCGAATGTGGTGGTGTATATGAATGGTAATGGAGGTGGGCAGCTTGGTGTGCAAATCTCGGCATATAGATTAATAAGATAAAAAAAATTTATTTCAGCTTTTCTTCTAAAACATTTATTCTATTTGTCAATGTTGCAACCAATTTATCTAATTCTTGCGTGGCTGAAAAGTTCAAAGCAAACAGTTTTTGCTTATCTAAAGTATGAAAATCATCAACTTCTCTCCCATAACAAAAGACATTTTTCCACTTTTCCTCAAAAGTAAAACAATTATCTTCATCTCCTACCAATTCTACCATTTTTTCGTTATCACTAATATCATTACTTACATAAAATCGGTATTTTATTCCGCTTACATCTTGTAGGTCATTTGAAGACATTTTTGTGTCATTCCAAGATGTTTGGATTTTCTTCATTTTGTCAGGTATAATGTTTTTCTGGATACTTACTGCTTCAGGTAAATGTTCTTTAACTTGTTGTGCTATAAAGCCTAAAGCTCTCTCATTTCCTTTTTCAACTCTATCCTTATAATTATACCAACAACAACTTATATCTCTTAACATAATTAATGCTTTATTATCACTTACATCAACTATGTTTTCTTTAATTCGTCTATCACTTGATACAATAATGTTAAACCCGTCGCTCCAAATTCCCCCATTATTGGTTTTGATAGCTATATTATATCCCACAGAGGGAGTCCATCCCCCGTTGGCGCCAGCTGTATTTAAATAACCCACATTTGAAGGAAACAGATTGACGGATTTGGAAACGTGTAATCCAGCAGCAGCCGTAGTTCCACCAATTGCTACTCTACCATCGTTTGCTTGAAGTGATAAAACTTGATTATATCCAACACCTTGTTCAATAGTTTGTATTCTCGCATAACTTGCGGATGGTCTTGAAATAATGAGTTGGTGGTCGCTGTCGGCTGAGTTCTCAACAAGAAATTGACCTCCTTCGACGAAAACATCACCATCACCATCTAATTTGATATCTCCGTTAGTTTCTAAACTTATAGATGGTGTTCCAGATGTTAATAAATTTGAAAACAGCATTTTAGAATTTGATTCATAATTTATTAATCCACACACCCCTGTAATTGATGATAAATCGTAATTAGTTGTAAATAATGAAAGACCTGAAACAGATGCAGCTCCAGAAGACGCACAATTTGGATTAGTTATTTGTATTTCTGTATTAAGCAAACTACCCGTCGCTGGATTATGAACTTGAAAATTATGATTTGGTGATATGTTAAGTCCAAGTTGATTTCCCGATTTAGTAAATAAACTTGTTTTTGTGGTATTTGCTGATATGTTTGAAACATTTGTAGCAATATCAGTATCATTAGATGAAATATTTGAGGTATTTGTTGCTATTCCACTTTCCATAGAATCTAAATTAACAGCTTGAGTAACAATTATATAATCAGTTTTTGATTTCGCATTGGTAACATTGCTGGTGTTTGTAGATATATTTCCACTATTGATTAATATAGCATTTGCGTTTGCGACTCTTCCAGCATTTACAGCTGTAATATCTGTAGCATTTGTAGAAATATTGCTACTATTCGTATTTATGTTAGAAGTATTTGCGGATATATTTGAAGAATTGTTTGTAATGGCTGTAGCTTGTGACGAAGATATAGTTGTTGTATTTCCAGCTAATGCTGTAGAAGCAGAAGTTCCAAAACCCGGAAACGATGTTTTAGCTGTATTCGCAGTTATTGCAGAAGCCTGACCTGCCGATATTGTGGTGGTGTTTCCAACTAAAGCTGTGGAAGCAGAAGTTCCAAAACCCGGAAATGATGTTTTTGCAGTATTCGCAGTTATTGCAGAAGCCTGACCTGCCGATATTGTCGTAGTGTCACCAGCTAATGCTGTGGAAGCAGAAGTTCCAAAACCCGGAAATGAAGTTTTTGCAGTATTCGTAGTTATTGCAGAAGCCTGACCTGCCGATATTGTCGTAGTGTCACCAGCTAATGCTGTGGAAGCAGACGTTCCAAATCCTGGAAATGAGGTTTTTGCTGTATTTGCAGTTAAAGCAGAAGCCTGACCTGCCGATATTGTTGTGGTGTCACCAGCTAATGCTGTTCCTGCTGAAGTTCCAAAACCGGGAAATGATGTCTTTGCTGTATTTATATCTACATCACCTCCTGAACCAAGTTTTGCTAAATCTCCAGCAACACACAAAGAAGACTGAACAACATTTCCAGCATTTGATGATACAAACACTTTATTTGCCACGTGTCCATTTAATGCTAATCGCTGATTTATCAATAATAAATGCTGGTCTAATTCATACTCTAAATCATTACTTGGGTAATTTTGACTTGCGATAGAATTTGTTGTAACACTTCCAGCATTAAAGTTCAAATTTTGAACAATTTTATTATTAAAATTTATAGAATTTTGCGAAAATGTTAAAAGGTCATTTCCACTAAAATCTTGAATTTTTGGTAGTTTTAAACTTCCATCTTTTATAGTCAAATTACATTCATCAAATTCAATGTCATTATCACCAAGATTCCCTTTTGTTGAAATACTTATATGAGAGTTGTGTCGGTCATCGTTATTATTAATCAATATTTTATCACTATTAATTACGAATGTTGAATGATTATCACTAAGCGTTGGTATGGACATAAGTATATATTAATAGTATAAAAATTATATATTTATGAGAATGATGAAAATCGGGCGTTTTTTCAATCTTGTACATAGGAAATGCAAAAAACACCCAAAAACACCAAAAAAAGTCGATAGACACCATCATCATTTTAATCACAAGCATAATTTTTACTCTTACGACTTTTGATGCGAAATCCACTTGGCTTCTTCAAATATGAATCTGGTTCCAATTGGTTAGGAAAAGGATTTGGTTGATTTATAGTCACAGGCAAATGTGACCTTGGGTTTCTTCTCCCAAGTTTAAATCTGGGATTAATGATGATTTCCTTATCCTTGCTGTTATTATCTTCATCACCACCTTTATTGTGACCACCTACCTGTGAAATATGGCCAGCTGCATTCGCGAAAGGATTATACTTTAAACTTCCTTTACCCCTAAAGTTGAAATCATCAACCTTTCCAGCTTCGAAACCAGCAATATCAATTTGAGTTTCTTTAAATTTTGTTTCTTCATATTTTTTTCTCGAAAGTAATGAACCAGTGCTTTTTATGCGAGATTGTTTTGACCTAACAGATGCTTGTTGAGGAAAATCACCTTGTTTAACAAAATCAGGCATTTTTACCCGAAGATTTGTATCTTGAATTACACCAATTTTACCAGCATTATTTGCTTTAGAAATAATGTCCATTGTTTTATTCACAGGGAATTTTATTCTTTCTTTCATATACATTTAATAAAGAAAAAAACCTTTTACCTCTCCACCTGTAAAATCATTCTCATTATAAAAATGAAATCCAATAATTGCATCTTTGAAAGAAGTTGGTATTGGTGTCATCATTAAGCCTTTTTCACCATAATATTGTGGTAAGAATTCAAGGTGTTCAGCACCTATTTCGTGATACACTTCTTTACCTTTATACTGCCTACCTGCTTTTTTGAAAGCATTTTTCATATTTGATAAAAGCACTTTTCCCTCTGATTTATAAAGACTGTCAAAAGATGGTTGTGCTGATTTAATCATTTCATCTTCGCTCCGTAATGAACCCTGAATACCATTTAAATGATTTTTTAAAAATTCTAATGATTTTATATAATGGTCCATTTTGTGATAAATAACATTAATCGATTTTATCGAAAAAAGTTTATCTGCTGCTTTTCTATCTTTGACTATTTTCATCGTTGCATATGTAGCATCAGGACTACTCTCAATGATATAACCATCACCAACGTGGGTGTATGGCTTATTCCAGGGTAAAACAAACAAGTTTTGTAAATTTGTTCCAGCAACAATATCATTAATATCAGCAATACGAAAACTTACTGGAACAAGGTCATCAACTAATTGACGACTTGACTCAAGAAATCCTCTTGGACTTCCATAATTATAATTCACACAACAAGTTCTTTTCTTTTTTTTATTAAGACAAGCCGCAAGAAGAACACTTGGAATTGCACCTAATGAGTGTCCTGTGGTATATATAACAACATCATCATTATAGTATTTCTCTATAAAAGCGAGCACTTCTTGTAATGATTTTTCGAAATAATGGTAAAATCCCCAATGAACACTCATTCCAAGATAAGTCGTTGGTGCTGCTGCAGCATCTATACCGGCATCACTAAGCATTTTGTCCATTTCAAGTGTAAAGTCTGTTCCACGATAAACAATCGTAATAGCTTTATCGTCTTCGTTCCAATACATACGTCCTTGTGTTGAATCAAAAAAACCTTCTGTTCCCATAAATTGGACATCAGTATATCCTTCTTCTATTTCGCCACCCATAGCAGTTGATGCTCCTTCATAAGCTTTATTACACAGATAAGCTAAATGGCAAGCAACATCAATAGAAAATGCTGTTTCTCTGTCAAAGTCATTTTCCTTTTCTGGACGAAAGTTTATATTACTTATAATTGTATTTTGTTGATTTTTACTTATATTTTTTTTTGGGTCTTTTTTTTCATCTTGTTTTTTTTCATCATTTACATCTTTTGTTTCTTGTTTCTCTTTTTCTTCTGTTTCTTGTGTCTTTCGTTTTCTTTGAAAACCTTTTTTCAATATATTATCAACATATATGTCTTTTATACTTTTTTCTGGTTTTGACTCTTCTCTTGGATAATGATAAGAGACTCCTTTTCTAATAATTCGATGTCCATCACGATACTCTCTATTGTTTCCTACCTCCATTTCGTGAGTTAAAGCTTTTATGTTCTGAGTGTAATCAGCTTGCGTTTGCCGTATTTCTTCAGGAGTCGATTCTGGAGGCGACTGTAATCTTCGCCCTTGTTTAATATATTTAACTTTTTCTTCACTTATTCTATTGAACCATTTCTTCATAAATCGTTTTTTGTTTGCGTTAAAATAAATTGCCCAAAAATCAACTTTAGGATTTAAAGTTGTATCTTTTGCAAGTTGCTTTACTGTAATAAACATTGGTGAATCTACATCTGCTGTATCAAGAGGCATCAAAGAAGGGTCTTTCTCTTTTCTTTTTTTATTGATTAAAGCTGTATATTGAATTAATGCTCTTTTGTATGCAGGGTCAGTCTTTGCTTGGTTTTGAAACTGGTCAAGTAAAAATTGGTCTCTAATACCAAGTAATGATTCAGCATTGTTTGCGGCAGAACTGCTGTGTCTTCGTGGTTTAACATTTTCAATAAAAGTATGAAAATCATAAGATTTTTTAACATTGGTGTAAAGAGTTGCTAATTCATTTCCTCGTAGTAATGGTCTTCCCCAAGCATCTTTTTGTTTAAGAATATTTAAAATTTTTCGAAATTGACTTTGTGTTGAATCGCTTGTATGACCATTGTTAAGCATTTCAGCCAAATGATATCTAAGTCCTGTTTTTGTTTTCATTGATGGGTCATCACTTCCACTGATAAGTCCCAAACCATCATCATCATATGAAAAACTTGAATCACCTTTTTCCTCATCTTTATATTGATTGTAATCATTGACAAATACAAATTTCGGCATCACATTGGCTTCACTGCGTCTCCATTTTGGACCAAATTTTGTGTAAGGCATTACATATTTATAATACTGCTCTAAGAATGAATTGTTCTCTTGTGCATTTTTATTATAAGTATCAGCAGCTAATGTTGTAGCTCGAGACATCTTCTCTCCTAATTCGGCATATTTCTCATAAGTTTCATCTAATGCTGCGACTCTATTAAACTCTTCTACTATTTGAACAACTGTTAAAGCAACTCCAGCAACAGCGGCAACAGCACCTACCACTGCAGCAGCGGTTCCCATAGCAGCGAGGGCAGCATCACCAGCAGCTGCTCCAGCATCAATAGCAGCAGCGGCTACATCGACTTCAGCACCTATTTCTGCAGAAGCACCAAAAACCTCGTCAAAGATGACTGATGTCTCTTCTACAGTCTCAGTCATTCCGGGGATTGTTTCAGTTGCACCAACTTCCGCTTCAACACCCTCATCAAGAATTACATCAAATTGTTGGTCTCTTGTAACAAGGGAAGAATTATTTTTCACCATTATATCAAAATTCTCACTAAGTGTAGATTGAAAATTTTCCAAATTTCTTACTTCCGCGAGTTCGTCGAAATCCATTTCTACCTCCTCAAGTTTTTCACCCCATTCTGTTGCTTTTGCTTCTGGACTCATTTCAGGCTCTTTTGACTCTATTTGGTTTTCCATCTCTATTTTGCTTTCACCTTGTGGAAATTGTTTTGATGTTTTTGTTGGTTTTGATAAAACAGAGTCAGGATTATAAATAGCCTCGTCTAACATTTTATCAGTTTCTTCAAACATTTTATCTATATTTTTTAGGTTTGGGTCGTTCATAATGTCTAAATCAGTATCCATAATATTTTGAGAAGCAGGCTCAGGGTCAAACGATGGAGCTTCTTCCTGCAAGGTATTTTTAAAATCTATTGGGTCATCATAAAAATCAGTCATTTCAATATCAGCCATTATATATATATTTAAGAAAAATATATATAATCATTAACACTTTTTACTTCTAATTTTAATGTTTTCAGGTATGTATGGTCTTCTTCTGTCTTGATATAAATACCTACGTGTTGCTTCTTGTGGAACAACAATTCTTCGAGTTCTTTGTTTTACTAATTTTATTCTTTCACGCTCATTATGGCGTTTATCAATATTCTTAGCTTCAGGAAGCATTGCCCTTGTAGCAGCAGCCATTCCTCCCAAATGATAATGCACATCGACAACCTTCTCAGCCTGAGCCTCAGGTCTCCCAGCATCAGCAGCGTTTGCAAGTTGCCTGACAACTTCACCACCACCAGCAAAATTTTGATTTGGTTGAAGAACACCCTGAAGCTGAGCAACATTTAGTCCAATAGCAGCAGGGTCAATAATCACACCGAGTCTTAAGCCGACACCTTTTTGGTAATAATCAATAATCTCTTCTTCTAATCTTCTATGAATCATTCTCAGTCTAACTAATGGTGCTTTTTCATTTAATTTATTTGCTTCTTGGATTAACTCTTTAAACGATTTCGTCTTTATTTCATCTCTATATAATTGTATGAAAGCACGAATTTCAGCTAATAATCTTTTTGCAGAATACTTCATTCTATTCCTTTCCATAGAAATCTTCTGTCCTGTCCTTGTAGTGAATTGAGCCATTTGACCTTGTGGCTGTCCAGGAACTCCTCTATTAATTTCTAATAATTGTGGGTCTTGTGCAGCTGCGGGAACAGCCTGAGCTATTGGTATTGCTCCTCCTGGATTAGGAGGACCACCAGGAGGACCACCAGGAGGAGGACCACCAGGAGGACCACCAGGAGGAGGACCACCAGGAGGAGGACCACCAGGAGGAGGACCACCAGGTTGTGGAACATTTGGCTGATTTGGTGGAACAGGTGGTGCTGGGGGTTGAGGCTGATTTGGTGGAACAGGAGGAGGCTGGGGAGGCTCTGGACCGCCGCCACCGCCGCCACCATCATAATCATTATAACGAGCAGGTGGTCTAAAATCACGAGCAGGTGGTCGAGGATTTCTATCACCAACATCAAAATTATTATTTCGTTCAGGATTGACTGGTGGTTGTTGAACGATATTGTCATCAACATCGGCTTCTTGAACTTCTAAGACAACTCCGGGCTCAGGCTGACCACCAGGAACACCAACTTCGTCAATTCCTTCATCTTTTGACTCTCTTGGAAATTCGTCTTCTATCTTACTCTCAGCTACTTTTTCTTCGCCACCAATTCTTCGATTTCGTAATTTATTCTGTCTTTTGTTTTTTTTATTTTTCATCATTTTTTGATATCTACCTTCTCTATCCTGGTCAGGATATTTGGCTCTGGCTTTATCATCATCTCTTCGTTCCGGAGTTTTAGATTCACCCGCTCCACCAGTATCATCATCTACGTCCATTAACGTATCGCCTTCAAAACGACCATAATTCCTTTGAACTTTCTTTTGCACTCTACCACCTGTCACACCTTCAACTTTTCTTTTATTTGAGTCTTCATCTAATTTTACATTATTATCCACTAATCGTTCATTGTTAATAAAGTTCTCTCTAAGGTCTTTATAGTATTTTCTTGGATTTCCCGCTTCCATTATTCTTTGTCTCATACGTGATGTCTGGTCGCTTAGGACTTCAGCTCTATTCGCCTGTGATTGATTTCCCATTTTCATCTTTGATAAAAAATTACTATATTTTGTCTGTCTTACCAATCCGCCTGCTGACTCTTTGAACATTTTTTTGTATGATTTCGTGAATGGGTCATAGTATAAACCACTCTCTTTTCCATTTGAGGTTTTTTTATAAAATTCTTCCAATTGTGCATCTGTTGCATTATTAGGGTTTTCACTCCTGCCTCTTTTACTCATTATAATAAAACTTTAGAAAAAAAGTTTCTAAACATCATATATAATGCCGACCTTACATTTATTATTACAGCCTGGACAAAACGGAATTACTAAATGTCTTTTATCAAACCCTCTTAAAGCTCAAAAACTACACCTCCATTCAGTGGTCATTAATAAACAAGCAGCTGGATATGCTGGAAGTCAAATTTTTGTAAGACTTCCTTTTGCTTCAGCATCACAAATTCATTCAAATCATAAACGAGGATTTCTGTGCCTTCCTACTCAAATTTCAACATCAGGAATGGAAGTGCATAACTTCAGCGATGGGCTTCCAATAGAATGCGATAATATTCCTGAATCATTTGAGTGTCAATTATTACAAAATGATATGACACCATTTACATCTAACCAGGACTTACTTGATGTTCATTTGTACTTTGGTTATGAGACAGCCAGTTTATTCTAACTATATTATATATATGGACGGATTACAAAAACAATACAAAAAACCACAAAGACCATTTACGGTAAGAAGTAGAATAGACGCAAATCAACGTGAGTTGGAAATGGGTGATAGAGTGGATTCTTCTAAAAGACAGACCCTCCAAAAAACATCAAAAATATCAAAAGCAACAAAAACTAATCATTCCCTTTTAGCATCAAAATATCAAAAACAAGAAAACGGTAAGCACGCCTTACCTAATGGATTCTTCAAGAATGTAAAATCATTTAATGTAAATGATGTGCCTCGCAATGCTTTCATACTTTGTATAGCAAGTAGAAGGTCAGGGAAGAGTCATCTGATTACGCATTTCCTTGAAGAATACACTAAAACTCATAAGACTGATGGAGTCTTTTTATTCTCAAAGACCAATGCTGGATTTGATGGTATCCCAAAAACTTACAGATTTAAAGATTTAGCAATATTGAATGACCTCGTGGAAACCCAGGTTAAGGTCAAGCGTCATAATCAAAATTGTAAGAAAACGGAAAAAATTAAGTCAAATATAATCTTGATACTTGATGATATGATTGGAAAAGGTGGTTTAGGAGCAGAAATGCGACGAGACCCAATACTGAATAAATTGGCTGTAAATGGTCGCCATCTTTCGAGTAATGATGACAGTAATATGATGGTCATACTCATAAGTCAAATTTTTACAGGTATCAGTCCTCAAATTCGCCTGAACACTGATTTTCTTTTTACAACAAAATTAGCCGCAAGAAGAGAAAGAGAGAATATAGTCAATTCATTTCTTTCATTAAACTCTGGTCGTAAAGGTTTAGCAGAAAGTTATGAAGTTTTCGATACAATAGTAAATGCTGATGATTTTAATTTTATTAGTATTCATACTACTAAGCAAAATAAAAAATCATATTTAGATTATGTTTTCAATTTCAAAGCTCCGGCTAAATTATTGAATAAACGTCTAACAGGAGATAAAAGCGATTGGGTTCATAATAAGAAAGAAGTATATTGGTAAAATTTTTATCTTACTATTATTTATAAGAAATGTCAAATCCGTTGCTCAATTCCGCCGCCTCCAGTGCTTTAATAAGCTCACTTGATAGTGTCAGCTCAAAAAAGAATCCTTTTACCTACTCATATGCCCAAAAGGGTAGTTTAACATCTGCTCACGTTCCCAGTCACTCCCGGTCAGCAGTAACCTCTTATGCTACTTCTATTGGTTTTAACCAAAATATAGATTTCCCCATTTTAAAAAATGGAATTTTAGAAAATTTATTTGTAAAACTCGTTTTGACCGCTCCTGCTGGAACACGTGTAAATGCTTCTATTGCTAATTTAATCATAGAATCTATGTCACTCATTACGAGTGGTAGGGAGATATGTTCATCTCGCCCATTTGGACGTGCCGCCCTTACTTCTCATAAACCATACTCAGTAAAAAAAAACCTTGAAAAGATGCTTGCATTACAAAATGGTAGATACGCACCAGCCAACAATCAGGTTGTTGCCTACGTTCCAGCCTTTTTCTCTTGTTTTGATTCGCCGGAACAGATGTATCTAAGCACATTTGTAGAACCGCTTACACTTCGCCTGAAAATGGGTTCTGCTAATCAATACGCTGATGATAATGCTGGTAATGCTGTCAATTTGGCTTTAACCTCCTGTGAGCTCGTTCAGGTCTTTCGCAATCTCAGCAGTGATGCTGAGCAAAAGATGATTATGGAGGATTACTCAAATAGTGAATCCCTCGTCCGCATTCAATATGACTTGGTGGAAGAAAATACTGTTAAAGCTGGAACGGCAAATGCGATTGATACATTCGAACATAAATTTACATCGAATCGCACTTGTTCTAAAATCTTCTTTGCTTTAGAAAGAGTCGCTGCTGATGTTGCGGGAGGACAAGTAATTGCTTCTACTGCTGATGGACAGTATGGACCTATAAAACGTGTAATTGTCAAAGGTAATGGACAGACCCTTTTCGATTTAGACGCAGATTTATTTAAATACGCATTATCTCAAGATACTGATTCTGCGAATAGTATGTTTTCAGTCGGTTCTCAATGGGACGCAGCAATTCCTCATATAGCTAATGTATATAAATTAGATTGGGGTTTAAATACGGATAATTCACACCTTACAAATAATATCAGCCTTAGAGAGATTAATGATTTTCAGCTTATTGTTCATAGTGCTGATACAGCTGATGCTATCCAATACCGTTTAAGAGTGTGTATGCTCAGTCCCCAACTTGAGGCAATTAATTCCGCCAGTGGGAAAATATCAACTTCATTATCTTCTTAATTTTTTATGTTTTTACTTTTTTAATAAAAACATAATTTTACTTTTCGTAACAAATTTTATAAGTCGAACCATTTTTTTTTTTTCGTGTTCGACATTCAATATCTGTTTTGGCTCTTTTATATGTTTTGCTTGCTTTAATCAATACTTCCTTAAATGTCATATCAGGGTGTTTTTGCCTAAATGATGCAACGTGTATATTCCACGGATTTGTCATATATATTTGTTCAAGATAAGTATTTATATTTTTTCTCTTTTAATGTTGAATTTTGAGATTTCGCTTGATAATGTAGCGAAATAAATTTTGTTGTAATTTTATTCTATGACGAGAATGATGTCAGGTTGGTTTTTTGTGTTTTTGGGGTGTTTTTTACTTTTTACTTATACAAATGCAAAAATACCCCGTTTTTTAAGAAACCAACCAAACCAACAAAACCACATCATTCTCTACCTTGTGCAGATTTCGCCGTTCTTTAAGACACCCAGAAAATCGCCTCCAAGTGTCGAAATGCAATCCGAAATGCAATTGTGTAGATACATTTTACCATCAATTTTGATTATGTCTTCGATTCCTTCTTTCACCTGATTTTCTATTTCAGCGACATAATGCATTATAACATTGTTTTTGATATTATTAAAGTATTGCTTTTCAAGTGTTTCTGTATTAGACTCTTGTTGCATTAATTTTAATTTTCCAATTAATGCGGGATATGTAGCGCACCAATTTTTGAATTCTTCGCTGAGTGCCCTTTCTTCTTTATTCTTCTTTTTTTTTCTTTTTTCTTTATTATGTTCTGCATCTCTTAATTTAAGTTTTGCCATCTTTTCTTTTCTATTGTATTCTTTTATTTTTAATTCTTTAAGACATTTTTTTAGTTTATCATGATATAGTTTTTCAAACTTATTTCTTTCTTGAAATATGAGTTTTGGATTACATTTTTTATTGTCTTCTTGTCTTGGTTTACAGTATCCACTTATAATTTTGTCCATAACAATTTTGTCATCTTCATCATCTAAGTCAATATGACAAGTTCCATCAAGAATTGTTTGTTTATCGTTATAGCATCTCAAGTCATTGATAGCTGGTTCTAAACGCTCACAAATAAATTTCTCAGAAAATGAGTATTTACCGCTATGATTGTTTCTTATCAAACCATGCTTATCTTTCTTAAACTTTGGAAACATGATTTTGAATAATTCTTTTTTTATCACATTATCAGTTTTTGTCAAATATTTTGCAAGATGTCTTTCCTTGCATTTTGGATGAATGCGTTTATGTATAAACGATTTATCCTCTTGTGTAAGTTCTCTGTCATTATATTCGAATTCTCGTTTCTCTTTGTTATAAAGCATTACCATCTCATACAATCTTTTCCTATCTTTTCTATATTCGTATTCAGCAGTTATCTCGTTTCTCTCCCACTCACTACCTGCATTTGCCATATTGATGTTATACTGTTTTTCTGTATATCCAATATCCAAGAAAATTTTCAGTTCATCTTGACATTTCCACCATTGCGAAGAATGGACTTTTCCATCTTTAGTAAAATGCCTTTCTACTTGAAATTTATGATGTTCGAGTTTTTCTTTCAAGGAAGCGATTTTATCTGGGTCCAGTATTTTGTCTCTCAGTTCATTATAGCATTCCAAGTCAATACTTGAAATTGCATTCCAGCTGAACTCACCAGCAGAGTCTTTTCCCTTATATGTCTCTAAATACAAATCTCTCGCTTTTGTGTTCAGCGCTTTAGAGCTTTTCGATATTTTATAGCCAGTTCTCTTCATATACTCTAACAGCATATTAAAACCATTTGCTCTTTTTTCAAGCAAAAGACTATCTTGTAGAATGGTCCAAGATTCTTGTTCATTACCGATAAGTGATGCTCGATTGTCCTCTTCGAAAGGAGCATATGTTTTGCCAGTTTTTAAACAGCCTAAAAGTTCAATATTTGGATATTCATAGACTTGTATGATATTGCATTTCGGATTGCGAATTCGCATAGACGATTGTATGACATCTCTGGCAGATATCCAATTTCCATAAGAAATGTAAACTTTATCAAAATCATTTTTTTCATAGTTTATACCAACTGTGATTGTTGAATTTACAACAACAAGCTTAATATCTGTATTACCCCATAATTCAGTTACATTTTTAAGCTTACCTTTTAATGTATCACCACTATCTGCATGATGAACAATTTTATTTTTTTCTGGGTTTAAACCTGCATCTTCGCATAATCGTTTAGCATACACTTCAATGCTTTCGATACTTTTCGCAGCAGTATTATCAGTTCCGGATTTGAATGGATAGAACACATAGAGCTTTTTGCCGTTTTTGAGGTCATCAATAATATTTGCTCTATGATTATGCTCATACTCATGGATAATGACATGTCGATTTAATGTATCATACTCTTTTTTTCTCATAACTAAATTATGTTCAAAAGTTTGATTTGCTTCAGCTTCAATATTGTTGCAGATTTTAATTGTTCGATTTGCAAGAAAAGCATCCATAAGAAAAACTTGTTGCTTACATGATTGTAGGCATTTTGTCAATGTATACCAATTCTTAGTTAAATTCTTTCCATGACAGTTTGATGGTCCAAAGGCATTCCAGACGCTTTCAATTTCATCAATAATGACAAAATCATAGGCTTCTTTTCTATCTTGAATTTTCCAAAGACTCTCATTCTCAATAACAAGACGTTTCTGACTTTGCAGTAATTTTTGTAGATTTTTACCTTTTAATCCTTGTGTGTCATGATAATGGTGAAATTCGAAATCATTTATGAGGTTTTCAATTAATCTTTCAAAAATATTATCTGCAAAAGAAGTCCGATTTGTAATCCACAGGACTGATGCATAAGGATTGTGTTTGAGTACATCAATCACTGTATATGTTTTTCCACCATTCATATTTAATCCCAAAAATTGATATTTTAATTTATTCAAATGTTTCGGTTTTATGTAGCATTTACCATTTTTATCTAACTCGTCGACAAGAGTGCAATTGATTCTTTTGCAAAAATCAGACTTATACAGTTCCAAGTTATAGTTGCCAAATTTGCAATCATATATACTCTCAAAAAGGAGTCTGATAGTTCTTCTTGTATAAGGATGATATTTGGTATTTTTTAGTTCTTCCCATTTTTTATCATTGTGACCAAAACACTGGTCTTCCTCACCAGCGTTCCACTCCAAGTATCTCTCATCCCACAGCTTGAGTATTTCCCTATCTCCACCTTCGAAGTTGATATACCAATTACATACATTAAAGTATAATCGTCGACTAAGTTTATACTTGGATTTGACGCAATTTGGAATTTTCATCAAAATACTTACAGCAGTGTCATATTGAAAATCGATTGTTGGAGTCTCAATGTTTTCGGTATCAAGAGGTCGAATATCGAGAAGAGCGTCATGGGCAGTAGGAGAACGTTTTTCGTTTTTTTGTCTTTCTTCAGCTTTCATCGATGTAAGCCTTTTTTGTGATGATTTCTTTTTCCTTTTATTATCGAAATTTGGAAATTCAATCAAAGATGCATCTTTGTGTTTTTTGAAGTCAGCGGGCAAAACGTTTGCCATGTGATGTTCTTGCACAGTGCTCAGATTGACCTTTTCATCAGTAAATTGTTTCAGCGAGATTTCGTCGAGAATATTTTGTATCCTATCATCGCCTTCACGATTTTTCTTTTGATTGACCATTTTATAATTTTGATTTGCTCCATAAATGTTATCTGCACCGATTCCATGAACTTTGTGACCAGCCCAAATATTAAAGCCAGACATATTTTGCTCATCTTTATTTTTAAAAGCAAACTCAGGAAGTGTAATATGAAAACTATAAAATTTTTCCTCATATTGCTTTTTTGTGTTTAGATTAAATTTATAGCCATATGAGCCACTGATAGCCATGAGCACATTATCTCCAAACATATTCTTGAGTGCTTTTAATATTTTCGTTAAAAGAGATTTGTCGAGTTTTGCATCAATATCAAAATATGGACGTCGAGGACGTAATGATGGAATGACCTCATTTATAAAATTGTTCGTAATCGTGTTTTTAAGTATTTGGTGTTTTGTCATTTTACCAAAAGATGATTGAACTATGTATCTGAACGGAATCTCATTATCCTCAAGATTGTCAATGACAAAATGAAGCGGTTTCGGTAATTGGCTTTTTTTGACGAAATCAAATTTTTTCCATTCTGTCTTGTTTAATGGTCTGAACAAGATTGTATTTTTCCACAGTAAAAGATTATATTTCAATATATCTAAATTTTGAAGAATTAATTGATTGTACCATTTTGAAGAATAATCGTTTAAGACTGAAATTAAGTCATCATTGTTTAATGACCAATGGTGATGCTTCTGCATGACCTGTAGAGTTTTGGTAATATTTGTAGATTTTTTGCTCATTCTATATTACCTATATAATTATATATGTTGAGATGTCTTTAAGTCACTTTAGACACTAAAGAATATATCTATCAATGTATTTAGAGACGAAATTATAAATCTATTAAAAGTATTTGAATTTTGAGCCAAATTTCTCAAAAATATCAAGAAATATACATTTTTTTGATATTTTTTGTTTTTTTTTAAAAAAAAAAATATGTATATTTTAATATTTTGTTTTTTTTTTTTTTTTTTGGGGAATGGTGGGGGGGGTGTAGGTTAAGTAGCCAGGTTGGTTTTCTGTGTTTTCGGGGTGTTTTTTACTTTTTACTTATACAAATGCAAAAATACCCCGTTTTTCAAAAAACCAACTTGGCTGCAGACTCCCCATCATTCTTGTTTTTATTCTTATTTCTATGATACCATTCCAGGGATAGTACTCTGTTTCTGATTCTACCCTTTTCACTCTTTTTATACTTGCGCTGGGTAATCTGTCTTCTCAGTTTTTTCATCT
>Ga0187219_1000700_pt1 | contig 16222 bp, 30 predicted proteins | sample 13SPOviralmetaG_FD_130162 | JGI IMG/M metagenome (GOLD analysis project Ga0187219, IMG submission 130162) | Marine viral communities from the oligotrophic San Pedro Time Series (SPOT) site, San Pedro Channel, CA, USA - 13 SPOT_SRF_2010-07-21... | ecosystem: Environmental > Aquatic > Marine >... | reverse complement strand
TGTATCTCCTATCCTATTAAATATATGAAACCATAAGAGTGGTTCATACCTTGATAAACATCGTTGGAACTGCCACCGTTTGATGTGAATGTAATTACATCACTTGCATTTAATTTTAATGTTGCAACAGCAGATTTTGTACCTCTATTTGCGCCACCATCAGTATGACCCATAAATCTTTGTGTGCCATTAATGTTGCCACCTATTCTAAAAGCTACACCATCTTGATTTAGATATACTTGAGCGTGTATGTGATAAATCCCTGCGATTGGAACTGTGAAACTTCCAGTAGTAGCAGTATAAGTTATTCCACCTTGTATATAAGACAAACCAGAACCATCAGTTAATGCCGCCGCTTGCCCATCATTTGTTGCCCAGAACGCTTCACCGTTAGCTACGGTGACATTATTTTCACTACCGCCTTGCCAAAAACAAGCTGGAATGCCTGATTGAGTTGCATAGCCAGAAAGATTTACATTACCACTACTATTAATCGTAGCCGCAGTTGTGCCGTTAGTATGTTGGAGGGTTTCTACTCCGATTATTGAAGCCATGTTTTCCTCCTATCCTATTAAGTACATAAAAGCGTAAGTATGATTGTAACCATTATAAAATGTTCTATCTCCACCAGAAGCATTTTTAACGCTTACATAATCTCCTGCTGTTAAATTAAGAACGTGATTTAATTGAATTGACCTAGACGCTGCATCGCCAGACTGGGCAAGGCCAGCTATTGTTGTAGTAGGGTTAAAATTACCATTAATAGCGAGTTGTAATCTAATTGCTGTATGGCTATCATTTACATAAACCGAAGTTTGAAATTGATATAGCCCAGTAATAGGAACAGTAAATTGTGTATTATTTACAAGTGACATTCCACCTTGTGCAAATTCTCCAAAACCTACACCGCTAGTGGCAAAAGTTATATCCGCATTATTTCCATAAACAACATTACTATTAACATTACCTTGTGCCAATAACACAGGTCTAGCTGGTGTAAGGATACGACCAGTGCTATCAATAGTAAGTGCATCTGTTCCACCAGTTTTACTGGCTATTTCATCTACATATAGTTTACTCATATCACACCACCGTAAATGTGCCGTTGACAGTTAACGTAGCTGCAAGTGTAAATGGTCCTGCTACAAGAGCGTTTTCACCACTGGCAATCGTTGTATTATCTGTAAGGCTGTTAGGGTTAACACGAATATTAGCTACACCACCACGACTGATAGTGCTACTAAGCTTTGCTGTAGTAACTGAGTTATCTGTTGGTACTGTACTATTACCTACTTCTCCTAGCGCAAGAATATAGTCAATGCTATCTGAAGAGGATAAGTTAGAAGCGAACACAATGTTACTCCCACTAACACTATAAGCGTCATTAGGTGCTTGTGTTACACCGTTAAGTGACACAATCAAAGACTCTGCGTTAGCTGGTTTAAATGCCGCACTATTATAAGTAAGCGCATAAGTAGCTGTTGCAGAAGCTGTGAGTGAGCCTAGTTTTTTAAAGTCCCCTGCGAGGGGTTGTTTGCCTACATATGGCATTTATGCCTCCTTAAGGTTTTACAGGCCAAGTTACATCGTCTAATGATGTGGCGCTGTCCGTGATATCTCGTAGGGCTTGACGGTAATCTAATTGCGCTTGTGTTGCTGTTCGGTCTGGAAGAACCATCCAATCAGATTCAACTAATCGTCTGTTACGTTCTTCTCTTAAAAACTGTAGAGGTTTTTCTGTAACAAGAGCTACCATACTTTTAGAAATATTGGCCCATGTTACTCCAAAGTCTTCTGGGGATGTGCTTTCAATAGCAATACCGTTTTTATCTACACCAGTTAATTTTATAAAAGACGTATTAAATTCGGCCTCAGTTGTAGGATTGCCCTCTAGCTTGTAATTTTTAATACCTAAAGCAATAAGCGCATCTGAAACAAGAATATTACTCATTGCTGAATCTCCGTTGCTATAATATGAACTGGTGCTGTCCAACCCCATTGAGTATTGTTACCGTCTGAGTGACAGAACAAAGTAGTGTTTGAGCCTTCACTAGTATAATAAAAACCATAAGTACATGCGCTTGTTGTGTTAGGTGAATCAACTCCAATTAATGTATATTGATTCATGTCATTTGTATCGAATCCGTTATTACTTCTAGCAAACGCAGATTGAAGTAAGTTACGAGTGCCTAAAGCACCACCTGTCGTAGAAAAATCACTGTATGTACTACCAATTAATCTAAATGGCTTAAAGCCGAAAAGAATGTTTGCTGCCCCTTTTGGATTAAACGGGATAGCGTACTGTAACAACATTATACTGTTAGAAAGCTTTGGAGTAATAGTAATACGAAAATTACTATGTATTTCTGTCCAGTTATTAACTGGGTTTGCAGTAAAATAAGTAACAGTGCTACGAGTTTTTTGTTGCACAATACTTCCAGCACCTAATGTTACATCGCCAGTAAACGAAAAATTGTCGGCAACATCTAATATTGTGTTATCAACTGCATCTGCTGCAAGAGCAGGTGTGTCTATTTTACTTAATGCCATTATAGCCTCCTATTAGTAAGGGCTTGCACCAAGTAGCGATGTATCCCAAGCTGCCTTTAGCTTTGTAATTGTATCTGCACTATCAATAGCTGAAGCAGCTGGTGCATCACGAAGTGCGTTTTTAGCTGTAGCAATAGCTGTTGTACTTGCGCTAGTCTCAAGCGCTTTCATAAGCTCTACGTCTTTAGCCTCTAGCAGTGGCTTACGTACTTCTCTTATTTTATCTTTAAATATAGCTTTAGCGCTATCCATATCTTCCGAGATTACAGTTCCGTCAAGAACCCAAGCACCACGGAAGTTACGGTCTGCAGGGACGGTTACGCTATCAGCTAGTGCTGATTGTCCGTTTGCATCTACAATATATGTATCTACCATTTATTTCTCCTATGCGGCGATTAGATCTTGATCGATCTTCCATGCGTTTCGCCATTCTCTAGTTTGAGGTAATTGTTCTTTTTTACAGATAACCAGCTTAAGACGGTTACCTTCGTTATATGTTTTCCACACCGCTTGTGGGCAGTCTTTCTTTATAAGATACTCGATAGCTTCTTCTTCAGTCATAGCGTCAATAGGCTGTGTATCATGTAGTAGATAACCACGGGTATGTTTAGTAAAGTCAGGTTGTGATTCGTCTTTTGCTAACTCGTGGTATACTTCTACGGGTGGTAAGATGCCGCCCTGCAACGCACACGCCATCCAGTTAGGGTCAGGCACAAGTATCTTAGCGCATTCATCTACGCTGTCCTCGTACACTACACGGTAGTCAGACTGATGACCTTCTAGGTTTTCCTTTGCCCAGCATAGTCTATCAAATAGGTGTGTGCCTTGAAACTCTTGTGTGTCTATCATGCTAGGTCTCCGTTAATTTGGAAGCCTGTTGCCGTATCAGTTCGACTACCACTAGTGCTTGCAAATGTATCTAAATCTATTGATGTAGTTTGAGAATTACTGTAATTTACAGACCTAGCCGCAGTTCCAAGTCCTGCTGTTGTGCCAGCAAATGTGTTAGTGCTAAATGCGCTAGAAAATGCAATAGTAAAATCACCTGTCCCATTATCAGTAAATCCAGAAGTGTTGAGACTTTCGTTAATTGCAGCACTTCCCGACCTAGCCCAAGCCTTCGCACTACCATTAACAACATAGTCCGTAGTCACCGAACCTGCGGTGCTGTGGGTTAGCGTATCTGCTATAATTGTACCAGCCATTATGCTAAATCTCCGTGTAAACTAAACTGACACTTAGTGTCATCGTTATCGACAGGTGAGTTGCCATCAACGCCCATTCTATTAAGCATCCTGCAAGAAGATGAACTCAGAGGCGCAGTGGCTCGATTGTCATTCCTGTCTGTACCGCTAAACTTAGCAGGATAAGTGCTGTTGGACATACTTGACGCAAGATTCATATCGTACTGCCCTGTGGAGTGGTCTGTCAAAGAACTGCCATTGAAACTGTCTGCAAAGCTAATAGTTCCCGCTGACCCGTCAAAGAAACACCAAGCCTTCGCCAGCCCCTGCTGAAGATTAGTAGTCGTGCTATTACCTTCGCCTGTAACGAGGATAGACCCTGCGGTGGAGGTGCCAGTGAGTTTGTTTACTAAGATTTCACTCATGCTAGGTCTCCGTGTGTCGTAATAGTCGTTATCGCACCATCTCTTGACGCAGCACTTTCATTTCTGAAATTCATTTCCAAAGTGCTTGCTGTCAAAGTGTTGGGATTAAAAGTCAATCCTATAGCGGTGTTTGAACTATTTTGACCCGAACCATTTGGTGCATAATCTGCATCACTCATAGAATTAGTAAAATTTGCTGTATAGTGACCTGTGTTATTGTCTGTGATTGACGAAATATTTAGCGTTTCTCTGATTGCCAATGTACCTGTACTATTAAAATTACACCACGCTTTTGCCGCACTCTGCTTAGTTAGCGTAACTGCACCACCAGAACTAGTTTGTACTGTATTACAATGTACTGTACTCATGTTACCACCAATGTCGCACCAGCACTAACGGTGATAACGACTCCTGAAGCTAGGGTTAATGGACCAGCACACATACCATTAGTGTTTGCGGCTACTGTTACTGAAGTGTTTAGTTCTTTTTCATGTACTCTAATAATGTTACCGAGTGCAGTTCCAGCATCACCAAGAAATGATCCTACAGCACTAGGTGCTGCAGCAGTGTTTGCAGGAGGTGTAGTTGTTTGTACAGCTTTACCTTGATACACTACATAAAAGTCATCTGTGCTTGCTACGTTACCTGTCATAGTAAGTGCTGTTCCAGAAACATTATATGCTACTGCTGGTTCTTGTCTAACGTTGTTTACAAATACTTCAAGCTCATTAGCGTTTGCTACAGCTGTAGTAAGTGTATAACTAGCTCCACCGTTACCTGTAATAGCTTGTTTAGCTAGTGAAGAAAAGTTTGAACTTGCTTGATTACCAATGTAACCCATATCACCCTCCTCTAGCTACTAATGTCATCAACGGCAGATACAACCACATCGACTGAACTTGCAGTGTCTGATACAATATTAAGCCTATCACCTGACTGTACTACAAACTTAGCACCACCATCAAGAAGTTGAAGTGAACTTCCAGCTGGAATAGGTGCATCTTTAATAAGGTAGTAGTTATTACCACCGTTTGAAATATAGACAGAAACAAGTATCTGTTGTGCCACAATATTGGCAAGGTTAATTCCTACGATAGTATCATACGAATCAAAGTTAGCTCCATCTGGAATGTCAGTTGCCGAAGTTCCGATGGCTCTTTCTATATAGCGTCTAAAGTTTTGTGCCATATCTTTCTCCTATAGTGCAATTGACATTGCAATTGAAAATCCTTTTGTAGCAAAACTACTAGTATCAGTTGCTTCAATAGGTAACCACGTACCTACTGGCGCTCCTGTACCTGATGGTGCTACTGAACAATATTTAACTGCGTTATCTGTTGTGTTATAATACAAGTCACCTACGGTTACTGTTTTACCAGCTGCTTCATGTGCATTTTCTGCCGCCGCATCTGTAGCATAGTTACCGTAATACTTTTCATCAAAGTTAGCTACTGAGCTAGCCGCTTGGTCTGCCCAATACTTAGCTGAATATTTAGCTGTTCCACCTGAGCCTGTAACAGGTGTGGACATAACAAAGTTGCCGCCACCCAAAGCCCACTGTTTTGATGAGCCTTCTGTGTTACCTGCTTGAATACCTACTGCATATTCTTTAGAAGAATACTCAGTGTTATCAGCTGTCGTTGTAGTTTCAGTTGCCCAGTCTTTAGCATTACCCGCACCTGAGGCTTGGCTTACGCCTGTACCACCTGTTGCCCATGCTTTAGATGAATAGCCTTCACCTGTAACTGCTTCTCCATTAATTTTTTGTGCCCATGCTTCTGCTTCATCTTCAGAACCTTGTGCATCTGTAGCTGAACTTGCAGCCGCTGTAGCCGAGTTACCAGCATTTGTAGCTTGAGTGCTTGCTGTTGAAGCACTAGTTGCCGCATTGTTAGCTTGAGTAGTAGCTGTTGAGGCTGAACTAGATGCCGATGTTGCACTGTTACCTGCATTAGTTTCTGAAGTTGCTGCATTAGTTTCAGAAGTAGCTGCAGCTGTAGCCGAGTTAGCCGAAGCTGTAGCACTGCTAGCACTAGCTGTTGCACTATTTGCCGCCGCTGAAGCTGAAGTTGTTGCGCTGTTAGCAGAACCAGTTGCTGATGTAGCACTTGATGCTGCTGAAGTTGCAGAGTTAGCCGCTGCAGTTTGTGAAGCCGCCGCGTTAGTTGCTGAAGTACTTGCTTCTGCCGCTTTAGTTGTTGCCGTTGCCGCATCAGCCGCTGTAGTCGAAGCTGAATTAGCCGCCGCTGTTGCACTGTTTGCACTAGCAGTAGCTGAGTTTGCACTTGCTGTAGCACTAGTTGCCGCATTAGTTTCTGAAGTACTAGCGTTAGTTGCACTAGTGGCCGCCGCTGTTTCTGATGCTTTAGCATTAGTTGCCGCTGTTTCAGCTGCTAGAACGTCTGCGCCTACAATATCAGGAATACCATCAATTAGTGTATCTGTAAATAAGCCACCGTTGGCAGCATTATCGGTTGCACCCGTAAATTGTCCGGGCCTTGCTGGTGTTGTCATTATATTAAGCCTCGCCCGTTAAAGTTAATTTGTAGGTTTCCACCTGATGCATTACGTTTAGCATCTTCATCGTTAAGTTCTGCAATTTCGTTTTTAAACATTGCTAAATATTTTGCAGCTTGATCATCATCTTGCACATATGCAAAAACTTCTGCTAGCGCTCCAAATAAAAGAACACGCTGGTTTTCATCTCGAAGCCAGTTAGGTGTTGCAATACCAATATAATAAGTAGCAGTTACAGTACCAGCCGGATTTGCAGCTTGCGCAGCGCTTTGAGTAGCGTAGGCTGTTGTACCTGTATTACTATTAAAATATAATTGTTTAGAATTAGCTACACCAGATCCTGCGCCAGTTGTTGTAAGAAAGCCGGCATTATAGTTAAGCACTGTTACGGAGTAAACAGCGTTAAGTGCTGGTAGTCTACGGTAATAATAAAGTTCCATACTATTAGCATCTGATCCTTGATTTGAAAAACCAAAGCCAGGTGTAAGGTATACTACATTTCTTTCTCGCGTCCAGTAATTATTTGTTGAGTATTTTTCTGCTGATGGATCGTTAAAGGTACGTACATCTAGCTTTTCATTAAATACTCTAATAGCTGCACCGGAAGTGTCTACCTCTTTAATTTGAATAAATTCAACCAAATCGTAAGGTAATTGTATTTCTGTTTTACTTGGGTTAACACCTGATGTTGCTGTTGTTGCCGACTCAAGTAATGTTTTTTCGTATACTGCTACGTTTTCTAGCGGAGGTACGCGTAGTGAGCGATATGCTTTATCTGCAGCATACTTAAGTCCATCCTTAATAATCGCATCACTAACAACCTCTTCATCCCTGTTAGACCAGGTACGAACAAGCGCCACTAATTCATTATAGGTTATTGCCATATCAGGTCTCCTAATTAAGTATTTACCAAGAGATCTCTGTATTCAGTTTGCAAAATAGTTCTCAACCGTTTCATATTATTTGGATCATTCATAAACCCAGGGTCATGTAAATCTAAATGATGTTCTTGCAAAATCTTAATTGCAACAATATCGGGAATAGTTGCCATCTTACGATAGCCACCTTTTTTGTGACCGAAATATTCCTGACGGTCGCGATCCATTTTAGCTTGTTCTTTATATTGAGTAATATCTTGTGTTGCTTGCCAATCACCTGAACTCAGGTCAAAGCCAGCATGAATACCTTCGTCTGCTTTTACTGTAGCACTACGAAATTTAAAATCTGTCTCTTTGCTCATGTCCTCAAAACTCCTTTATGGCGATTGTGTATACGGTGCAAAGCGTCCTGCTTTGATATAACCTAAGCGTGCGCCAGTAGACCCGACAGCAGTTGGTGCCGAACCGACAGCGACTGAACCCGCATTAGGTGTAAAGTGAGTAATCTTATTAGTGGCTTCATCTACGCGCCACACACATCTATCAGCTGGGTAAGTATTCCCATTAGCAAGTTGAATAACTAGCATTTACTTATCTCCTGTTTATTTATTTTTTCATTGGGTTATTCATAGCCGGACCACATCCTGCTACTTTACCACCCTTGTTGTAATAGCCAGCTACGTTGCCGCCCATTGCCTTATACTCAATATCTTTTCCGGTTTTATCAGCATACTTTTTAGCAGCTTCCATTCCGTACTTATTATATTTAAATTCTTTATCACCAACCTTTGGCATATAAACCTCCTATAAAAAGAAAGGGGAAGCCCGAAGACCTCCCCTAACAAATAGTCTAGTTAAGACCGTAGATAGCACCACAACCCAGTGGGTTACGTACTTCCAAGGTGCACTCTTCAACCATCATTCCTTTGGTTGAGTCACCCTGTTGGCCTACATCTACTTCCTGCATAGGACGCAGAGTTGCTACAGCAAACCACATTGGATCATAGATCAATGCAGCAAAGTCAGCAACATCAGGAATACCGGCACCAGAGAAGGCAGTACCATTATCACCTTTAAGTGCGACAGCGTTTGACAGACCCATTACGTAGTTAGGAACTACCATAAGATCACCAAAGTCTGACATGTACACATCAACAGACTGACGGAGTTGACCACCAGCATCAATGTTACGTACAACACCAGTATCTGAAACCATTAGGTCTGAGAAGTCACGGCGCAGTTTTGGTGAAAGCATAACTTTAGTAGCTTTACCGCCTTGCTCGTAGATTTTTTGCATAACAGCGTCGATGTCTGTTAGTGCAAGAGTTCCACGTGCTGGTGCAGTAGTGCCGCCGTTGATTGAACCGCGAACAGTTGCAGTACCATCAGCATCAGTACCAGCATTAGAGGAAGAAGCTGAAGGTGCTTCAAACTCGCCTACATAGTTACAAGTAGTTGCTGAGTTGATGAATGACTGGTAACCACCAGCTGAACGAGCATTAGCGTTCTGTACGCCAGTGGCATTAGAAACGTTATATGAGTGAATCATATCAAATTCAACATCACGGCGTAGTTCTGTACCGCGCTTCTTTAGCTGGTATGCGTATTCGTCAGCAACACCTGCCTGATCTACTGCACGGCGTGTACCTGATACGGCAATTGTTTTACCGTTAATCTGAGTGTAGTTACCCAAACGTGTACGGTATGGACCAGATACTGCGAACTTATTGCCAGTTGCTGGAGTTGCGCCGGTACCACCAGAACCATCAGCAGTTGGTGCGATAAAGTCTGTACCTTCACCAATGCGTGAATTACCTGGAGCTTCGAGCTGATCTGTCTGCCACTCATGGTAGATTGCTGTTGCTTTAGCTTTGCCGATAGACGACATAAAAGGAGTTTCATCACGAGTAATCATTGTGATGAAGTTTGCAAGATCCTCACGCTGTGAGACATCTTTGCCAGTTCCGCGTGCTGGTCTCTGTGGACCTCCGGTGCCGCGAACACCAAGATTATTAGCCATTGATTATACCCTCCTAGGTATTACATGTTTAAGGAGCGTTCGGCAAGAGTTCTAAGAAAGTCCTGTTGTTCTTCAGCAGATGCGTTGCCGCTTAATGCACGCTTACGTTTTTGTTCTGCTGCGTCTTGCTTTTGCTTAGATACTGTTTTAGCTTTTCTAAGCGGAGCTTTCTTTGTTGGAGTTGATTTACGTTTAACCGCACCTTTAGATACACCTTGCTTAAGGCGTCTAAAATCATCAACAAACTTAACGATAGCTGGGTCAGCAATTGAATCCAAAATTTCTGGAGCAATGCCTTCCTCAATAGCAAATTCCCGAATGGCAATTGCTGTATCCTCATTAAAGTCTGGTATTAGCGTAGGAATAGTTTCATTAAAATATTCTAGTTGCTCATTCCATTCTTTTTCATTACTAGTTGCCTCTTGTGCAGAAACAGCTTTTACAAGTTGTTCCCGCTGGTTGCGAGCTTCCCAGTAATTCTTTTGGACTTGTTCTCGTTTATCTTTTAGTTCATTGACTTCATATGTATCACCATCTTTTCGGGCTTTATCAATTGCGCCTTCAAGATCATGATACTCTGCAGCTAACTCTTGTTCGTTAGAGTACAGTACAGCAGCTGATGCTTTGGACATTGTTTCCAACTCATTAACTTTTTCTTGATACTCATCTTCCAACTCTTTTCTTGCGTCACCGAGTTCTCGACCCTTTTTAGAAAGATGTTGTTCAGTAGAGTAACCTTTAATAAGATCACCAAAAGAAACTTCAGCAAATTCGCCATCAACTTTGATAACTACCTTAGCTTCTAAATCAAGGTCTTCCGTAGCATATACATCAGATTCATCGGTAGCGGACTCTTCGTCGGCATCTTCTTCTTCTGTATTTTCTTCTTCTTCCTCGACATCTTCTTCTTCATCTTCGCTAACGGCTTCCTCAGATGTTTCTGGGTCTTCTTCATCTGATTCGTCCGGATCTAACTCAGGTACCTGCTCCTCGGGTAGAGATCCAACAAACTCGGAGTTTGCTATGATGTCAGCCAGCAGGGCATCTTCAGTTTGATCATTATTAACCTCTGCTACAGAGTCATCCTGTGGTGGGGTAGAGTCTATTTCTGCTTTGGTATTTTCTTCCATTATTTAGCCTCCTTTTTTATAGGGGCCTTTTCGGAATTCTTAATCCTTGTGTATCGCTCAACAAGCGCATGAAGGTTTAGTAGCTTATCTGCATTTAGTTTAGCTTTACCTGCACTACGCATGGAGTCATATTCCAAGGTGTTAATCATTTCATTGTAATTTAAAATTAGAGCATCGATGTCAATCGGTCTCATCCGTATCCTCCTGTAGGTGTGGGATATTTTTCCCATACATCTCGAAGCTTATCATTTTCTCTTTGACACTACCAAGTGCCATAGCAGAAGAGTAGAGGAACTCTCGAGATTTAGTTTCATGCGGCTCCGTCTTGAGCCACTCTAGAAAGAAGTCAACTAAGACTTCACCATATACTTCATCAAAAAATTCAGTCCGTTCTTTGGCGGCGAAGTGCCCTTGTACGTGAGCACGACGCGCCATTTCTTCCGGATGTATTTTATGATTACCGTATGATTTATTATTACTCAGCCTCTTCTCGGCTGTCTCACGGTATTTATCCATAGTCTTTAAGCAATCAAAGTGTTATAAACAACTTCATTAACCTGCGCTGCAGTGCCATGAGCTGTTGTTAGGCTTACTAATGTTTGTGCACCATTATTAAGACCTGTTACAATTTTATAAGACTTAGCTGCACATTGAACGCCTGATTGAACTACGGTTCCAGCGGTAGCTACATTAAATGTAATTGCAGCATCGCTATCATTTGTTACGATAATTTTACCAGCACCAGCGCCGGCTGCAGTTGTTACCGTTCCAGATTGAGCACCACCTGCTCCTGATTTATTGATTGTTACTGTTGCCATTAGGGCCTCCTGAGTTTGTTAAAAGGCTTCTCGCCATTGCTATAATATCGGTATATTCTGGATGTGCAGGTATTTCAGCACCCTCTTTAGTTGCTTTAATTGCAATATCTGCCCATTCTTGAAAGTGCTTATCAATTGCAACAGCCAGCTGTTTTGCATTATCATCAAAGGTATTCTTTGTTTGAGCTGCTGTATATTTTACATTAGCTTCTGATAGTGCAATATCTGCTTCTGCTTTACGTTGCTCAGCTTGTTGCTTTGCTTGTACTGCTTGCGATTGCTGTTGAATTGCTTGGCCAGCCTTTTCTTTAAACTGATCGGTAGTATAATCTTCAAGGAAATCATTACTATCCAGATCCATAGCTTCAATAAGCTTAGTAGCTAACACTGCAGGTGCTGATGGTTTTACAACCATACCTGCACCTTGCTGATTAAGTGCAGGTAAAATTTCCGCGCCTACTTTAGATAGCTTTGCAATTTTTGAGCTATTAGAGTTTTCCCCAATATCTAAGAAAACTTCTACTTCCATTCTTGAAGGTAGTGCATCAATATTAACAGTTTCAATAAGACCGTTCATATTATAAGGTATGTTACCCTTCATTGAAGTTTTAATTGTATGGTACACACCTTCAATCAATCGTTTAAATCCGGTTTCAGCAAAGCGTCTTGCAATATGCTGAATTCGTTTTTGTGCTGCTGATTGAACAGCGCTAAGCTTTTGTTCAGAGTTTCCTGATACATATAGTGTATCATTAAGTCCTTGCGCCGCCTTAGACATACCTGTAGCTTGTTCTTTAATAAGCTGCAAGTGCTCAAGCAAAGGTACTGTACCTGTAGAAATAGATTCAGGAGGTAGCTGTTGTACTGCACCAACTGGACTACCGTTAGTTGGAATAATCTGCTTTGGCTTCATGTTTTGAAGTGCAGAAAAATCTACCACGTTTGGATCAGCCAGCTTGGGTGAGTAGTTAGTCAAATATGTATTCTCTACAAAACCTCTAAGGATAGCAGTTGATGCTAGCGTAGAGCTACGTGTAAAGTCTGCCATTGACAAACCAAAGTATTCATGTGGAATATCAATTGGGACAATATCTGCTAGCGGTACCATATCACAATCTTCTTCATAAAGAATATGAGTACCTGTAATAATAATATGCTTTAGCTCAGCAATACCATCACCATCTCGGTCTACTCTAATCCAGCATTCAGTAACCGTAACTTCACGGTTTGCTTCTAACGGTGTTTCGCTTACAGAGTGTGAACCTTGATAATATTCTTGTCCTGTTATTTCTTTACGGGCTGCTACATCCTGTGCATAATCCAAAGAGCCTGTCCATGCCGCGGCATCGGATAGCGCATCCCAATCTTCAACAGCATCTGCCATTTCCGGATAATACTTACGAATTTCAGAACGAGTCATATTGTTTTGAATACCAACAAAAGAAGAGTCTTCAATTGTAGTAGCGTCTCTTGAAATACGGAAGTTTTCCGGCGGAACTAATTCAAGTTTAATTTTAGATTTATTAATTTCTTGACGAACCCGCACATTAACATATACCAGTTCAACTTCAGGTCCTAAATTATCTGACGGTGACATTGCACGATTTTCAAATTCGAGGTCACCAACAATTTCTAAGCTATCATCAGAAAGGATTTCATCAAGCTTAGTCTGACTAATCTCTTCATATTCTTGAAATATATAATCGTAGTCTTCAATATAACCCCAGCGAATTACTGCATTCTTCCATAGAAGTGCAGACTTCATCCATTGCTCAAGTATTTCCCAACCATTGTTTTGTTTAAATAGGGTATAATTAATAAGCATCGCGGCATCTTTAGCGCCTTGAAAAGCGCCAGGCGTATCGTTCCATGGTAGGAATCGGGCAATGCGCTGATTGCTTAAGAACAAATCACACAAAACGGCTGTGTACGCTTCGACCACTTCTGTCGTGGAGGTATCAACAATAGTCGATACACCTTGTGGTGATAGGTGCGCAACAGGTAATCCTGCATATTCATATGTAGCTTTAAGCCTTTCGCGTGCTAGGTCTGATGAGTTAAGCCAATCACCTGTAGAATTTTGTACGCCATTTTCAACTAAATTAATTAGCTGCTCATCTGTAACCGCTTCTTTATAACCGTAGGCTGACATTAATACTTACCTCCGGTATTAGAATAAATTTGTTTTGATTTTTCTAAATCTTTAACTGTATACTTGCCTGGCTTCGAAAGTTCTTTCTGCGGTTTCTTTGCAGGTTTTAACTTTTGATCGGCTTGAATAAATCTAGACATGTACCGCTCCTGGGTTTATCTATCTGTGTCTTTTAATTTTGCTTGCAATCTTTTTAGGTTGCTTGCTATGTTGTTTTCCCGCTCTAATACTTTTTCTCTTAGCCCGAGTAGTAGCGGCGTGTTCAGCTGGCGAGAGACGTCCCACAGCTGAAGCCGGCATATAACGCTCTCCAGTTGCCAGCGGACCTTGCGTTGAAGGTTTACCACTTCGAGTCCGCCACTTCTGAGAGGTCCATTTGCTTAGGCTCTTTTGCGACGGTTTCTTTGCCATTAGTCGCGGTAGCCTCCGCCTTTTGCTTTATATTGTTTAGCAAGCATTTGAGCTTTACGAGCCGACCATTGGCCCGGTCTACCGCCTTTATTACTAGCTTTAATCCGGTTAAACAGGTTTTTCCGCATTGTCGGTTTTGTATAATTTCCTGCTGCATTAACTGCCATCTTGTCATCTCCCTACCACTTTACTTTATGTGACCAATACTTTGCAGATAATGGTCCAGGATTAGCACCTTGCGCATTATGCCGTGCATAATAAGATTTCTTTCTTGCTTTATCTTTTGCCGACTTCGGATTTTTTCCTGCGCCCCTTACACCTTGTTGTCCAAAGCGAATTAGCTTTTCTTTACCACCTGACCTTGCAAGGACTGCGTGTGATTTTGTTTTATGTCCGGGTGTGCGTTTCGGTTTATTGTATCCGGAGAAACGCTCCCCTGCCTTTTCGATTGCCATTTTGTTTCTCCATTATCATACCAAACGCTGTTAAACCAAACTACAGGACTTTTATATTCTTTACGTCTTCGTTTTTTCTTTGGCTTAGTATAGGGTATATATACCATTATTTTTTAAGGGTTGCAAGTATTACCTTTAATTTTTCAAGTTCAATTTCTAAATCATGAACACGAATAACAGTATCTTGCACAGATTGAGGTGGTTCAAATTTATCAATCCAATCATCATTTTCTTCAACTTCTTGCATAGTTAATTCAAGATTGTGTTCAAGAAAACTAATACGTTCAGTGAGACCAAAATAAACCCAAACAGATACTGCTGTAAAAGCAATCATACTAATTAAGTTACGTAAAGGTATTGTCACTTCACTTGCTTCATTTATTTTAGTTGCCATTGCTTTTCTCATGTAGACGCCCCATTAATTAGCTTACACTTATATTCAACAGTGGTCCAACTTCCATCTTGTGGTAGTTCTTCATGTAATACTTTAAAGCTAATACATTCTTGTTGTTTTTCAAACCACTGTATACTTTGTTTAACGCAAGTGGTTTCCATACAAGCGGTTAGTAATAGTGCCCATATCATTTATGTTCATGCCCCATCCAAATTCCGAAAACTCCTGTCATAACACCCATAACCACAGATACAAAAGCTGACTGTGCACCAGTCGGATCTGGTAAAGCCATAAACCATTCAGCACATCGCCAAGACATAAGAGTAGACATAAGCATCATAAAGCGAGGCAGTATCTTCCATTTAAGAAATGTTTCTACTGACATGGGGGTCTCCATAAAATAAGTGGCGGATTTATCCCTTACCTCCGCCGGGGTAATGAGGACACGGGAACTCTAAAGCCACTGTGTATTTTCCTGCTCAGTAGAAAACTTCTGAGACCAAGGTACTTTATTTACAGTTAGCTTATCATAGTGTGTTCGTAATGTTTCAAGTGCAATAGCTGCAGCCATAACAGTATCATCGTGACACCCGGGTGCAGCTTCTGTCTTTCCTGAATCAGTACTAATATAATCTTTTAATTCTTGTATCATTATCTTTGAGGCAATCCAGATGTCATCATTTTCAATAGCATTCTTTAGATTACCGATAATGTGCGGCTTAGTTACCTGAGTTGTCCTAAACCCTGGAACTTGTCCTTCTTCCTTCGAGATTGAAGAGATTTTAGTTTGCTTATATAGATTAATATAATTCATCTGTGTTAATCGAGATAGCGTGGCGACGCCCATGGAATTACTTTCAACAGTAAGCAATGCATTATTATAGTACCTACCTAGATAAAACAAAAGATCGCCGAACTTACTTGGATCTAAGTGATTATCTCGGAATAAAGCAATTACTCTTCTTTCTGTATCTAAGACTACTGCTGTTGAATAATCTTGACCTACCCCAAGTGCAACATCTGCAGCAACAATAAAGTTACTATTCCAATCAGGATAACCCCATATATGTAGCTTTCCTTCATTTGAAGGTTCCCATGTTGATGCACCAAAGTCAAAGTTCATCTTCTTTTCAGGTTCCACTGGTAACAGTTTAGCTGTTTTTTCTGGATCAAACACAGAAGAGCCTGCAGTAATAAAGGCTTCATCGGGAGACGCTGGGTACTCCTGGCGGAATTTTAATTCCCCACCTTCAGCAATCTTCAACCGACGCCAGTAAAGCTGTCCATC
>Ga0187219_1000699_pt1 | contig 16229 bp, 14 predicted proteins | sample 13SPOviralmetaG_FD_130162 | JGI IMG/M metagenome (GOLD analysis project Ga0187219, IMG submission 130162) | Marine viral communities from the oligotrophic San Pedro Time Series (SPOT) site, San Pedro Channel, CA, USA - 13 SPOT_SRF_2010-07-21... | ecosystem: Environmental > Aquatic > Marine >... | reverse complement strand
GCAGCAGCAGCCTAAGCAAGCTATGATGTACGGTGGTAAAGTTAAGAAGGGTTACGCTAAGGGTGGCAAGACTGGATACTCTAACTGTGGTGCATCTATGAAAGCTACACAGAGTGGGACTTCAAAGTAAATGCCTGACTTAACTAAGTCTAAGTTTCACACGCAAGGTTACACTATTGCATCTACATCAGCGGATGCTAGTGCTACAGTAGTATATACGTGTCCTGCTAACTTCAGTGCTATAGCTAGATACTTACACATCAGTAATAGCTCTACTTCTACTAAGAAGGTGTTTGTACAGTTCTACCATGCAGATGACAATGCGTATCACTACATAGCTAACGGACTTAGTATGGCAGGACACTCTGTAGTTAACTTAGTTAATGGTGGTTACTTTAACTTACATGCAGGCGATAAGATAGCTGTGTACTCTGAGACAGCTAACACTATGGAAGTGCTTGTATCAGTAGAAGAGTACTTTGACCCTAACAGGAGTGCATAACGGGGTTGCAATATTGTCTGTAGTACGCTAACATAAAATATGTATAACTATCTCCACGCACCAATAAAAAGGAGATAGTGCAAATGTTTAAGAACTTACTAACCCGTATTCAACACCATCAACAACGCAGAGCAGACTACTGGATACTCATGAATATGAGTGATAAGGAACTGCACGATATAGGGATAAGCCGTGGCGAAGTCTACCAAAAAGTCTACAGTTAATGCAGCGGGTAATTATACTAAGCCTGCTATGCGTAAACGCCTCGTTGCTTCCGTCAAAGCTGGAGGGAAAGGTGGAGCACCCGGACAATGGAGCGCCCGGAAAGCCCAGATGGTTGCAAAGCAATACAAAGCTAAAGGTGGAGGCTATAAATGATTATCTCTAGTACTATTATAGTAGCTAAGGTAAAGCGGTACGTGACTAGGTTGTTACGTGCTGTAATCGGACGTAGATGTACATGCGGATGTGAGTGTTGCTAGTATGGCTTTAGCGAAATCTCAGAAGAGCTTGAAGTCTTGGACTAAGCAGAAGTGGAGAACCAAGAGTGGTAAGCCATCGACGCAGGGCTCTAAGGCTACAGGAGAGAGGTACTTACCTGAGAAGGCTATTAAGTCTCTTAGTTCTTCTGAGTATGCCGCTACCACACGAGCAAAACGAAAAGGCACTGCTAAGGGTAAGCAGCATGTGGCTCAACCTAAGAAAGTTGCAGCCAAAGTAAAACCACATAGAAAGACTAAATAGTATGGCACGTAATCTAACAGATAACCAACGAAGGTTCTTAGAGGTTCTCTTTGAAGAGGCTGGCGGGGATGTAGTACGTGCTAAGGTACTAGCAGGTTACAAAGAGAACTCTTCAACTACAGCTATAGTGGAATCTTTAAAGGATGAGATATTTGATGCAACTAAAACGTATATGTCAAGAGTTGGCCCTAAGGCTGCAGTTGCATATGCCAGTGCTTTGGACGATCCTACCCAGCTAGGCATTAAAGAAAAGATGATGGCTGCAGGGCAGATCTTAGATCGTGCTGGGTTAGTTAAGACTGAGAAGGTAGCTGTGGAGTCTTCTGGTGGCTTGTTTATCTTGCCTCCTAAGAATAGTGATGACTAGTAAAAGATTTGCAGCTAAACAAAGACCTTTACCGTTTCAGTATTGGATGCTACCCAAAGCACCTATGAAAGTTAAAGTGTGGGAGAGGATACCCCGATCTAGTATGTACATACCTTTTGGTTATGAGGTAGATCCGCAGGATGATGAATGGCTTTTACCTATACCTAAAGAATTAGAACTATTAGAGCTTGCAAAGAAACATCTAAAGAGTTATAGTTACCGCAAAGTAGCTGCTTGGCTAACTACACAATCTGGGAGAGAGATCTCTCATATGGGTCTGAAGAAGAGAATAGATGTCGAAAGCAAACGAAAAAGACTTGCTGCAATCAAACGCAACTTTGCCAAGCGGCTCGAAAAGACGTTACGCCAAATCGAAATCCTCGAAAAAGAAAGACTTGGCTACTACAGCAGAGAAGAAACCCAGTAAGCCTGAGGTAGTACCAGCTACACCTGTAGCACCTGAGTATAACGTTCCTGTTGCACAAGACATAGTATTCCAGCCTAACCCCGGTCCACAGACAGAGTACTTAGCTTCAGGTGAACGAGAAGTACTATACGGTGGAGCAGCAGGTGGCGGTAAGAGTTACGCTACGTTAGCTGACCCTTTACGTAACATGAACAACCCAGACTTCAGTGGTCTACTTGTACGACACACTACAGAGGAACTCAGAGAGCTTATACAGAAAAGCCAAGAGTTGTACCCTAAAGCTATACCGGGGATTAAGTGGTCTGAGCGTAAGAGCCAATGGACTACACCAAGAGGCGGCACATTGTGGATGTCGTACTTGGATAGAGACACAGACGTTATGCGCTATCAAGGACAGGCGTTTAACTATGTAGCATTTGATGAGTTGACGCAATGGCAGTCGCCCTTCGCTTGGAACTACATGAGGTCACGATTACGTAGTGCAAACAAAGACTTAGGTTTGTACATGCGAGCTACAACGAACCCCGGCGGTGTCGGACATGCTTGGGTAAAGAAAATGTTCATTGACCCATCGTCACCTAACAAGGCGTTTTGGGCTACGGACATAGAGACTGGTGAGGTATTGAAGTTCCCATCAGGGCATAGTAAAGCTGGACAACCCCTGTTTAAACGTAGGTTCATACCTGCCAGTCTATTTGATAATCCGTACTTAGCGGAGAGTGGTGACTACGAAGCAATGCTTCTATCGTTACCTGAGCATCAACGTAAGCAGTTACTTGAAGGTAACTGGGATATTAACGAAGGGGCAGCATTCCCTGAGTTTAACCGAAAGGTACATGTAGTTGAGCCTTATGATATACCAAGAAGCTGGACTAAGTTTAGAGCTTGCGACTACGGCTATGGGAGCTTTACAGGAGTTGTCTGGTTTGCTGTTTCTCCCTCTGAACAACTCGTTGTATATAGAGAACTCTATTGTTCTAAAGTTACAGCTACTGATTTAGCAGATCTTATTCTAGAAACTGAGTATGAGGATGGCCCAATAAGATACGGTGTGTTAGATAGCTCCCTGTGGCATAAGCGTGGAGACAGCGGCCCTTCTTTGGCAGAGCAGATGAACCAGAAAGGTTGTCGTTGGCGTCCTTCTGATAGATCACGAGGCTCTAGGGTGGCAGGTAAGAACGAGCTTCACCGCCGTTTACAAGTAGATGAGTTTACAGAAGAGCCAAGACTTGTGTTCTTTTCTACTTGTACTAATACAATAGCTCAGCTTCCTAGCATACCGCTAGACAAGAAAAACCACGAAGATGTTGATACAAATGCAGAAGACCACTTGTATGACGCTTTGAGGTATGGTATAATGACTAGACCACGTAGTTCTTTGTGGGACTTCAACCCAACAACACAACGCAGCGGCTTTCAAGCTTCTGATTCAACCTTTGGATATTAAGCATGGCTATAGACGAAAACGATCAAGGCGAACTGTTTGAAACGGATAACGTGTCTGTTGTTCAAGATGGTGATGAGCTAGATGCATCTAGTGTTGTAGGCTACGTTAAGGAGCGCTTCAAGAGGGCAGAGGATGCTCGTCAGACAGATGAGACTAGATGGCTACGCTCTTATCGTAACTATCGTGGTATATACGGATCAGACGTACAGTTCACTGAAACTGAGAAGTCTCGTGTATTCGTTAAGGTTACTAAAACTAAGACGCTTGCAGCTTATGGTCAGATCGTAGACGTACTCTTTGGTAGCTCACGTTTCCCTCTTACAGTTAATCCTACAACGTTGCCTGATGGTGTAGCTGAGTCCGTACACATTAACATTGACCCTAACGCAGAAGCAGGTCAGCAAGAACTATCTCAAGCTTTCGGTGAACCACCTAAGGTATCTTTCTTGTTTGACCCTGATGAGAAGCTAAAGCCGGGTGAGACTATGTTTGACCGCATGGAGCGCTTAGGTCCACTAGAAGATCGTCTGGCTGCGCTGGGCGATAAAGTTATTGAAGGGCCGGGTACTTCACAAAGTACAGTTACGTTCCATCCTGCTATGGTTGCAGCTAAGAAGATGGAAAAGAAGATACACGATCAGCTAGAAGAGAGTGGTGCTAATAAGCAGCTACGCCATACAGCATTTGAGATGGCACTCTTTGGTACAGGTATCATGAAAGGTCCGTTTGCAGTAGATAAAGAGTACCCTAACTGGGACGAAGAGGGTGACTACGATCCGCTCATTAAGACTGTACCATCTACTAGTCATGTATCTATATGGAACTTTTACCCTGATCCAGATGCGTACAACATGGATGAGGCAGAGTATGTAGTAGAACGTCACCGTATGACACGCTCACAGATGCGTGGCTTAAAGACTCGCCCATTCTTTCGTAATGAATCTATTGAGGATGCTGTTCAACTAGGAGAGTCCTACGAGAAGAAGTACTGGGAGCAAGACATGGAAGACCATTCTTCTATGACTAATGCACCAGAGCGTTACGAAGTGTTAGAGTTCTGGGGTTACGTAGATACGGGGATCTTAGAAGAAAACGGTGTAACAATCCCTCGTGAGCTTAAGGATGCAGAGCAAGTAAACGTAAATGCTTGGATCTGCAACGATAAAGTACTACGTCTTGTGCTTAACCCATTCAAGCCTACACGTATTCCGTACTACGCAGTGCCGTATGAGTTGAACCCGTACAGCTTCTTTGGTGTAGGTATTGCTGAGAATATGGACGATACGCAGACCTTAATGAATGGCTTTATGCGTATGGCTATTGACAATGCTGCATTAAGTGGTAATCTAATCATTGAGGTTGACGAAACAAATTTGGTGCCGGGGCAGGACTTAAGTGTGTATCCCGGCAAGGTGTTTCGCAGACAGGGGGGTGCTCCGGGTCAAGGCATCTTTGGAACTAAGTTCCCTAATGTAGCTGGCGAAAACATGCAACTCTTTGATAAAGCTAGGGTTTTAGCAGATGAAAGCACAGGCTTCCCAAGTTTCGCACATGGTCAAACAGGCGTCAGCGGAGTGGGGAGAACTGCTTCTGGCATCTCTATGCTTATGTCTGCAGCTAATGGTAGCATCAGAAATGTTGTTAAGAATGTTGATGATTATTTGATTGGCCCTATGGGTCGTGCATTCTTCGCATTCAATATGCAGTTTGACTTTGACACAGGCATCAAGGGTGACTTAGAAGTTAAAGCTTCAGGTACAGAGAGCTTGATGGCTAACGAGGTACGGTCACAGCGCTTAATGCAATTTATGGGTGTTGCATCTAATCCTGCACTACAGCCATTCGTTAAGAGTGACTACATTATCCGTGAGATTGCTAAGTCAATGGATCTAGACCCAGACAAGGTTACGAACTCTCTGAGTGATGCAGCTATTCAAGCTGAGATCCTTAAGAAGTTCACACAGCCTCCAGAGCCTCCAGCAGGAGCGGAAGGTGCTCCACAGGGGCCGCCCCAGCCCAGCGCACCGGGAGCAGGCCCAGAGCAAGCGGGAGTGGCTGTGAGTGACACTACAGGTGCAGGTGGTGGTAACATTGGCACAGGCACAGCACCCACACCGGGTGAGCAAGGCTTTACAGGTACGTAACAGTGAACAGTAACATTAAGAAGCTCGTGAACGAGAAGGCTGTATTGGATGCATTCTTAGAGATGCTAGACAGTAAAATACAAACAGCCCACCGCAGGTTAGAACAAGAGAGTACAATGGAAGGCATGTATCGCATTCAAGGCGAGATTGCTGCACTACGCAAGTTAACCTATTTAAGGGATGAAGTGAATGGCCCAAGAACCTAACACGGATGAAGAGATGAACGACATGCTGCTGGAAGAGCAGGTAGATCCTGTAAGTGGCAACACTGCTCCTGTAGGTGCTTTACCTTCTGAGGTACGTGATGATATTGACATTCGTGTAAGTGAGAATGAGTACGTTATCCCTGCGTATGCTGTTCGCTACTTCGGTGAAGGTTTCTTTGATGAACTATTAGGTGCAGCAGAGCAAGGCTGGGACCGCATTAAAGAAGGTGATGAGCTACCATTCCGTGATGATGAGCTTGAAACAGAAGGCGATGACGAAGAGCCTAAAGAAGGTTACGCTGAAGGTGGTAACATACCGGGAGCAGGAGTTACAGTACCACAGCCTGTGGGTGGTGGCTTTGGTGGCTACGGCGGTACAGGCGCTCGCTTTAGTGGATTTGAATCTCGTATATACATAAACCCTGAAACAGGGCGTGAGATGCTTATCTTCTTCTTTAATGGCAAGCCTATGAAGCGTATCCCTCAAGGATTTAGACCTAAAGGTGAGACTGCTGTTCAGGAGCAACAGACGGTCGCTGCAGAGCGTGATGATGATGATAAAGGTCCAGTTATTAAGACACAGGATGGATATTGGAATAAGCCTGCATCTGAATGGACTCAAGAGGACTACGATGCCTATAATAAAAGTATGATGGATAACTTGCGTAATGGTAAAGACCCACTGGATCCTAGTCTATTAGAGAACTTTGTAACAGGCCTTATTGGTGCATCACCTTTAGGCTTAATAGGAGGTGCTGTTGTTGGTGGCGCTATTAAAAAAGGTAAACAAGCAATAGCAAAACAAGCATATGATTTGTCTATTAGTGGTTTAGGATCTGGTAATACTGGTAATATTAAACCAAAGACATTAGCTGAAACCATGTTTTTAACTGCTGGGGGATTAGGTGTAACAGGTCAAACAGAGCAGAATCAAGCAGGTACAATACAAACATTATATGGCAACTCTGATAACGATACACAAAATATTATAATGACAGCAGGTGAAGACGTAGCTATGTCTATGCCTGTATCAAGCAGTAGCTTTAATTTGTTTGACCCCTCTACTTGGTTTGGCGGCGCAGCTAGTACTGCTGCACCTGAGTCTGTAGTAACAGATGATATGTCTTTCTCCGATTGGTACTCGTCTACAACGGGTTCTTCATTAAACTCTTCAGACGATAGTATTTTTTCTACATCAGGAACAAACACTTCTGATTTAAATGCAGCATCTTATGCCAAAAGATCAGACTCTGGATCTACCACCCCTACCACCACTGTCAATACCCCTCAAGCCCCTCGTGAAGACAACGAGCCTTCCGCAGCACAAAGAGCGCAAGCTGCTGTTGATTCAGGTCAAAAAGAAGCTAAAAAGGTAACATATGGTGGAAAGACACGATACTCAGGGTCTGGTAGATAGTATACAGACTAAATAACTATAAGGCTACCCGGCAATATTGCTGGCCCCAACATAAAAGGAACTACAACTATGCCAGAACTAACTCAAGTAGAAACACCTAAGAGTGCAGGCTTTGTTCAACCTAAGGGTGGATCACGAGCTAACAAGAGTCGTATTGAGAAAGATGAGGCAGAGCTTAAAGCTCTAATGGAAGCACAGTCAAATGGGCAAGAAGAGGAATCCAGTAGCGAAGGAGCTACGCCAGCCCAAGTACAGACTGAGGGTCGTACCCAACAAAAAGAAGCCAACTCTGAAGGTGAAGCACAAGAAGATAACTTGACTGGTGAAGAGCGTACCTACAAGAAGCGTTACAACGATCTACGTACACACCTTAATAAGCAGTCAGAAGAACTGAAAGCTATTAAAGAGCAGCTAGGTCAAGCTCAGCAGAACGGCACTGTACGTCCACCTACTACAGATGAAAGCATTGAGGCATGGGCTAAGAAGTATCCTGAGATTGCTGGCATTGTAGAGACAATCGCTGAGAAGAAGGCTCAAGAGAAGTTCAGCCACGCAGATGAACGCTTGCAGCAGATAGACAAGATGAACGCTGAAGCCCAGCGCACTAAGGCAGAGAATGAAATCCGTACTATGCACACAGACTTTGATGATCTACGTGCAAGTGATTCGTTTCATGATTGGGCTAGTGAACAACCTAAGTGGGTACAGGATGCTCTATATGAGAACCAAGATGACCCTAAATCAGTTATACGAGTTATTGATCTGTATAAGGTTGATAATGGAATGGACGTTAAAGGTAAGCGGCGTAAGACTAAAGAAGCAGCCTCTGCAGTTGTAACTAAGCGTACAACTAAACCTGACAACGACAACCCAGCAGGACATATTCGTGAGTCACAAGTGCAGAACATGTCTACGCAAGAATATGAAGCAAACTCAGATGCAATCATGGAAGCTATCCGTAGTGGTAAGTTTATTTATGATATTTCTGGGGGTGCACGTTAAAAAGGTATTGACAACGCATAGATATATGCTATAACTATGTATGTTAATTAAGGAATGTTAAGCCCTGCAGAAGTAGCTACCTTTGCATTCCTACTACTACTGAGCAGAAAACTACTAAGATAAGACTTACCTGATCAAGTACAGGCCCGATAGTTCCAAAGTAGGCCAACTGAGGAACCAATCGCACCCTAGAAAGAGCAGCCTCTTACACAGTGTTTAAGCTTAATTACTTATAAGCCTAACATCTATGGAGGATAACAACATGGCTTTCGCATCAGCATCAGGATACACTAACTTGCCAAATGGCAACTTTAGTCCTGTAATCTACTCGAAGCAGGTACAGCTTGCTTTCCGTAAGTCCACCGTATGTGGTGACATTACGAACTCTGATTATTTCGGTGAGATCTCTGGACAGGGTGACACTGTTAAAATCATTAAAGAACCTGAAATCTCAGTGAGTGCCTACACTCGTGGTGAAACTGTTGCAGCACAAGATCTTGCTGACGCAGACTTCTCATTGGTTGTAGATAAAAGTAACTACTTTGCTTTCAAGATGGATGACATCGAAGAAGCGCACTCCCATGTAAATTTCATGAGTCTTGCAACCAATCGTGCAGCTTATCGTTTGGCTGACCAGTATGACCAAGAAGTTCTTGGTTACTTGGCTGGTTACAAACAGTCAGCTTTACACGCTAATGCAAACACAGTTAACAACGTAGTTAACGGCACAAAAGCAAACACGGCTGCTGGTACAGACGAATTGCTTGCAGCTAACAAACTGAAGAAAGGTGACTTCGGCAACATCACTACTACAAGTGCTGCTGATCACTCAATCCCAGTTGCTGCACGTTTGCCGGGCGCAACAGCTTTGCCAACCGCAACTGTTTCACCAGCTATGTTGGTTTCACGTATGGCTCGTCTGTTGGATCAACAGCAAGTAGACTCACAAGGTCGCTGGCTGGTAATTGACCCAATCATGATGGAAGTCCTTCGTGACGAAGACAGCCGCTTGTTGAATGCTGACTTCGGTGGCTCAGGTCTACAGAATGGCATGGTCTTGAATAACTTCCACGGCTTCCGTGTATACACTTCAAGCAACCTTCCAGCAGTAGGTACTGGCGCTGGTACAACTGGTACAGCTAACCAAAACACTAACTATGGTGTTATCGTTGCTGGACATGACTCAGCCGTTGCAACTGCAGAGCAGATCAACAAAACTGAAACATACCGTGACCCCGATTCATTCGCTGACATCGTGCGTGGTATGCACCTATATGGCCGCAAAATCTTGCGTCCAGAAGCATTGGTTACAGCTAAGTACAACTTGGCGTAAACTTAATAGTAGGAGGGCTGCTTTCGGGTGGCCCTCTTATTCTATCTAACGTAATCTTTAGGATGTGCCATGTCTACCTATGTAGAACTTACAAACGAATTACTGAGACGTTTAAATGAAGTTCCTGTGGATATTGCGGGTTCTGACTTTACATCTCTACGTAACGTACAGGCTACAGCTAAAGACGCTATCAATAGCAGTTTAAGAGAGATCTACCAGACAGGCCAAGAGTGGCCCTTTTTGAAGACTACATATACACAAACACTTACAGCAGGTACTCGTGAGTACACCTTCCCTACCACTTACTCTAGCGTAGACTGGGAAACATTTTATTTAAAGAAGAACTCTACTAAAGAGAACACACCTACAGTATTAAAAGCTATAGCTTACGAAGAGTACATTAGCATATATAGACCTATGGATGATTTAGCGGATCAAGTAAACGGTGATTCAGCGCCTATAAAAGTCTATCAGACATTCGGAGATTCTTTCGGTGTCACACCTATTCCTGACGCAGACTACGAGATTGAGTACGTATACTGGAGTGTACCTACTTCATTAACTAACTACAACGACATATGTGTTGTACCTGAGCGCTTCAATCACGTTATCATTGACGGTGCTATGGCGTACATGATGCACTTTAGGAGTAATGAGCAGAGTGCTAACATGCATCAGCAGAAGTTTGAGCAAGGCATTAAAAGTATGAAGCGTGTCATGTTCGATGATGAACTAAGGCTACGCTCTACAGTTATCGAAAGATAAACATGGATAGGTTAAACACAAACCTTACAGTGTGCAGCGGTGGTCTTATAACTAATGTAGATCCACTAACACATGCCTCTGCTTTAGGCGGTAGTGCTTTACGTATGATTAACTATGAGCCATCTCTATCGGGTGGCTATAGACGTATCAGCGGGTTTTCTAATGACTACGGTACTGTACCGGGTAACGGAGCTACTTTAGGAGTATATGTAAATGGCAACTTACATGATGGTATTTTTGCTTGCAGAAAGCCTGATTCTGGGTATAACTATCTACACAAGTGGAATAACTCTAGTTCCTCATGGGATGCCATAACTTCTACAGGCAACCCTACTATGGTAGGTGTAAGCCGTGTACGCTTTGCTGAGTATAACTGGACTGGTGAAGTACTACTTTTAACTGATGGTATCAACCCTGCTGCTCTTTATGATGGTACTAGCTACACACAGATTACGCACACTAATGCACCTGACGATCCTAAGTTTGCAGAAGAGTTTGCTTCACATATATTCTTAGCTGGCGATTCAACAGAGCCGTTTAACTTATTCTTCAGTGCTCCTATTAACGCTACAGACTTTAGCCCTGCTGCAGGTGCAGGTGTTATTAACGTAGGTTTTAAGATTACTGCTGTTAAAAAGTTTCGTAATACACTATTTATCTTTGGCGCTAATAATATTAAGAAGTTAACTGGCACAAACATAGCTGACTTTGTTTTAGAGAATGTTACATCAAATTTAGGTTGCGTTGCCCCTGACTCTGTGGTAGAATTTGGTGGTGACTTACTATTCTTAGGACCAGATGGTATTAGACCTATTTCAGGAACTGACCGTATTGGCGATGTTGAACTCGCCCCTGTATCTAAAGAGATCCAAGACATCTTTGATAACTATTACTTATCCGAAACTATTGTAGATATTAGTATTGTTGTTATTCGTAAGAAGTCTCAGTTCAGGTTTTTCTTTAAGAACGATAGTTCATTATCTTTGATTGGTGCTATACGTAAAAGCCAAAACAAACAAAGTATATTTGAATATAGCCAGCTAATTGGTATTGAAGCTAACTGTGTAGCATCTGGGTACGTTGGTCAGTTTGAGCATGTAATACACGGAGATGGTTCAGGTAAAGTATATAGACAGGAACGTGGTACATCTTTTGATGGCAGTGACATATTTAGCTTGTACCAAACACCTTACTATTATATGGAAGACCCTGAGATAAGAAAGATTATCTATAAAGTAGATACATATCTAAAGTCTGAAGGTAACACAGAAGTCTTTGTTGGTGTTTCGTATGACTATGATGATGTACACTCTCTAAACCCGGCGAGTTATACTTTTTCTACTGAGGGCGCTGCGGCTATTTACGGCACAGCTATTTATGGTTCAGGTGATATTTTTGATGGCAACCCTTCACCTAAAGCCTTGACTAATGTATCTGGTTCTGGTAAATCTGTATCAGTAAGCTACGTTACAAACAACCAGAATGCAAGCCATACAATTCAAGCTATTGCCATGACGTATGGTACAGCAGACAGGAGATAGACCGTGGCAGGTTATATAAGACAATCTACAGCAGACATTATCCCTACCGCTACAGTTCGTGCGGCTCCAATCAATGCTGAGTATAACGCACTCCGTGATGCCTTTGCTGCATCTGGTGGACACAAGCACGATGGTACAACAGGTGAGGGTGAGTACGTACCTCTCATAGCTGACTTAGATGCTCTCAATAAAGTTGTCATTGATACAACAAATAATCGCATAGGCTTTTTTGTCGAAGTATCTAGCTCTGCAGTAGAGCAAGTACGCATTCAAGATGGTGCAGTAGTTCCTGTAACAGATAACGATATTGACTTAGGTACATCTTCACTAGAGTTCAAAGACTTGTACTTAGATGGTACAGCTTACATTGATACACTAGCAGTTCACGAATCCGCTACAATTACAGCTAATCTTACAGTAAACGGCAATACTACATTAGGTAATGCTGCAAGTGATACAGTAACAGTTACTGCAGATGTAGCTTCTCATCTTATTCCTTCTGTTGACTTTACCTATGACTTAGGTGCTGTAGGCTCTGAGTGGCGTAATCTTTACATTGACGGTACAGCTAACATTGATAGTCTTGTAGCTGATACAGCAGACATCAATGCAGGTACTATTGATAATACAGTTATTGGGGGAACTACAGCAGCGGCTGCAAGTGTCACTACACTAGACGCTTCAAGTAATGCTACTGTAAGCGGAACACTAGATGTAACTGGTGCTACTACATTGACTAGCACACTTGCTGTAACTGGTAATACCACTGTTGGCGGTACTCTTGGTATAACTGGTGCAACTACCTTAAGCTCTTTCTCAGCTACTTCTGCCGACATTAATGGTGGTAATATTGATGGTACAGATATTGGTACATCTGCAGTAGGCACAGGTGCATTCAGCACTGTCTCAGCTACAGGCAACATTACAGGTAATCTTGTAGGTAATGTCACAGGTAACGTAACTGGTAATACAACAGGTGACTTGACAGGTAATGTAACCTCTTCAGGTACATCTACGTTTGCTACAGTAGACATTAATGGTGGGGCTATTGATGGCACAACTATTGGTGCTACATCAGCAGCAGCTATCACAGGTACAACAATTACAGGTACAAGCCTTGTAGGACCACTTACAGGAAATGTTACAGGTGATGTTACAGGCGATCTAACAGGGAATGTTACTGCTTCTAGCGGTAATACAAGCCTAAACAACTTGACAGTTAATGGTACTATTGATGCTACTAACACCACTATTAACAACGTAAGTGATCCAACTACTTCAGCCCAAGCTGCTACAAAAAACTATGTAGATACACAAATCAACAATCTTATTGGTGGTGCACCTTCAACACTAGACACGTTAAACGAGATTGCTGATGCTCTTAACGACGATGCAAGTGCATACGCTACGTTAGATACTAAGATCGACACTAAGCTAACTAAAGCTGGTGATACAATGTCTGGCAACTTGGCTATGGGTGCTAACAAGATCACAGGTCTTGCTACACCTACTACAGGTACAGATGCAGTTAATCTTACTTATGTGACAACTCTTTTTGGTAGCACAGCATCTGCAGCTACAAGTGCAACTAATGCTGCTACCTCAGAGACAAACGCTGCAACATCTGCTACTAATGCAGCTAATAGTTATGACAGCTTTGATGATCGTTATCTTGGTGTTAAGACAGGTACACTACCTTCAACAGACAATGATGGTGATGCTCTAATTACAGGCGCACTACTCTTTGATGGTACAAACAATGTTATGAAAGTGTGGAACGGTTCTGAGTGGGCTGCTGCATCTTCATCTATTGAGGGCATTAAGTCTAGCTTCCGTTATGTAGCTACAGCAAGTCAGACAGTATTTTCTGGTGCTGATGCTAACAGTAGTACACTTGTTATAGACCAAGCAGGTTTAGTAAATGTATTCTTAAATGGTGTACGTCTAGTACAAGGCTCTGGTCAAGACTATACAGTATCAGCAGCTAACAACAACGTTACGCTCCTTACAGGTGCAGCAGTAAATGATGTTGTAGAGATTGAAGTCTTTGGTAACTTTGCAGGTCAGTCTGGCGCAGAGGTAGCTATCACGGGTGGTAGTATTACAGGCTTGAGTGCCTTAGGTGTAGCTGGTAATGCTTCTTTCGGTGACAATAATAAAGCCATCTTCGGCGCTGGGTCTGACCTTCAGATTTACAGCACAGGCACAAACGGGTTTATTGAAAATAATACTGGCCTATTGATATTAAAAAATAACTCTGACGATAGAGACATTGCATTACAAAGTGATGATGGGTCTGGAGGGGTTGCAAATTATTTACTTGCTGATGGCAGCACAGGCTCCCTTAAAGCGTATCACTATGGCAATGAAAAACTCGCCACCACCAGCACAGGTGTAAATATCACAGGGACTTTGTCCAGCGATAAACTGAGTGTTTCTGAAGGTTCTTCTGGTGCAACTGCAAACTCAAACGCAGATGGGGTAGTTGTAGAGAATAATAGTAAAACAGGTATTTCAATTCTTACGCCTAATAATAGCGAGGGCTTAATATTCTTTGGTGATCCTGAAGATAATAACATTGGAAGAATTTCATATAACCATACCTCTAACGCAATGAGCCTTGTTACTAACAACAATACTCGTTTGAACATTGCCTCCAACGGCGACATCAGCTTTTATGAGGACACAGGCACCACTGCAAAGTTATTCTGGGATGCGAGTGCTGAGAGCTTGCAAATAGGTTCGAGTGGAACAGCAACACCTGCGGCAAACCTAATTATAAATGACACTGCCGCAAGTGGTTTTAAAGCAAAGCTAACATCAAGCGCATTTAATGTTGATGGTAACTGGCTTGGCCTTGGTATGGGCTACTATAGCGGTTACATGAAGTCTGCTATTATTGCAGAAGCGAAAGACGGTAATGCACGGGCCAACTTACATTTTGCATTAGATAGTGACACAGGCAGCGGTAACGTTGGATTAGCAGATGCTAAGATGACCGTTACTTATGATGGTAATGTTGGGATTGGTACGACTTCGCCTAGTGCGCCTTTGGACATTGAACACGGTACTGTTGGTGAAGGTATTAACGTATCTTTGTTCAGTACAACTCAATCTAATGGGCCAGTTTTGCGCTTGGCCCACTCTTTAAGCAATACCGTTGGAACACAAGCTGCTGTCACTGTAAATGACGTTCTTGGTAAGATACTTTTTGCTGGATCAGATGGTTCATCTTTTTATGATGGCGCAGCTATCATTGCAGATGCGTCGCAAACCTTTTCAGGTACCGCTGGTGGTACAAGGCTAGAGTTTTACACTACAGACTCAGGTACGCAAACCTTAGATCAAAGAATGGTTATTGACCAAGACGGATCGGTTGGGATTGGAACAGATTCGCCTAATGACAAGGTAGACATTTCTGGTTCTACTGGTGACGGCTACCGATTGACTGATGGTACGCACACAGGTGTCTTTAGATCAATTAGTGGCGGTACTATTCTAAAAACAACCACTAATCACGCCTTGCTGTTTGGTACTAATGACACAGAAGCCATGCGCATCGACAGCAGCGGTAACTTGCTGGTGGGGACTACCTCTGCGGGTGGTAGCAACGGTATTACCTTTCATAGCAGTGGATATATTCAACCCAGAACAAATACAGGTATACCTGCGATTTATGCTGATAGAGAGGGGAGCGATGGTAGTATCATTGAACTCCGCAAAGACGGCGCACCTGTGGGGAGTATTGGGTCTTCTACAAATATAGCTGGTAATTTTTATATTGCTGGGAGCAGCGGCCTACAATTTCGCAGCGATGATATTTTACCTACAAACGGATCAGGTGTATACAGCAGTGGAGCAGTTGACCTTGGGGATGGTGGGGCTAATTTTCGCAACCTCTACCTGTCTGGCGGTGTAACCTTTGGCAGCACTGGCGGTTCGGTCACAAGCAAAACGCTGGATGACTATGAGGAGGGGACTTGGACGCCTACTTGTGAGTCGGGCAGCCTAAGCTTTATTAGTGCAAATTATACTAAAGTAGGAAACCTTGTTACAGTTACTGCAAATGTTTATAATTTTTCTGATACAACAAGCTCAACTTCTATTGGAATAAATAATTTACCTTTTACTTCAACCTTTGCCAACCGTGCCACAGGGGCTATGATTGGTCGTTATATTTCTTCAACCAAAGGTTATAGTGCTTATATTGGGGCTAATTCAACTGTTGTTTATTTTTATGAGGCTCCAGAAGCGACTAATGCCTATGAAACTATGAAACATAGTGATTTAGGAGGAAGTGCCAGTGATTTTGTTTTTACTGTTACTTACAGAGT
>Ga0187219_1000696_pt1 | contig 16257 bp, 10 predicted proteins | sample 13SPOviralmetaG_FD_130162 | JGI IMG/M metagenome (GOLD analysis project Ga0187219, IMG submission 130162) | Marine viral communities from the oligotrophic San Pedro Time Series (SPOT) site, San Pedro Channel, CA, USA - 13 SPOT_SRF_2010-07-21... | ecosystem: Environmental > Aquatic > Marine >... | reverse complement strand
CCAGACAGGGAGATATTGAAATTAGATTATTTTTAGTTGATGAAGATGGAAACGAAATAGTCCATAATCAAGGAAATGTATTGCATACAGCAGTATACGGTGACATTACTCTTAACGCTAACTTAAACCCATTCTCTTGGAATATAAAATACGAAACTAAATCATCAAACGACACTACTGGTGAATTTACCGCTATCCTACAGTTTCTTCAAAATGATATTATTGGTAAAGTAATAGACATAGATGCTTCTTCTCAGAATAGAGTTTTAGCAACAGCATGGTGTCCTCCTACATTAGACGGGCTTGAATTAAGTGCAGAGGCTGATTATGGAAATTGGGCTAACCCAGTAGTAGGAGCGTCTCAATCCAACTGGTTAGGACTGTGGTGCGACCAATCTACTACAGAAGTAAGTGGTGTAACAATAACAGATGTAAATAACGCATAACTATGAGTAAAACAAGAAACGTTTTAGAATCTACATACGAAGGCTTCAAAAAGATAGCTGAAAAAAAGTACAACGAGTTAAAAAGCAAGTACAAAACTGGAGAGATAAAAGACTTAAGTATACCTAGTGTTTTAGACTTCTCTCAGGCATCAAAGGATAACTCTAGAAATAAAGCTAGAAGGTACACACGTGATGGAGTTAAAAACTTTATAAGTAATAAAAAAATTAACGGAAAATCATCTGGAACTAATTTTACTTATAAGTCTTTGATATACGATTCTTACAATCTTAAGGACTTATCAAAAATAAAGATTATTAATGGAAACTCATCTTTTAAATCTAATTTAAGAAGTAATATAGATTCTCCAACATTAGTTTCTTTAAGCTCTAAATATAACTCTAGTAATCCAAATGTTGGCGTTAAAAGTTCTTTAGTTTCTAGTAGAGCAACATCTACATCAACTAGTGCATCAACATCTACATCAACATCTACATCAACAACGACATCAACATCATCCGGCTCATCAGGTTCAGGGGGATATTAAAGGTAACATTAGCATTGCTTAAGCATTGCTATTAATATTATAGTAAATAAAAATAACAAAACATGGCAATAAATTTAGGGGACGACCAAGAATTAAAATTTGATGATGAAAGAAACACATGGGTTTTAAGAACGTATGTATCTCCAAAAGAAACTTTAGCTTTCAACGAAAGGTCGGGCAAGTGGAGTACTTTTTATTCTTATAAGCCAGAATCAATGTGCTCTATAAATTCAGAGTTTGCCGTTTTCTTAGGGGGCAAAATGTTTGTATTAGGTAGAGACGAGGAAACTTACAACAACCTACCTACTAAGACGGCTTTCGGTCAAGTTGTTTCTAAAGTATCTCCTACTTCAATAACTGTGGTTTCAAATCAAAATCCTTCTGATAATAAAATATATCAAAGTATAGAATTAGAATCTTCTAGTTTATGGTCTGTGCCTGAGATAGAAACAGAGAACGGTCAAATATCTAGTTTGCCAGAATCTGCCTTTACAGGGAACATGGAGAATGTGTTTGAGTCAGGATATGGTAAAAAAGAAAACAAGTTCTTTGCTTACTTTCTTAACAACGAAAGCACAGAAGGCGGCTTGTTAGAAGGGGATAAGCTAAGGGATAATAGTTTGGTTGCTAAAATAATATACACAGCCAATAAAGCAGCGAAGTTATTTGCTGTTAATTTTAAGTTTACAAAGTCCTTTAGAAGTGGGCAATAAAATTAGGAAAAACAATTTAATTTTCATATATTTGTAGTTATGTCATTAACATTATTAGCAGTTGGATTAGGGATTAGTGCTGCGGCCGGTATAGGCCAAAGTATTCAGGGTGCGAGTCAAGTCAGTAAGTCTCGTAAAGAGATGGAAAATCTTACTAAGCCTGAGTATATAATTCCTGACGAAATAAAACAAAACCTCACTGATGCAGAGCAGAGACAGTATTATGGTCTTCCTGACGCTCAGAAGAGAGAGTTCTTGAACAATATGCAACAATCATCTACCGATGCTCTTAGGTCTTCTGCGACTAGAAGAGGTGGGTTACAGATGGTTAGCAACATACAGGAGCAGCAGAATCAAATGTCGAATCAACTAATGATTCAAGATGTTCAAGCTAGAGAGGCTAAGGTAAGTCAGCTTGTTGATGCTCGTAGAGAGATGGCTCAACAAAGGATTCAAAAGTTTGCACACGAGTTCAGTGATTACTCATCTCAATTAGATTACTTAAGAAGTCAAGAGTCTGCTGGTATTCAAAACATTTTTGGAGGAATAGACCAGGTAGCTTCTACAGTTACAAATGCCGGAACAATGATGGCTATGGGTGATGTTAGTATAGATGGAAAAACCGGAGAAAGAGATTATGGAGCACAACTTTTATCAGGAGCGAGAGCGATGAATACCCCAGTTCCGGGCGGAGGTAATCCAACAGGTGGGTCACAATCGAACACTCCAAGAATTTACACTCCTCAAAACCAAAATCAATCATTTTTAAATAGAGATACCAGTATAGAGGCAGTGCTTCAACGACAAGGAGGAATTACAGGAGAACAAGGAGGAATTAGTGCCTTAACAGGACTACCTTATAATAATACTATGTTTAAATAATAGATATGGCAATTAAATATCCAGGACAAACACTACAACAATACGGTAACGCCACTGTAATACAGATGGGTAAAGCTGATGCCGCCCAAAAAACAGCTATAGCTGCAATGCAGCAAGCTCAACTTAATAAGGCGAGGCAAAAAGCTGCGGCAGCGAAAGCCAAGCAAGACTTAGAGAAAAATATGTTTAAGGTTGATTTTGATGGCGTTAGAGCTGCTGATTCTTCACACATACAAGATGAATATAATAATTTAAAATTATATTATCAACAAAACTCAGATGCTTACCACTCTGGAAATACCGAAGTAATATCTGAATTAAATAGAAGGAAGAGCGAACTTTTAAATAAAACGATAGCTTCAAAACAAGAAAATAAAAGAGAAGGAACTCAGTATGGGAAAGTACTTACTGAAGGATATAATTCAGATTACAATAATGAGCAGTTCGATAAAAAACTTAATACATCAATGTTTGGAGCAAGTGCTCAGGATTGGAATGGGTATACTAATAGCGAGACAGGAGAAGAAGTTTTTGGTATTGGTAATTTTCAGTTATATGAAGATTTAGATTTTGGGGAGTACTATAAAGACTTTAAGGTAAACGAACAAATTATTAGTAAGGTTGAGAGTATAGACATGGGCACTCAAAATGTGGCTGGTTATTTAGTTGACATGGAGCCGTCACAACAAGCTTTATTTGCTCAAGGAGCTTCAGCTTACAATCAAATAAAAGAAAATCCAGCGGCTGTATTGAAGTTTAAGCAAACTTATGACAATCCTACTTTTTTATCTAAATTACCTGAGAGCATACAAAAGGAATATCAAAAACAAAAAGAAAATGGAGATATGGACGGTATGATGACTACCCTATCTGCTGGACAAGTTTACCTTGCTTCTGACAACAAGGATTTATTTAGATTTACAGCTTTACCTATTGGTACTTTTGTCCCAAACATAACCACAGATGGAGACTACTTCGTTTATGGTACAGAACAACCTACTGGATATTTCCTTCCAATGCCAACACCTAGGGGCATATCTCAAGGAAGAGGTTCTTCAGGCTCTATTAGTTTCGACTTTAATAATTCTGAAGACCAAACTAAGGTAGCTGGGATATTTGGATATTTGGGTGATGATGCCTGGTCTCAATGGACTACAGACTCTGGATTTAAAGACGCTGGAGATTATAGCACAATGGGAGTTAGGACATCTAACAGATTGTCTTTTAATCTTCCTAAAGGTGCAGAAGGGGCTCAAAACAAACTTGAGATGTCTTCCGTACCATACACCAGGACATCATTTAAAGGTGGCCAAGGTGATAAGGTAGCTATCTCTGGCCCTGTTGATGCCGGCTCTATTTCTATGTCTATAAACTCAGTGTCAACAAGAGATGTTTACGATAAAGATATTAATTTAGTAGTTCTTCCTGGTGGAGATGTTGTTCCTTATAACGATAGTTACGAAGGTAAGGGTTATAGGATAAATGCTAAAAAAGGCGATTTTATTCCTAAAATATTTTTTGATAGCAAGAATCCAGAAATAAAGAAAGCTATAATGAATGGTGGATATGTAGCTAGTGGAACTGGTGTTCCTGTTATAGAGGGTAGAAATGATGATGGTTTTGACATAGCGATAGAGATTCCATTTATAAGAGAAGGAGAAAATAAAGGTGATTTAGACATAAATAGTCTAATATACCAACGTTTAATGAACTGGTATAAAGTTTCATTGAACGATGCTAAAAAATTCTCTAAAGAAGAGATGGATAAATTTGAAAAAGAGCTAAATAATATGGCTCCTAAAGTAAGATAAGTATGGCTGAAGAGCAAATATTACAAGTTGAGGATGTTAACAATCCTGATGATAGTGATAATAACACACCAGTCACAAATAGCGGAGGGGATGCTTTAAAAGTATATCCCTCTTTCTACGCTACAGCTATGGCTAATGATGGCAATCCTGAGTTGATTCGTCAAAAGTTTCCTGAGCTTGACGACTCTCAGTTTTCTTTACTAAGCTCTAAGTTTTACAAAGATTCAAGACAAGAGACTGAGTATCATACGGTTCAGCAAGGTGATGTTATTGGTAGTATAGCTAGTCAGTACAATTTATATGAGTCAGATATTTCTAAACTAAATTCTGGTTTAGACGTGAACAATATATCTATTGGTCAGAAAATAGCAGTAGGAGGAACTCCAGAAGCCAACCTTTCTTCAGCTATATATAATAGAGACCAAAACTATACTAAGACCATTCAAGATAACATTGCTCCAGAAGAAAAATTAAATGTTATAGGGTATATAGAAACTGGTAAGTCTGCTGAGGTAGCTAATGGACAAGACGCCTATAGTATAGAGAATAGCTCTGGTGCTATGGGTAGGTATCAAATAAAGTTTGACGAGAAAGGCCCTGATGTTAATTACAGAAAGATATTAAAAGAAGGTGGCTTTAATGTAACCAACAAAGAACAGTTTCTGTCTGACCCAAAAGCTCAAGACTACCTAATGACTCATATGTTAAATAATGAGTACGCAAAACAAGTTACGCAAATAAGAAATCAAGCTACATCTAATTCATCTAAATATTCTGACTTTGATATAATGATGTCCATCCATAAGATAGGATACCCTAAAACTTTAAGTAAGTTAAAAAAGGGTGGGCTGCCAACTGGAGTTGTTAAGAATGTAAAGGGAGAAAGAATAGATGATGAGGTAGGAACTTACATAGAGAATGGTAGAAATTTTATAAAAGAACAAGAGTACAACAATCTTTTGTTTTCTCAAGAAAATAGATACTCAAAGCCTGGAAGTAAAACTCCTATAAACTACTACCCTGATGGAGACCCTGATTTAATTAGGATAGGAAAAGTTAATGCAAATTCTTTTGCTAAAACAGAAGAGATAGCAAGTGTCATTGATACCCCTGAATTAAGTTCAGAGATATTAAATTGGAGAAGCTCTAATGACTTTCAAAGATTACAGTCTTTTATTAAAAGTACCGACATTAGCGTTGCAGCTGATGTTAATAGTTTGTTTAATGAAAATATACTTTTCTCATCTCTAAATCCAAATGAAGAATTGTCACCTCAAGAGTTTTTGACAGATAAAGATGTCGTTAAGTATCTCGGATATAGAGAGATGTTTAATTTTACACTAGCAAAGCAAATTACCAGACTTGAAGATTATTTAGCGTCAGAGCCATTTGAAAGGCTTATTGCCAACATAGGTGGCGAGGATTATGGTTCAGTGGATGCGGATGCTGAAAGCGACATATACTCTGTTGTTGGCTCTAGAGAAGGTGATATTCAGATAGAAGCACAAACTGGGGGTAGAGTTTTCTTGAGTACGGTTTTAAAAAATACAATAGAGGCTCAAGTAAAGGATGCTTACTCCAATGGATTGATTAACAACATGTTACCTTTAATTGCTGGAGAAGATTCTTTTGAAGAGTACGACAACTTCTTACAACAAACAGCTAAAAAAAACAAAGAGTATGTAGAAAAAAATCCTTTCTTAGTTGGCTCTGGAACAGCAATTTCTGGTGGCCTAAACATGACTGAAGACGATGTTGCCAATTGGACAGACTATTATACTTTTGCTGAAAGAAAGATAGAAGAAATTTTTCCTCAAGCAGTATTGGATGGTATGCCAGCTGTTGAGAAACAAGAGCTAGCAACAAGAGCAGCCGATTCTCATTGGTGGAACACAAGTGGAGCTAAAGATGATTATGACGCTATCGTAAGTCAAAACCTTAAGATTTTTAATGTTGTAGACCCACTACTTGCTTTAGAAACATGGAATAAAAGGTTTTCGGTTTTACAGAAAACAGGACTTTCAGACGGAGCTCTTTTTGGACAAATGAAAGAGTATGCAGATGAATTGGGAGCATTTACTGTAGAGTCAACTCCTTCAGAGGATGGGGGTTACACCATGACTCTTGTCCCTAATGCTAAAAATCAAAAGGACTTTGATTATATTCAAAACTTAGCTTACCGAGATGTTGAGTTAAAATATCCAAAAGGTCAAATAACTAGCAGCTTTGAGTATGTTGTAAAAGAGTCTATAAATAAGAATACTATAGGATTAGCGTACACCGCTTTAACTGATAGGAAAGTGTTTAGCACTTATGGATACGAACCTACAGAAAACGAAGGGTTTATGTCAGATGTAGGTTCTTTCGTGTTTGACCCATTATTTATGGTGGGAGGAGTAGTTGGTAGTGGAACAGTAAAATTAGCTACTAGAGGAGCCATAAGGTTTAACTGGGCTAGAGGTGCTAATAAATTAAGGGCTGCTGGATATACGGAGTCTCAGGTGGTAAAAGCGTTTGACGCTTATTCTGCTGTTAAGTTACAATCAAAATCTTATCAATCTGCATTAAAACTCGGTGGTGGTTCTGGTGCTTTTGGAGCTTTTGACTTCGGTCAAGATGTTCTTAGACAAAAAATAAATAGTGGAGACTCTTTTCTTGATATTGACTACTCTCAGTCACTTTTGGCTGGAGGAAAGGGTATGATTCTTGGTGCTACAGTAGGTACGGTTGGACTTGGATTCAACAGGACTTATAACATGATGACTCAAAAGGGTATATCTAAATACTCGCAAATGCTTGTTAAGCCAATAGAGTTCGGCTCTGAGGTTAGTGCATTTACTTTGGGAAGCTCGGTATTGCATGGTACAGAATTAAAGTTTCAAGACTTTGAAGAGACTGGTAAATTCTTGTTAGGATTAAAGCTAACACACGGAATCAGAAGTGCTCCTCATAAGATACTAAAAACGGCTGAGAACATAAGGAATCATCAAAGTCTTTTTGCTCCAGAGCCAAAATCAAGATACTTTAAGAATGGAGGGTTTTCAGAGTCAGAAAGAATACAGATTTATAGAGAGCTAAACTTAGACCCAAAGGTAAGTGGTGACAAAGCATTTGAATCGGTAGCTGGTTCACCAGGGAATCTAATAAGGGTTTTGAATAGTAAAAACGTAGACATATACCTTAAGGAAAAGCTAAACAATGCAATCTTTAATAGTACTGCCAATGTTACAAATAGTAAGACTGGAGATATAAATGCAGAAGCTTACTTTACTACAGTTCCATCAAAAGTGGAATACTCTAGTGTTGTAAACCCTAAAACAAAGCAGATGGAATACTCTGTGGATATGATTAATAGTAAAGGGGAAAAATTATCTACAGAGATATTTGAATCTAAAGAAGCAGCTGAAGCATACAAGATAGAGGCTGAAAAAGCAACAGACCAATTATACAGCTTTGAGTCTTTGATACAATTTAAGAAACAAAACTCTCAAGCCTTTAAAGAACTTATACTTGAGAATGGATTTACAGAAAGCCACCTAGTTGAGATATTTGAAAAAGGAATAGAAAATGTTGCTCCTGAGGTTAGGAGAAAGGTGTTAGACATTGCTAATCAGGCACATAAGGGTGCTATAGAGTCTTCAAACAAAAGAATAGAGAATGCTGAGGCTAGATACAACATGGATAAGCCTAATACCATGAGAGATGGTGACCCAGCTTTATATGGTGCATACTTAAGAAAACAGAAGAAAGGGGAAAAGCTTACTGAGGCTGAACAAGTAGAGTTTGACAGAATAAGCAATCTAAAAGATAAAGCTTTAACTGATGTTTACTCTGATATAATGGGTAAAGAAAAAGTTGTTGAAACTAAAGAAGAAGCACCTAAGGAAGAGGCTCCAGAAGTCAAGACTGAAGAAGCTCCAGTAGAAGGAGAATCTAAAGAGGGAGTTTTCCATGGGTCAAAAGAACCTATTAAGAAAATTACTGGAAAAGAAAAGAAGTTTACTGAAGGACTTGGCATGCATGTTGGAAGTGAAAAGGCTGCTACCGATAGAAATGTAGCTAAAGACAAGCAAAGTAAAGCGAAAGATACTGAATACAAAGAAGGAGAAAGGTCTATAACTGAACTAGAGCTTAGTAATGAGAATCCTTTGCGTGTAGAAAGAGATTTTGTGTGGGAGGGTAACGAAGCTCTTGAGAAGAGAGTTAGGGATGATTACCAGTCGTACAAAAAAGAGAAGGAGCAAAACAAAGAATTAGGTATAGAGTCTGATTACTTTGGCGATTATCTTGTAGAGAAAAAAATCATCACAGAGAAAGAGTTAGTTGAATCTGGAGGTACACCTTCAGGATTGAGAAAGCTTCTTTTAGAGAAGGGCTTTGACTCTATAGAGTATAAAAATCAAGCCGAAGACAAGGGTAATTACAGCACTATTGTATTAGACCCAGCTAAAGTTTCCGTAAAAGGCTCTACTCCAGAAGTAAAGCTTAGTTCTAAAAAACAAGAGTTTACTCAAGAATTAGATAAAGCAAAATCCGAAAAGTCTGAGGATTACTGGTCTGTAGACAGAGTAGTATCTAAAGATTTAAAAGGCGGTAAGCTTATCGAAGTAGAAGGTGGGTATGGTGTTGTCACTAAAGAGGGTGATATAAAAGGTGTATTTAAGAAGACGGAATCTAAAGAAAAAGGCGTAGGAGACAAGATTATACAGAAAGCCGTAGAAGAGGGTGGTAGAACGCTTGACAACTACGATGGATACCTAACTAAGATATATGAAAAGAATGGCTTTAGAGTGGCTTCTAGAACCCCATTTAACGAGCAGTACGCTCCAGAAGGATACAACAAAGAGAAGCATGGTACTCCTGACATTGTAACCATGGTATACGACCCTCTTAACAAGCTAAATATAAAAGAAAAAACTTTTAAGGGCGAGACTGGTTATGATAAAGCTATTGAGTATAGAAACTCATTTTTAGAGCAATCTCTGAAAGAATACAAGCCAGCTTCAGAAAAGCAAAAAACAAGGAAGAAATTCAATGAAAGAATAAGAGAAATACGCTCTGAATATAAAGGTAAGATAGACCAATTAAAAGAGGGTAGTAGGGAAAAGGCTAATAAGATAAAAGAAGTTAGAAGTAATCTTACTGAGATTATTAATGAAGCTAATTTCTCTGGGCCTATCACAAAGAACCTACTTAAGAAAGCTGCAAACGTAAAAAATGAAAAAGGATTAGAGAACTTCTCTAAAGAAATAGAAAAGATTAACTACAGGAATGACGTTAAGAATCTTAATGAAGATATACGCTCATTAAAAAGAAGTATTAAAAACAAACTACAGTCTGGAGAGTTTGGGGATGCCAAAACAAAAGCTATAGTAAACGACCTTCTTGATGTAAACTTTAGAGAGATAGAAACCACAATGGGTACTGCTGAAGGTGAGGCTGGACTTAAGGTTCTCCAAGATGTTAAGTTAGCTATGGAGCAGCTGGTAAGACCTAGAGTTGGTGCTGTATCTGGTAAATCTAGTCAGGCAGAAATGAAGTTACTTGTTGAGAATGCTAACAAGCTTATTTCTGATTACAAGGCTAAGAAAGAGTCTGAAAAGATTTCATCTCAATCTGAAGCTGTAGAAACTGCTGAATCAGTAGAGGCCTTAGTTAAAGATAAACTGTCTGAAGTTGAGAATTTTGACCTTGAATCTGGTAGTCTTACAGGTAGTCAGGTTAGAGGGTATAGTGCAGCTGCATTAAAAATAAGAAGAGCTCAACAGAAACTAAACGAAGCTCTTGATGCTGGAATAATAGAGTCTAAAGTATACAAAGAGCTAAGTGAAAGAATAGAGGTTTCTTCTGAGGAGCTTCTAGGTAAAAGAAAAGAGTTTACTAAATCAACTTACAATGAGGGTATAGAGTACATGAAGGAAGTTTTAAATAACTTTGAGTCATACTCAGAATACACTTCAGAGCAGAAAAAACTATTAGAAAAAGTAGTAAACTCTGAGTACATTGATAAGATTGGATACTCTGAAGACATATTAATATCAGGTATTGACGCAGCCAATGGTTACTTTCCTACAAAAAGAATGGGAGAATTAGCCAAAGAATCTATGGGTTACAAGCACGGAAATCCTCTTTATCAGCAAATAAAATCTGGTTTAGATTCAAAACCAAAGATAGCTCAAAAATCAGACACTAAAAATGGAGCTGATATTATTCTTAGAGATATGGAGTATAAGCCGTTAGCGTTCTTAACTGGCTCTTCAAACTCTGAGGGTACTGGTAGGACACTAGACCAGTTTGTTGTAACCCCAATAACTAGAAGCATGACCAATGCAAAAGCAGATATTGATGGCGTTGTACAACAATGGAATAAGATAACGTCTGGAGGAGTATTATCCAGATTACTTTCTCCTAGCTCTCCTACATTAAGAAGAAAACAGCTAAATGAAACAATGGAAACCCTAGGGATGATTATGCTGGAAAAACAGTATGAGTCTAATGGAGGGAAAGGTAGTTTTGTTGATAGGGCTATCAAGGAAAATATAAACGACTATGGAACTGGTGATGCTCAAAGGCTAAAAGAGACTTATGATAAGCTACCTAAAAAAGAAGTTGACGGAAAAGAAATGATTGACTGGGATGCTGCTTACAAGAATCTAAGTAGTAAAGAAAAGGAAATATACGATTTTGTAAGAGAAAAGTATGAAGGTGAGTTAAGGGACAAGCAAAGATTTGTTAATGAGTACAGAGGGAAAGAGTTTCAAGATTTTACAGACTATGTTCCTTTGATGAGGTTTGGTAAAGTTGGAATGGAAGACTTTAAGTCTGTTGACTTCGTAGAGCAGATTAGCAAAGGAGAAGGTAAGACTGGTGTTGCGGCCAGCGTAGGTAAAGAAAGAACAACTCTTGAGCCTTCAGCTGTAGAGTTTAACATAGAGTCTTTACTAATGAGAAGTTTAGTGCAAACCAATAGAGACTTTCACATGACCCCAGTAGTAAGGGAGTCTTTCCAAATTATAGCAGACGCTCAAAATGAATTTAATAAAGTAAAACTAGAAAGCCCTGATAATCAGTCAAACTTAAATACTGGTAAATACCTACAAGCTTACAAAGACAGGCTTCAACAGAGTCTAGGGGTTCAGTTTGATATGTCTGGATACCAAGAGGGTAGATTAACTCAAAAGCTTTCTGGAGCAGCCTATGCTGCCTCCCTAAACAGACCTGGTAGATTAGCTGTAGAGTCTGTAGTAGAATACCTTAGGGTAGGTGTTGGAGCTAGTACTAAAGAAACTCCAAATGTTATTATTAATCAATTCAAAGAAAACCTGGAGCGTATTGTCGGCACTAGGTTTGAAGATGGTAAAATCAAGTTTGGAAAACAAGATAACACAGCTAATGACCTTATGAATTTCACTAACAGTCAGTTTAGATTGAAATTTAATAAGCATAGTATAAATGGAGAGTACGATGTTTTATCTGGCCTTTACAGAAATGGAGCCGCTAAAACTTTAAACGACTGGATGATTAGTATGCCAGATAGAGCTACAGTTTACTTGGCTTGGATGCCTACATTCCAATCACAGTTTAGGGAGATTACTGGTTCTTCTTTTGACAGAAAAGCTTATAGAGAAAATCCATCGTACAGAGAACAGTTTAAAGAAGAGATATTTGACGCAGCTTCTATAGCAGATAGAGAGTCTGTTAAGTGGAAAAATACAACATTAAAGGGTGGTGGTCGTAGTAAAATTAAACTTCCTTTTGGTTCTGTGGATGTAAATAACAAAACTTTAGCTCCTATTGTAACATACATGTCTAACTTTGGTGCTTTAGAATCACTAAACTTTGGAAGGTCGGCTAGAAACGTATACTTTGGTAACACTCCAGCTGAAAAAGCTAACTCTATAAAACAAATGGCAGCACAATTTTCTGGTGGTGTAGCTTACGGCATTGGAACTAGTTTGGAGTTCTTAATGTATCAACAAATAATAGCTGATGGAGAGCCTAATACAATAAAAAGAGCTCAGATGCTTCAAGAGATTGATAAGCAAAGAAAAGAACTCTTCTCTACTGAAGGTATAATAAAAACTTCAGCGGCAAACGCAACATTCCTTTTGAGTAGTAAATACTCTCAGGTAGGTAGAAACTTAATGTTACTTACGGCCGGGGCTTTACAGGGTACTACCGCAGATAAAGATATGGATGATTTAATCTCTGAGTTTACTAAGATTGCATATTATGCAGAACCATTAAACTTAGAGGGGTATGGGCCTAAGACAGAAGTTATTAGGGCGGCAGCTCCTATGTACTACAATGCTATTCAAATCGTTATGGATAACGCAGAGGCTATTAGAAACTACAAAGAAGCTGTAGCTCAAGAAAAGTCATTTACTGACCCTGAAGCTAGGGAGGCTGCGGCTTTGTTTGATATGCTAGTCAACCTACAGAGAGCTATATTTATGACTCAAGGTACATCAATACCATTTAATAAGGATGTAGAGTATTTAAGTAGGTATGGAATATCTCCATTAGGAGTAAAAGGGCCTACAAAAGGAACAGAAAGAACAAAAAGTTATTTTAAGGAGTAGAAACATAAAAATTAACTTTGTTAATAACTTTAAAAACATTATATTTGTAAACTATAAAAACCATTAATTATGTCAAAATTAGATTTATTATCCCTAGGTATGGGCGGAACTTCTCTGCTAATGCATGATGCGGACACCGCTTCAAATATATCAGGGTACGCTATACAAGCTTTAGAGGATTGCGTGTTCTCTGAATTTGCTTTGAGTTCAACAAGCATGCTTGATATAGATTCAACAACACTTCAAACAATAACTGCTGTGACTCACGGAGACAACGAGTTCACTGTTGCGGATGTAACTAAGTATGCTGTCGGAGATAGAGTATTTATAACTGTAGCTGGAACAGCTCCAACAGGAATGCCTTCACCAGACTCAGCTATATACTACATACAGGCTGCAACTTCTGATGACAACAAGTTTATTTTGTCTAGAACAAAAGGTGGTTCTGCTATAGCAATTAGTAGTGATGGAAGTGGATTTGAGAATTCAGCTACAATAGCTAAGTTAAAAGACCAAACCTATGCAAATAGAATGGGTACTTTTGGTATTGGAGGAGCTGCAAATGAAATAGACATTGTTCCTTCTGATGTTTCTGGTAACTTAGATATGTTTGATACAGACGGAGCGGAATCCGTTAAGATTTCTGCTGGAATGACTGTCTATCTACCAATAACAGACCTTGTTTTAACCACTGGAGCTTGTATTGTATACACTCACAGAAATATAGCATAACATGAAGATGCGAATGGGCTTGAAGCCAAACACCAATCAACTAAACCGAGGCATTGACGTGGATAGCGTAGATGGATTAAAGCTATGGCTAAAGCAAGGTAGCACCGTAAGGGAAAACGATGGTTCTGCGGCAGAGAATGGTGATTTGGTTAAGTTTTGGGATGACTCATCTGCACAAAGCAATGACTTTACTCAATCATCAGGTAGTAGACAGCCTAGGTTTATAAACACAGCTGGCCTTGTTTTTGATGGTAGTGAAACTCTTTCAAATACAGATAGAATGTCTTGCTCATCAACTATATCTGCTCTTGATTTTACTTTGTTTGTTGTCTTAGACTTATCTAATGCTAGTCCAACAGACGAGATGTTTATTAGTGAGTTTGGAAATACTAAAAGTAGAATAAGTCTATTACAGGGTGGTGGTGCAGACAGGATTCAATTAAGGTTTGATAATGGAGCTACAGCGGAGATATGTGACCTAGAGGACTTATCTCAAAATATACCTACAGATAGGTTTTTGTTAACAGTAAAAAGAAATAGTGCAACACAAAATAATATAGATGTGAGGTTTGATGGTGTTGATGTTACAGATTTATCTGATGTTGACACTGGTACAGATGCAAATAACGACTCGGCCGGGATAAGTTTTGTATTTGATACCCTAGGAGTTGGAGGAGCAAATAGTTTAGAATACCAAGGGTATATTTCTGAGGTTGTTTTTTACGATACTGCCCTAGCAGACTTAACAATGTCAAGGGTTGAAAAAGACATAATGACTAGAAACAACTTGTAATTATGAAATTAAAAATTTTTATATTTTTATTTTTAGCATTTTTTGCAAATACAGTAGATGCACAACTTAAGAAACCATTTAAGTTTTCTACTTTTTACATAGCAGCTAATGGTGGTACATCACTAGCAGATGAAAATGTATATGCAGTCAACAACAGCTTCCTCTCTACAGACACAGTTTTAACCCCTTTTGATTACTCCTTAACATTAGGTATTCGCAAAATAAAAAGATTTGGCTACGAAGATATTAGAAAGTTTAAAGACGGCACAGAATCTTCCTATGGAGATGCTGCTACTATTGGTCTCTCTCCTTTTGAATACTTATTTGAAGTAGACTATAGAAGACAAGAAGGAATAGAATATCTAGACCAACAACACTTTATGAGATATGTAAAGCCAGTATGGATGGCAAAGGTTGCGTATATTAAAGAAGGGTTTGCTGACATAGAGTATTTTGAGTCTACACAAAGACTAAGACTAAACGGTAAAAAGAAGTTATCATTTAATGTAGGAGCTGTACAAAGATTAGCAGAACCATACGGGTATGACCCGTTAGAGGAATGGCTTATAGCTTCAGGACAACTACACTATACTTGTTTGGCAATTGAAGAGGGTTACAGCGTAGATGTATACGAATCTGAGTATAGAGACCCAAACGGTAATTTAGTGGCGGAAAACTCAACTGTTTGGAATCAGGTTGTTATACCAAATATACTAAACGATTACGTAGAAAAGAAAAAGAATGAGTTAGATAATCAATGGCAATACTCTTTGGTAGTAGGATTTGATTTCTATCATTACAAAAAGAATTTCTGGTTACACTCTTGGGGAAACCTTATGCCTTATCACTATGATGGTGGAGGTGAATACTCATATCATAACTTTAACGATGGAGAACAATGGTATGACTACTCAGGAGGATTAATTTTTGGATACAACTTAAACAGAAACGTTGGTTGTTTTATAGAGGGTAAATACAACAAGTATTGGAACAGAGAATGGTACGACTTTAAATTTGGTATAAACTATAGAATATTTTAAAATGGCAAAAGAACTTAACGAAGAAACAGGGTTCAACGTAAGCATAAAGACTTTATTGGGAATAGGTTTTGCAATGGCAACTCTTATTGGAATGTGGTTTACACTACAGGCAGACATAGCTGAAGCTAAACAGCTACCAGCTCCTACACCAGCAGAAATTACTCGCATGGAATTTGATATGAAAGACCAGCTTGTGCGTCAAACAATTATGACTACGCAAGAAGACGTTAAAGAGCTTAAAGAGGCTATACAGAGAATAGAGGATAAACTAGACGGAAGATAATGTTTAAGGCTCAAAGAAATATTTTTACTATATACTTGTTAGTTTTATTACTATTACTGAGCTGTAATAAGGCTTTTTCTCAAATAGAAATAATACATTTTAATGCTGGTTTCAACTCAGCAAATAATGTTGCTTGGTTTGAAAAGTTAAGAGAGTGTGACAAACAAAGTCTTTTAATAGAAGAAGACAATAATCAAGTAGAATATCAAATAGCTGTTGTTCCTACAATAGTAGTGTTTGATGACGGTGAAGAGGTAAAAAGATTTCAAGCAGACATAAGTTTTAAAATGGTTGCTACAAGAAAAGAAATACAAGAATACATTGACGAATTAATAATAAGCAAATTCTAATGAACAGGTTTACTAAATTTTTATACGCATTTATTATGGTTGTAGTGTTTACACTATCAACTGCTTTTGCTCAATGTCCT
>Ga0187219_1000694_pt1 | contig 16274 bp, 24 predicted proteins | sample 13SPOviralmetaG_FD_130162 | JGI IMG/M metagenome (GOLD analysis project Ga0187219, IMG submission 130162) | Marine viral communities from the oligotrophic San Pedro Time Series (SPOT) site, San Pedro Channel, CA, USA - 13 SPOT_SRF_2010-07-21... | ecosystem: Environmental > Aquatic > Marine >... | reverse complement strand
GCTTTAACAATATCTTTCATTGGGGGCACACCTTTAAATTTAGGTAATGCTTCTTCAATATCTTCTAAACCTTCATCATAATCTGCATCTGCCTTCATGTTAAAATTAACTGCATCTGCTTCTTTCATTCTCATTTTGTCAGATAATTCCTCTGCATAATCATCTTCTCCACTAATAGAATCTTCTTCATCAATAGCTGTGAATTCTTCTTGTTCAAAATCATCTATAACTCCTATACCTGCTAATCTATCACCCGCCATTTGATTACCATGTATTGATTTACTCATTTCATTAGCTAAATGAGCAATTACATCATCAACGTAAAAGGGTTCATCATCAACTAAATCATAAAATACATCTTCCCAAGCATCTAAAAATTTCTTTTTCATAGGGATATTAAGAAAACTTTCGATTCGGTTAGCTACGTCTCTATCCATAGGAGCATATTCTCTTGCTTCTTTAACATCCCTAGCTGCTTTTTTATATTTAGCAGCATCACTACCATCAGTATCTTGTTGTTTATTACCTTTTCTATCGTATCCTGCTATTTCATCCATTGGTAATTTTTTCTCTTCTTTTTCTTCCATTTTAGAATCCATAAATTTACCTAATGTAGGTTCAATGCCCATATCAAATGTTTCCATTGTTGCTTTAATTTCAGCATGAAAATCTCCAAAAAACATAGATGCTTCTTTAATAGCACCTTCTTCTAAAGCATCAATAGCTTTTTGTAAGTGGTTATTTTCTCTATGATAATTAACATCTTCAAAGTCATCAGACATTTTCTTTAGAACCACAATGTCAGTATCAACACCAGTTTTTAATCCTGATCTTAGCATTCCTTCATAATCAAAATCACTAGTCCAACCTGAACCTATTTGGTATTGTTCTAAAATATCTGTTAAGTTATATTTGCTCATATTTTATTTTTTAGCTTTTGGTTTTCTACCTCTACGTTTTTTTCCTTTTACAGCATCTTTTACGTCTTTAACTTCCTTAACTACGTCTTTAAGTTCTGCTTTTACATTTTTAGCTCTACGTTTTACTTCAGCAGCTTTTTCTTTTACTTCTTCAATGGTGTCTTCTACTACATCTGGGATTAGATCACCATCGCGATCAGCAATTTTACCTTTCTTAATGTAATAAATTACAGCACCTGCTCCTAATAATATTACAACTAAAATAAATAACAATAATTTCATAATTTTATTTGTTTAAATGTTTATTATAAATATATAAAAATTAAGCTAAATTATATTTTTGCTTATATTTAGATATAAATGATTTACCTACTCCTAATTCAACTATTTCTGCTTTTTCAGGAACACCAGGTAATTTTTTAGCACTAAGAATATAATCTATATTTTTATTAAATACTTTAATTTTAGTTTTAGCATTAGAACGATTTGATGTTTTAAATACCATTACCACTGGGTGTTTGCCATAAGGTTTTTGATCAACCTTAAATTTTTCTTGTTTATTGCCCGCTTGAAATTTTTGTTCTACTAAATATGGACCATTGGTAAATTTATCCATATCATATTTCCATATAGAATCATCTGTATCTAGATCCCATTTTGTAAGTTTAACTACATTTTCACTTGGTCTACCTCTATTTTCTGTCATATTCGTTTATTTAATATCATTTCATTAATCCCATTAACTTCATTATCTAAAAATAACGTAGTAAACTCAGAATAAACTGGGATAGTGTGATTATGTTTTAAACCTGGGTTTAGATTTAAGCTTAAACTACTAGATTTCATATCTACAATTTGTTGTTTATGTATTAAAGAAAATCTAAAATTATTAAATTGAATAACAACAATAGCTAAATAATCAAAAATATAATCATTACCATCCTTTTTAGATTCTCCCACATCAATTATATTAGACTTAGTAGAATCATTCCAATGTTTTAATTCAATTTTTATTTGTTTACCACAAGTAATATCTCTAGATAATTGTGGTACCCCACTAACTTGATATCCTCTTTTTTCCTCAGTAATAAAGTCATAACCCGTTCCGTCTTCTTGTTTCCATCCAAAAACATCAGCTATAACTGGTTCTAATAAACTACCACAACTACCTCCTATACCATTAGGATTAGCCTTTACCCAATAATGGGAATAATTGTTAAGGAATTGAATAGCTCCTTTACCTTCTCTTAATTTACTCATAACCTTTATTTATTTTTAAATTTATAATCCTGCTCTCATTGCAAATTGCTTACCACGTTTATTCATACGACCATCTAACTCTTTATACTTGTTAGTAACTAATTCGTCTCTTAACTGTTCAAATTTACAGTCAGCAACATCCCATCCCTTAGCTTTAATTTCTTTTAAACCAGCTGGGATTGTTTGAACTCTAAATTGATTGTTTCTTTTTAATTTTTGATTTTGTACTTGATAAAACATAAACTTTATTTTTAATGTTGTGCTTAATCGCTCAACGTGTGTAAGATATGAAAGATATCCTGCTTACTCGCACTCTTTCGGCTTACTTTTTCATTTGTCTTAATTCCAAATGACGTATTATTACTTTATACTTCTCGTTTATCTCCATGAACAACTTTTACAGTTGGGAATCGTAAACTAATCCCACCTTTATCGTTCTTAGTTTCTTCAAAATACTGAACTGTAATTGTTTTACCTACAATTGAACCATCCATATACTGTAAACGTTGTTCTTGGCTCCAACCGCTACCAACTTTTACTCTATGACCCTTATGTTCAATCCATACTTGAGCTAGCATTTTGATAGTTTCTGATCTGCCATCTCTAACTACTTCGTGATCATCATTATCATAATCAACTACAACATACTCAGCATCATGAAATTTTTTTACTTTAAGTAAATTTTTAGTACGTTTACCTTCATAAGTAACATCTTTACGTATCATAAATCCTTCCCAATTATTATCAGTTGCTATTTGACCCCATTTATCAAAGTGTCTATCATCGGTTATTTGGAATTGATCTGTATAACGTAAAATGTCAGTTGTAATATATCTACCTGTTAAAAATCCTCTTAATGCCCCTAATCTTTCACTTAATATAGGACCACCTTTTTGATTATCAAAATTAGGTTTATGAAGCATATCAAATATCATATAAGCGGGGTTTTCTATTTGATGATCTTTACGTCTTAATTGTTTCATTACACCTTGAAAATCTTCATTTCCATTTTCATCAAGTAAACAAATCTCACCATCAAATACCGTATTAATAATACCTGTTGCTTCAATCGCTTCTTTAACTTTATTTAACGTAGTTAACTCTTTACCCATTCTAGAATAAAGTGTACATTCACCTTCATAATTAACTACAGCTAAACACCTAACACCATCTAATTTTCTTGATGCCCACCAATTATCATTTTGCCAATCACATTTACCATCATATTCTTTAGCTAATGCAACTTTAAATGTAGGTATTAATCCAGGTACTGCTTTATTAATTATTGAATCACCAGCTCTAATACCTAAATCTTTATCTATAATTTTATAGATATAAGGTTCAAATTTACCTTCAGCCATCCCATTTATTAAACCTATAGCTTCATGTCCTGTATATTCTCTATTAGTTAATTTATCTAATAATTCAAATAAACTATAATTACTTTTAGTAATTTTATCTTTATTCTTAATACAAGTTTTACTAGTAACATGATATTGTTTAAATGGATTATAAACATATTCTAATATATTATGAATGTGTATATCAGCATCCTTAATAATTTGTATTTTTTCAGTAGCGCTACTTGTAGCACGCATTGCTTCTATAAAATTTGTTAATTCTATCATAACCCTTATTTATTTATTTTTAATTCTAATGTTTTTATGTGTTTACATTTACCATCAAATGCCCTCCATCTACCTGGGCAATTACAATGAAACTTACCTGAATCTGGATAATATACCGTTTTATACGTTTTGTTTGCGTTGCTACTGCTAACAGTCATTACAACTATTGGTTCTTGTTTTACTTTAGGTTTGGGTTTAATCCAATTTATATCATCTATAGTAGTATTTGGATCTACTTCCTTCCATAAGGGCATTAAATATTTTTTACCACTTATACTTGCTATTGTTGGGGGCAAAACTTCACCTTTATATTCATACTTAAACCGATTTGCAAATACAGTTGGACCAAATCCATTACCAGGTATGCTTAATGCACCCTTAGTATGAATTATTCTTGACCTATAATTTCCGTGTTTATTTAAATTTGTGAATTTCCATAATGCCATAGTATAACCTTTATTTTATACGTGAATATACGAAAAATATTTGCGGCAACCAAATTGGTCACCGCTTTTCTTATGTTTTATTTTTTTATAGTATTTTTTCCTATTCCTATGAGGTGTTGGAACTTTTAGGGCATCAAACCATTCATGCTGTGTAAGTTTTATTTTTTTCATTATATTTTGAATTTAAATCTAAGCTTAGTGCGAGACATAATTTTTTTAATTGACCCGCATTATGGATTGCTATAAAATCTTCATCCGTCATATGATTAAATAAAGCTAATGTACTTAATTCCATATTATTTCCCTTGCCCCCTATATGCTTTGACATAATTTTTACTATTTTTCATTTTAGATGATTTGCTTTTTGCATGGACACCTGGTCTTTTCTTACCCCCATTAGAAACATAATTTCCTGTAACTAGTTTTGACATAATTTTTTATTATAAATATAAATCATATCCAGAAAATCGCTTCATATATGTTGTTATTTTTATTCCATTCCCATCTTTCCTTACTTTACCATTTCTAAACCATTTTCTTACACTACCTTGCCCACCTAAATGTGCGGCAGCTAATAAGCCTGATTCTGTGACTAATATACCATTAATTACTTGGCCTTCATATCTGTCTATATATTTCTGTAGTCTTTTTTTATTATGTAAAAGTAATTTTAACATTGCTTCTTCTTGTAATAAAGTATCCCTAAGAAATTCAGATCTACTTACTTTTATTTTTAAAGTTTTAAGTGTAGAACTACCAAATTGGTACTTACCCATATAACCATATTTATTTACTATATGATATCTATTTCTTGATTCTTGATAACCCATAGCATCCAAAAAATTATTACGACTTTGGATTTTAAACTGGTTCCATCTTTCACGAGCATCTGAAATTGAATCTTGCTTAGTATATGTGATGATTTCTCCTTCATCAATATACCAATCTAAGATATCAGGATTATTATCTAAAGAATCAATATTAATTATTTTATTTTCTTTAGATATAATTTTTAAAGTAATTCCTTCTGATTTAAATGAGGATAAAAATATTATAGAAAATAAGGTTAAACCAAATAATAATACTACTGTTATACTATCTACTTTTTTCATTTTTTTAATTTTAAATAATTAATTGCTTCAAATATTTTTTGACATCGGTCATAATCTTCATATTGTTCCATAGTTTCAAGATTTTGACTTAAAGTCTCTAACATATCATTTCTATCAATCATAATATCATAAAACATACCAGTATCTTTAGCATGAATTGATACTACGGGAATTTCATTAATATCTGTATGTAGATTGTCTAGTGCTGTGTCAACAATTAAGTTATGTAATTTTTGATCACCACCTTTAAAAGTTTCTTCAACTTCACCTTCAGTATCATAGTTCCATTTATGTTCAAATTCCATAATTAAAAGTTTTTTAAGAAATCTCCCTTGATTTTCTTATCCTTTAATTTACGAAACTTTTCGTCGTTATCCAAACTTTTTGATGCAAGTTTTTCAAGGTGACGTTCTTTTTGTTTACCATAGTCTTTAGTAATTTTATGGTATTTTTTATTTAGTAATTTTATTTTTTTAGCCATTATATTCTGCTTATGTATTGGTTAGGATCATCTTCATCACCACCATCTAAACCTAATTCTTTTAAACGCTGTAAATGATAGTCATCAACTTCCCATTCTACCTTTTCGCTTGTACCAAAATGTTCTTGTTTAGATTCTATTTGTTTAACATCTTTATCATTAAAAATATCTCCTACAGTTAGAAAATAATGATTATAACATAATAATTGGACATTATCTAAACTATAATTATTACTATTACCATCTTGAAAATGTAGTAATAAAGGGATTTTGTAATCAAGTACTCTACGTTCTTTAAATTTACATACAGTACATTCCTCTGATAAATATCCCTGTTCTATTAAAGCATATTTAAGTTTATTTGGATCAAATGAAGATGCAGCTATTCTACCCTCAATTATTTCTAACATATGGGGCATTTTTTTAGGTCCTTTTAAAAACTTAGGTATACCTTTACCACTTTGGTTTTTATGTCCCTCAAATAATTTATACAATTTAGCGTATCTTTTATAGTGCTGATATGATACATGAAGATAACGAGCAGCTGCCATATTAGATTTTGTTTTAGCTTGGGCAGCTACAATTTGTTCTTTAGATAAAGGTTTTGCTTGAGGCATCTATTTCTTTTTACTTTCAGTTTCAATACCAAAAGTAAGTTCTGGGTTGCCCTCGGGATTGATATGTTTTAAATAATCTTTTTCATCTAATATTAAAGTTTCAGTCCATGTATGGTCTCCAGTACCAAAGGTCATAGGAACACCTCTTTTTGCACTTATATCTGAGCAATTCACACAAAAATTATAACCATATTTTGTTAATCTTAATTCTGGCATCATTTCTCCACAGCTAGAACATGGTATCATTTTTAATTTTTCCATTTTTATAATTTTATTGTATAAATATTAAACTATAGCTCTTCCTTTCATTTTTTCCCAATCTCGGTTTTTTCTAACTAAATCATTTGTTAATTGTACAGCATTTAGAACATTATCTACTGTTTCTAAATCATCAGCTAAACGTAACATTGCTGATAGGTCTTTAGGAAAACAATGACCACCATAACCAAAATCACCATCAGGTCCAGGTACTGCCCAATGTGATTTTCCTAACCTTTTGTCAAAAGTTGAGTATTCAATTACTTTATCATAATCTAATTTTAATCCTTCACATATTTGATACATTTCATTAGCAAATGCTATCTTAGTGGCTAAAAAGGTATTTGTAAGATATTTTACCATTTCAGCATGAGTAGATCCAGTTTTTATAATATCAATATCAGGAAATATTTTTCTATATATAGTTTTTAATTTAGTAGTAGATTTTCTAGGTCCTCCTAAAATTACTCTATTTTGATTATTAAAATCCTCTATCGCATTTGCTTCAGTTAAGAATTCAGGATTAAAAACTACATCCATGTTAGGATATAATGAATTTATTTTAGCTGTAGTTCCAGGTGGTACTGTGGATTTAATAACTACTGTTTTACATTTAAAGGTTGTAAAAATTTCTTTTACTGTAGATTCAATTAAACTAGTATCACATCTACCTCTTCTATTCATAGGAGTAGGTAAACAAACAAATACTATATCTTGACTCATAGCCTTAGTTTTTGTAGAATTACTTTTATCTTTTATTATATCATAAGTTTTTACTTCGAAATAATTTTTAAATTTTTGATATATAGCATTACCTACAAAACCTTGTCCTATAATTCCTATCATAACTTAATTAAATCTTTAGTATATTCATTCATTTGTATAATACAAACTTTTAAACCCCCTAGTTCAAATTCTCCTATCTCCCCACTATTATCCACAATTTGTGTAAAACGTTGTAAATTTATAAAATCTGACTGTTGGAAAGTATTCCCATCAATTTCAATTAAAATTTCATTATTTTTTTCATTATCATATGGTCTTAATTTTTGATATAAGTCAAAATCAGTATTGGGTGATTCTAATGTTATATAGTTATCAACCATTGAAGGTACATTTCCTTCATCTACATATAAAGTGCTACCCCAAGGTTCTAAAGCATGCAACAAAGAATCATTGCAATTTTTAATAATTAAACCTATATCGTATTTGGGTGGGACAATAGGTACTAAAGATGGATCATGCATTACAAAATGACCCCATTTACGTATAAAGTTACGTGTCGATCTTTGGTTTTGTGCTAACCATTCTGGGCTATCTTCATATATGTTTTTAGCTTTATCTAAAGTATTTCTTCTACTACCTCTACAAGTCATATGATAAACAAACCCCTCCCAAGTTTGAATAAATTTTATTCCATTTAATTGGAAACGATTAAATATATCAGAATCCTCTTTAGATTGAGGAGCGTATAAAGGGTCATGTCCTCCTATCTCTTGAAAATCTTTTCTATAAAAAGCCCAAGGTGCAAAAATACCATAAGTAATTTTTTCTTCATTAGTAAATTCTTTTAATTTATCTAATAATTCTTGTTCTTTAAATTCTTCGGGTTCTACCCCACCATGCCATAATACTTTTTCAGGTCCTTCAGGATGTAAAGGTGGTTCAATTCGGGTTAACGATACAATTACACCAGGTTTAATATGTTTTTCAATTGAAGTTAACGCATTTGGACACAAATACATATCAGCATGGTAAATCATTGCTATATCATTTGTAGCAACGTCATTTATTAATTTATCGTATAATATAGTATGTCCTAGTCTATCTGGTCCTTCATTACGATGTGCTTTAAATAAAGGATCCTTAGACATCATTTCTAAACACCAATCCCAAGTTCCATCTGTTGAAGCATCATCTGCAACACAAATTTCTACTTCATGTTCTCCTTGATTTTTTCTTATAGAATCATAAGACCATTTAAGATATTTTAAATTATTTCTTCCTGGTTGTATTAGTGATATTTTCATTATTTTATTGAATTTAAAATTAATTGTTTAAATTTATCTTTACCTATAGTATTACCTATATTGTGCCCTGACTTGAAGTTAATAAGATTTAGATTTGGATCCAAACTATCTATAAAATCAAAATGATAATTATCAAAATTACCAATTGTAGGACGCCAATATTCTACTTGACATTTAAAAGGTTGTAAATTTCCTAAATTTGTTTCTGGAATATCAAATTTGTTTTGTAGGTTAAATAATCTTGTATGTTCTTTAGCAGGTGTACCTGAGTTATAATATTTTAAATTAATTTGAGGGGCAATTGTTATTATTTTATCTGCCTTTATTAACTCCCCAACTAATAAAGAAGCAAAACCACCTGCAGATTGTCCTATAGTTATTACCTTTTTAATATTATGTAAAGCTACATACTGGTTTATTATATTTGTTATTTTATTATATAAACCATGATAATATACTTGTTCGTTATCTTTAAAAAAAATATAATTGTTTTTTAAGTTAGATTTTACAAATAAATTATAATATAAATAGGGCAATTTATCTTTAGCATTAGGATAAACTCCACCACTCATTCCCTGAAAGCTTATTACTAAGGGATAATCTGGATTATTGTGAACTATTTCGTACATTATTTTATTATATTGACTAAGTTTTGACTAACTAAATTATCTATTATATCTTTTTCTTCATTAAATCCATGTCCACTAGACCAATTAGGATCTACTTCTTCCCAATAATGTACCCTATCATTGGATTCAGAATAAAACCCATAACCATATAAATCAGGTTTTATACCTAAAGTTACTAACAATAAAACTCCTACTAACCCTGCACTAGCTTCAGGTTTTGAAACTAAACTATTACAATACATTAAAAAATTAGAATGTAAAAAATTTATTGGAGTTTTATTAATATATAACATTACACCCTCTATAAATTCTTGGGCATTAAAGGATTTAACTAGAAAAGTTTCGTTATCTAAATTAGATAAAAAATTAGGATCATGCCCCAAACATATTTCTTTTTTAGTTGAACCATTAAATGAATGTCCATTTAATATCCTAATATCTGTTCTTGACCCCACATGATTTTCATACCCTTTAACTCTGGCGGCATTGAATCTAATTATTAAATCATTTTTGTCAATTTCTTCACCAAATTCATTATCTAGTAAAGTACCACTACTAGCTACTAGGGCAGCTGATTTTATTTTATTAAAATTTATACTAGTATTTTTATTTGAAAAAATTGGAAAACTAATATTATTTATTTGTATTTCTGGGATCATTATGCAATGTTTTTTACTAATTCATATTCTTCTATAGTATCAATATCAAAACTACTTTTTAAGTTTACTTCAACTAAAGCAGTTGGAGGGGGAGTTATTAATCCCTTACCTAAAAACTCATTAACTTTAAAAGCATAAAAGGCACCTGTTTCTTTATAACGGGGAATCATATCTTGTGTTCGAGGTTTATTAAAAGGATCATAATTAGGTTTGGCTCCTATACCTTCTTTTTCCCAGTAAAAAGGTGTTTCTTTATATACAGATATTGAACTCGAAAAAGTATTAAGATTTTTTATAGATAATTTAAGATGTTTAAGTTCAATAAAAGGAGAAGTACATTGTAATAAAACCATATTAGTAGTATCATCAAATGTATTTAAAAAATCTGTTATAGTTTCATGAGTTGGAGATGTATCTGTGGCATATATTGGAGGTCTCTTATGAATTTTTGCCCCATTTAGTAATGCTTCTTTTTCTATATCATAAGAATCTGTGCTAACATATACTTCGTTTGTAATTTTTAATGATACTTTAATAGCTCTAGATAATAAAGATTTACCATTAATTTTTAAAAGATTTTTGTGTTTTATTCTTTTACTTCCTCCTCTAGCAGGAATTAGGATTCTTAACATTAGTATTCGTTTTTAGAATGTAAAGTTGTACTTTGTAACTGTTTTACATCATCTATTAATTTAACCATTTCTTCTTGTGTCATTTCTAATGATGTGTCACTATTTATAGGTGTATCTAATCTTGTTAAAATATTGGGGTTTTCATTACTAGTAAGAATTACATAATCCCCTACAATTTCAGAATGTGGAATTTCAATTTTAGAAACTAAATCTTCATTCATTTTCTCTCCCGGTCTTAATCCTACTATCTTTATATCTTCAGATATTAAATTAGCTAACTTGCTCATAGTTACGGTTTTCATAATTTTGGACATTATAAAACCTGACCTTTTAGATGATAAAGTAATACAATTATGAATTAACTCAGCAGATTCTTCTGGTGAGAACATTAATCTAGTCATATTAGGGTGAGTTAGGAATAAAGGTTTATTATTCTCAAAGCTTCTAAGCCAAAATGGAATTACTGATCCATGACTTCCTGCTACATTACCAAATCTACAACATACAAATTTATTTCTTGAATTATTAGCTTCTAAATACATTTTTTCCATTAATGCCTTAGTTTTACCATATACATTAGCTGATTCACAAGCTTTATCTGTACTTATACCTACCACTAAAGGAGTATTTGCTTCCTTAGCAGCTTCCATAATATTATAACTTCCCATAATGTTACTAGTTATAGCTTTAATAGGTTGTTTTTCTGCTGTATCAACGTGTTTTAGAGCTGCTGCGTGTATTATAATGTCAGGATTAATTTTTATTACTTGTGAAGTTAAGTAATTTTTTTCTTCTATTCCCCCTATTAAAATTTCGATATTAGGAAATTTTCTTTTTAAGGCTACTTGAGATTTTTCACCTCTACTATAAGAATAAAATTTATAATCATTATAATATTTTTTTATAAAAGCTGTTCCTACAGTTCCTGATCCTCCTGTTATAAATATTTTTTTCATTAGTATGTTATTTGTTTTTGAATTATTGATGGAGATATATCTATTTTTTTTAATAAATCTACTATTTGTATTGATGAATTACCATCTCCATATAAATTATCAAATTCTAAATTTTGTAGTGATTTAGTTAATTCTATAGCATTTATTATTTCATTTTTATTATATCCTACATTTATAACATTATTAGAACTTAATCTTCCTTGTTGTCTAGTTCCAATATTAATAGTGGGAATGTTAAATAAAGATGTTTCATGTATTCCACTACTAGAATTACCTATTAAACCTTGAGAATATTTAAGTAAACTTGTATATTCTTCTATAGCAAGTGTTTTTACATATTTTATATTAGAAGATTCTATTTTTTCTACTATTTTTAAATAACCAGCATCATTGTTAGGTAATATAATAAGAACTTCTATATTAGTTTCTTTAATAGCTTCTAAAGTTTGAGTTATTTGATTATAAGAATCATTTATTTCTGATGTAACAGGATGTTGTATCATTAAGTAATAATTTTTATTCAAACTATATTTTTTATATGCTTCCTTATTATAGTTTACTTCTAATAAAGCATCTATTGAAGGACATCCTACATTAAAAACAGTTTCTGGTTTCTCCCCCATTTTAATTAATCTAGTTTTTGCATCTTCATTAGCTGCAAAATGGTAATGTGAAAATTTACTCATTGCATGTCTAATAGATTCATCTATTGTACCAGTTACCTCTCCTCCTTGAATGTGTGCAACAGGAATATTCATATGTGCACCAGCTATAGTAACAGACATATTAGCAGCTATATCAAATCCAGATAATATTAAATCAGGTTTTGATTCTTCTAAAGCATATGTAATTTTTTTAAGACAAGTTGCTAAAGACCTGACCATAGCCCCTCCAGTATCTTTATCTTCTTCAAACATTTCAAAGGTAGAAAATATTTTAAACCCATCATTTTTAATTTCATTAATAGTTAATCCATTTTCTTCTTTTAAATGAAGACCAGTTACTACTAAATCATAATCTAATAAAGGATCATTTTTAATTAATTCTAAAATGGGTTTAAACCTAGAATAATCTGCTCTTCTTTCTGTAACTAGAAATATTTTTCTCATATTATATCACTATATTTTAAATGTTGGTCATTTTTAATATTTAATAAAGCTTTTTTACCTAAAATTTTATGATAATCTTTAGCAAAAATCTCTCCAGTGCCTGGTCTTTTAACCCAAATATTTTTTTCTGTTAAGATATCTCCTATCTTAATATCTTTAATAGCTACTGCTGTTGCAAATGCAAAATCCATAGTTACTTGTTCTTCTTTTGCTGGTTCTTTTGATCCACCCCTCATTTGAGAAATTTCAGTTGATGATATAATTAAATCTTTTAATTCATTTTTATCCATAGAACATAAGATATCAGGACCTATCCTTGATTTATAATCTACGAAATGTCTTTCAAGTACACACGCTCCCAATGAAGTAGCTGCTAAACAAGCATTATTATTTACTGTATGATCTGATAAACCAATTATGGCATTAGGAAATGATTTTTTTAGTTCTTGCATCCCACCTAAACGTACTAAATTAGCTGGTGTTGGGTATATATTGGTACAATGTAGTAAAACATAAGGAATATTATATTTTTCCATTAAATCTACTGAAGGTTGAATTGATTTTATATCATTCATTCCAGTAGATAATATTATAGGTTTACCAAAACTACATATATGTTCAATTAAAGGGTAATTATTACACTCACCAGAACCTATTTTATATGCTTTTACATTAAATTTTTCTAATCTATCAGCTGCTGCTCTAGAAAAGGGAGTTGAGATAAAGATCATTCCTTTACTCTCAACATATTGCATTAGCTTAAATTCATCATCTTCATTTAAGGCACATTGTTCCATAATTTCATATATAGATTCTGTTGTATTACCAGGTATTGTATTTTTAGCTTCAGATGACATTTCATCTTCAACAATATGGGTTTGATGTTTAATTATTTCAGCCCCACTTTCATGAGCGGCATCAACAAGTTCTTTTGCAATTGATAATTTCCCATTGTGGTTTATTCCAATTTCAGCTATCACTAAGGGTGGATAATCTAATCCTATTTTTCTATTTGCTATTTTAATGTGTTTGTTCATTCAAATATGTTATAAATTTAGTAAGTCTTCCTATACTTAATATATCAGCTGTTGGGAATTCATCATCATTCCAAGGAACTTCTATATGATGTGCTGGAAGTCTATTTGATAAATTATCACAATTAATTAATTTACCATCAAATACTTGATTATTTTTCTTATATAATTTATTAAAATGGGGTGTTAAATTTTTTAAAGCATGTCTTTCGCTTAATAATTCTTCAAATTTAAGAGTTTGAGATTCATTATATGAATATTTTGAATATGCTTTATCCAAAGCTTCATCAATAGTATTATAATCATTAAATGGTACACTATTATTAGAATTTAAATAATCTACCATAGGCCCTTGGTGGTCTTTATAATATACTATATCGCAACCACAAAGTAAGGCTTCATGTGTTACCCTACAACCCCCTTCAGATTTAGAACCAATATATAAAACTTTAGAATTATTATATAACCAGTTTATAGTTTGAGGTGAAACACCTAAAAACCCTAATTCTGGGGATAATCTTAGTAAAGTTATGTTTTTACGTTCTTCGTAATTAAATAATTCTTCATATTGTTTTACTATATCTAAATCATACTTTTCAGGGACATTTGCTTCCATCTCTGAAACAGGGATAATTATTAATGTTTTTGGGTAAATCTTCTTATCATTTAATTTTCTTACAGCCTGTAATAAAGAAGGTACATTTTTTATTTTTATTGCTCTACTTATACTTATTATATCGTAAAACCTATCTTTAATACCCATATTTTTGTAATCACTTAACAAAAAATTTCTATCCATAAGGTCTATTTTTAAAGTAGAACCATTATCCGGATAATTAAGTGCCGTTGGTGAAGCTAAAGTAAAATCAATAATAGGAGGGAATTCTGGTAGATTACCAAAGTATGTTCCTTGATTCCATCCTAAATAGTAATATTCTTTTAATTCTTGTATACTGGGTAAAGCATTATTTAATAAAAAGGGCCATTCTTTATGTGTAAACACAATAATACCTTTATTATCAACTGTTGGGTTTTTAAATATATGAGCCATTAAATATACATTTTACCCCATTTATCTTTACTCATTTGAATACGTTGAGGGTGGTTTTCAAAATAATAATTAGTATAAGTATAACGTGTACCCCCTTGTATATTAGCTCCTCTATGAATAAAAGATGTATCAGCAAATATTACTGTTCCTTTTTTACCTATAACTTTAAAGGGAGCAAAATTATTTTCTTTGCAAAATGAGTCTATATTTTCATCTTCATATCTAGTTGCTTTTCCAATTCCATCTCTAGTAGATAAATCATATTGATTTGATGAAGGAAGAAATAAATAAGGACCATTTTCTTCTTCAACATCTGATAAGTATACTAAAGTTTTAATTTGTTTAGCTCTATTATCTCTATGCCATCCACCTCCACTATTAGTAATTTGGTTAGTATTATGTTTAACTTTCCCACCTAAAACAAAATGGCTATTAATTTCTTGACCAAAATAAGAACTACATACTTCTAATAATAAAGGGTCATTTGCAAATTCTTTAGCTGTATTATAATGATTTTCCATTTTAAATAATCTAAAATCCCCTGATGTTCCTTCATGAGAAGATGATTGTATTTTAGATTTATATTTAATTAAACCATCTTCTATATCTTTAACAGCTTGATCGCAAAATTCAGGTGTAAAATAATCTTCAACTACACATATGCCTACATTATTTAAATTATTTAATATATGTTCTTTCATACTTTATAGGGTATTATAATAATTATTTTGTTTTTCTTGCCTAACAATATCTTTAGGGTGGTATAAAGCCACACCTTCTTCAGCAGGAAGAGGAGCATAGGTTTTAAATCCTTCTAATTTTTCATGGACTTTATTTACCCATTTAATCTCAGGTTTGTTCTTCCAAATTCTCCATTGATAATCTGGCCAGTTAACCCATCCTTTTTCATTTACATTCCATCTCCATTTATTAATATGTTCTTGAGTTAACCCCTCTACTGTATTAATTCTAGGAACTAAATAAACTTCATTATCTGGATTTGCTTCTAAGATTAGAGGTAAATTATCTATTAAAGATTTATCTGGGGTTTCATCTGCATCTATTTGAAAAATGTAATCCCCACTGCAGTAAGATGTTAATTTATTTTTCCAATCAGCAAAATGTTCTTTAAACTCACCAGGTACCCAAGTAAACTCACCATTAACCGATTTTGCTCTTAAAAACTGTTCTATACCTTCGTGACCATTATTAATATCATAAAGTACAACAATTTCATCTTCATATCTTTTATGTTTTAGGAGAAAAGATATTAGTTTTTGAATTTCTATAAACTCATTACAAACGGTTATGGCATAACTTATTTTCATATAATTTTATTATTATTTTGGTAATACACCAATATACGATAAAGCATCCATAAAGTCACGTTCTCTAAAATTTTCAACAGTGGACATATCAACTCTAAAACTTTCCCCATTATATTTTTCTTTT
>Ga0187219_1000692_pt1 | contig 16300 bp, 18 predicted proteins | sample 13SPOviralmetaG_FD_130162 | JGI IMG/M metagenome (GOLD analysis project Ga0187219, IMG submission 130162) | Marine viral communities from the oligotrophic San Pedro Time Series (SPOT) site, San Pedro Channel, CA, USA - 13 SPOT_SRF_2010-07-21... | ecosystem: Environmental > Aquatic > Marine >... | reverse complement strand
TATTATACTAAATTTATCACTACAGGTCAACCATAAAAAAACCCTAGCAATTATAGTACTAAGGTTTCTCTATTTCTACTACTCGGTAGTAGGCAAGTTTAGGACAAGCCACTATTACTTAGTTATAGTAGTACTTAACTGTAAATAATATTGAAGTAAAAATTACTTCATTGAAGTAAACGCAAAGGGCGTTCACTCATATAACTAAAGTGTGTTTGCTTTTATTCTAATAGAATAGAAGTATTGAAAAGCCCCCAACCGGGGGTTTTTCTTATAATATCTGATAAATACTCTTGTTATAACAAATATTTTAAACCGGAGATATCTTTGAGTGATTATCTAAACTATATCACAGGTACCCACACATTGTACGACAAGTACTACAGTGATTGGCGCCTATGTATCAATTCATACCACGGTGGGCCCGAATACAAGGATGCCCATTATCTAAGAGCATATCAAGTAGACTTCAACACACCAAGTGAAATGGTTAACACCTATGAAAGAGCCGATGATGGTTCTTATGTAGCAAAATTCAAAGCCAAAGTAGTACAAGGTGCTACAAGCCACGAAACAAGCAGAGGCCAAGACAAACTGAGTGGTAGTTTCTATGAAGAAAAATTAGACTCAGTACCATGGTATAATTATGTTAAGTTAATTACTAACGAATACAATTCAATCTTATTCCGTAATCCGCCACAAAGAATGCTAGGCGAAGATATTGACATGGCAGAGTTCATAGAAGATGTAGATGGAGAAGGTAATTCACTAAGTGAATTCATGAGTCATGTAGATATACTCACAACTGTATACGGTGTATTACATGTCGGTTGTTATAAGCCAATTGGATCGGATATACCTAAATTCAAAATACATACACCAGAAGATGTAACCAATTGGAGTTATCAATACAACCCAGATGGCAGTTTAACATTAGACAGCATGGTGATCATGGTAGAAAATTCAGACTATCATAGTGTGTACAGAGTGTTAACCAGAGATTATATCGATACTATATTTGTACACAATGAAGACTCAGATGAAGATTATGTACCACCTGTACAATCAGATGATCTTGAAATGATAGAAGAAGGCACATATCGTATAAGACAAGAAAATGAATTAGGTTATATACCAGTAACAACAATATACCAGAATACTAAAGTGTACAACAATGTAGGATCAACAATCATAATGGATGTTGCTCAAATACAAAGAAGTGTATACGGCGACAATGCTGAAATATATAGTGCTATCACATATGGTGCTCATCCTACACTTATAGTAGATGAAAACACAGACGCACTAAATGACGGTCAAGTAAACGCAGAACCAGGTGGCATAGTGCGTGTACAAGGTGGCCTAACAGGTGATCAACAAAATTATGTATATCAATTTGCTTCACCTAGTCTAGATGCTATCACAGAAATCCGTGATCTTATAGACAACAAAATAAACAAATTAACACAAATTGCTATGTTAAGATCAGAAGACTTAATCAAAGCAAGTAACAGTGGCGAACAAATAGAAATATTCGACGATAAACTTGCCGCACTAATTAGAAAGAAAGCAACAAACTTAGAAAATGCTGAAAGCAAACTGTTTGATATCTACTTTGATTGGACTAACCAACAAAGGCCAGATGATTTCCGTGTAAGTTACAGCAGACAATACAACAAAAGAGCATTAGAGGCAGAACTAAAAGAAATAGATGTCTTAATCAATGTTGTAAACAAATATGAAGAAATGTTTGGCAATGACCAAATAGAAGCCCCTAGTTATAGCACAGAAGCAGAAGCAATAGCAGAGGCTAACAGATTAGGAGGAACTGGCGCACACGAGCACGTTCAAGAAGATGGCAGTAGTATATACATGCCATTTGAAACACACGAATTATATGAGGCGGCTATCGGAATGACAGCCTCGGAACCAGAATTTAAAAACAATATGCGTGACAAGATACGCACAAGACTCGAAGAGTTAATGTCTAGTACATCAACTAACAAAGGCTTGTAATATCTTGATAATACCCCAACTCAGGGACAATAGGAGATAAAATATGTCGGAAGGACAAAATATAGATACACCAGTTGCAGGTGAGACAGTGCAACCAGTTAATACTGATACTGAGGTAGTAAACGACCATAAATCAGATGTAGTAGATACACCTAAAGCACCTAGTGTAGAGCACAAGGAAGGTAAAATGTTTGTAGACGGAGTAAGAGTTTATTCCAGAGACGACACTAACCGAATTGCCGCAAATGCCAAAAAGGACGTAGAAAGTAGAATACTAAGTGATCTTGATGTTGATAGCATTGATCAAGTTAAGCAAGTAGTAACAGAACTGCGAAACGCATCTCCAGAGAATAATTCTCTAGACGTTGAAGCACTGAGAAGTGCTGTTCAAAAGAGGGAAGCAACAGTTGAAGAACTGAAAGCAGAACTAAGCAAAGTCAAAACAGACTATGCTGTAAAGGAGCATGTATCCACCTTAAAGGATAATATGCCTACTAGTTGGAAAACAGAGCAAAAAGATGCTGTGGTAGACTTGATGAAAGCCAGAAACATGCTGTTGGTAGAAGGCGAAACATTCGCAATCAAAAACGGTAACGATTACTTAACAGTAGACGGCGAAAAGCCAGACTACAAGACTGCTGTAGAAGTAGTTGGAAAAAGTCTAGGATTGCCATTTGCTAAGAAAGGTGTAGATACATTTGACGCAGATAGAACACCGCAAAATGTTTCTAGTAGTTCAGGAGTAAACGATAGTAGACTCAAGAGTGATAGAGAATATAATGCGGCTTATGTTCAAGTGCGAAACGCAAACAAATCATTATCACGTGATCAAATCACAGATGGAATGATTAAAAAACACATGGAGAGAACTAGATCTTTTAGATCAACTCTCTAAGTATAACAATACATAATTAATTTAATAGGAGAAAAATTATGGCAGCAATAGGAACAGGAACAGTTGCAGAGTTATATTCAAACGTGGTTGCAGATTTAATACCGTTTTTCGACAACGCAGTATTACTTCCAAACCCGGCTATTTTGACTCACAACTATAACCTAGAAGGAGCAATTGGTAACACAATGCAGATTCCTTTATCAAACTATTATCCAGCAGGTAACTCATCTGTAGGGGATAACACAGACTTAATTAACGACGGATTCAACTTTGACCCTAGTTCAGTAAGTTTAGCAGTAACTAAAAAAGGCGCAGGTTCAAAAGTGTCTGAAGAAGCATTAGAAGATGGTGGCCTTGCTACAGTATCTAACGCAATAGTTACAAGACTATCCGGTGCGATAGCAAAAGTTACTGACGAAGAAGGATTTAGAATCGCAGTACAAGGTAATGCTGACGTGATGACAGAAATGGAATCAGTCAACACACCAAATGACGGATATGCTAAGACAGCCTTAACAGGTGCTTCATTGGCAGTAGTCATGAGTGCTGAAGGACTTGCTTACGCAAGTAAAAGAGAACCAACAGTTAAAATGTTTAACGACGTTCAAAACGACAACCATCAAATGGTTGCTACAGTAAGAAACGGATTTGCTCAGTTAAGAACAGACCCAGTTGTAGCCGCAGGACAGCAAAACTTTATTAGACACATCGCAACATCAAATGTAATTGGTGCGGCGGCTGGTATCTCAGCAAGTTTGGCTCAGTTCTCAACTTCAGTAGCAAACCTAAGAGGCGATAACGCACCTACAACAGGTGGCCTATATTGGGCATTCATTACACCAGAACAAGAATTAGCACTTGCTAACGAACTTAATGGTGTTGGTGGAATCTCAAGTGGTTCTATTGGTTCAATCTCACAAGACTTAGCAAACGATGCCTTGTTACAAGGACTTGTTTCACAAGCAGTGGGACTTCAATTTGTTAGAAGTAATAACTTACCTAGAGACTTGGCGTCTGCATAAGGGAGTTAAATTATGGCATTTATAACAGACGGATCAGGAAACGTAACTAGTTACGCAGAAGCACTTGATGTAAAGGACAAGGATCAACGCATCTTTGAGGCCAATGAGGTCAACTTTACTGATGTGCCTGATACCCCTGGAAGCCTAGACAATTACTTAGAGGATTTGACACAGAAAGCAACTAACAGGATTAATGAAAAAATCCGTGCTAGTGCTAGATGGAGAGAATACCTCGGATATGCTGGTGGAGGGTATAATTCAATTGATGATATACCCCCTATCAACATGAACTTTATTATAGGTAGAAAATCAGATATAACAGACATGTGTAGTTACTATACATTGAAAGAATATCTGCTACCTAAGATTGCCGACTTTGGTAACCCTGAATCAGCAGAAGTACAAAAAATTGAGTACTATGCCGGTAAGTTTGATGATATATTCAGAGAACTTATGGACATACTTGATTGGTATGATGCTGATAATGATGGCTCTGTACAAACCAATGAAAAAATGGTTAGATTCAGAACTAACAGGCGTACTAGAGGCAGAAGCAATATAAGTAGAGTAAGATAATGGCTTTTAGAGATACACTAATTACTAATTTAACAAGTACACTAAGTGGCAGTAATGTGTCAGTTAGTGGTGAATTACCTTGGAATAGCAGTGGTACACCTCTCTATATAAACAATAAGAAAAAGTTATATATAGACGAGGACAACATTGCTAAAACTGAGTTATTTCCAGTGTTAGATAATAATGATGTATTTCAAACAGAAACAACTGTTCAGGCATTTGTTACTGTAGATGCTAAAACACAGCCTGGCGATATGGATACTATTGTAAGTACTATATTAGCAGGCAAAGACGGAATAACTGGCCAAACCATTCGAGAATGTGAGGTCAATACCGAGATCGAAACGGATTATATTACATATACGTTTGATTATCGGTTCATAACTGTATAACAAAAGGAGAAACCAATGGCAGTAATAAACGTAAGTGCAGGTTCTGAAGCAGTACTAAAACTAGGTGATGCGGCGGCTAACGCCACGCCAACATCTAGTGATGGTATTACAGTCCCGGCAATGCAAGACATTACCCTCAATAACAGCACAGGTGTATTTAGATGGAAACAACTAGATTTAACATCTGAAAGTGCTGTAACAACACCTTCAACAAACCAAATTACTATGAACATAGTAGTTGACCCAACCACATTCTTCGGAAGTGGTGCTGGTTCAATTGACCTTGTCAAAGATAATGGTTTATATGGAGTAAGTAGAAGCAAAACTAAAGTTTTCTTTAGTGCTTTCTTTGATGGTACTGATTCCACTAGCAAATATGTTACTGGAAAAGGATATATATCCGGTCTCGCACCGACAGTTAATATGGATGCCCCAGTTTGGGTCACACCAGTAACTATCGAAGTTGACGGCGATTTTAGTACAATTACAACTGTATAAAAACAAGCATAAAGATTTATATGGACTCATTAATTTGGGTCCATATATTATATAGGATATAAACATGAAACAAAAAACAATAGATACATATATGAAATGGAAAGAGTCTGCTAAAAAGTCAGACAAATTCGTTGCTGATGGTGTTGGATATACTCAAAAAGAGTTTGAAGCAATAATCGGCGGTGTACATGAAGTACATGTAGAAAAAGAAATAAATATAGATGTAGAGGATAAAGGATATGGAGATATGGAACAACAAGACGAAGAAGGAGATTCTATCGTCGATTGAGTCAGAAATAGCAAAGGCTCAAAATGAATTAAAATGTGCTCATGGAGACATTCAAAAAGCACAAAACAGAATAGCATTTACATTAAGTGCTATACATAACTTAAAGAAAAGAGATTTACAGGAGTAAAGATATGGAGTTAAAAGAACTTTCAAAAAAACCACAATTAATAAAATTAACCATTGACAAGGAAAATCTTGTTGAAAAATATGGTGACACTCTCGAGTTTCACATATATGACAGACAACCATTAGATGTATTTGCCAAATTAGCAAACCAAAAAGATGATTTATCTGGCGTAACAGAACTCATTCAAGACATGATACTAGACTCAACAGGCAAACCTGTTGTTAGTGATGGCCAAATTTTACCAGTGGATATACTAATGGAAGCAATCGCACAGGTTACTAATGAGTTGGGGAAGTCACAACCCATCGAATCGTAGAAGGTAGTGCTGAAACAAATCTGTTGCTAATGCTAGATGCTATGGCAGAAAGATATGGTATTTTGCCTAGTCAATTGATAGCAACAGCAGATACGTTTGATTTGATGGTAATGGATGTAGCACTTACTTATAGACACTATAAGGACGGCAAACAATCCCAAGAGCCAATAGACCAATCTGTGTATAACGAAGAAGATTTATTAGAAAAATTGGAGAAATATAAGACGTGAAAGTAGACAAAAGAGGATTCGACCAAATCATGAATGTGCTAGACACACTTCCTGCTGATACAATGGCCGATACCTTTCCTGTGTACAAAAAAGCAACTCCAATTAGATCTGGCAATGCTAGAAGAAATACTCGTAGAAGAAGTAAAAATAAAATTGTCAGTAATTATGGATACGCAGGTAAATTAGATGATGGATGGAGCAGGCAAGCACCAGACGGATTTACTGAACCTGCTATCAAACACATAGAGGAGTTTGTTGCTAAAACAATAAGAAAACTATAATGGCAAAAGATATCAAAGTAACCTTAACCTTAGACAATAGAGCATTTAATAGAAATGTTCAGCAGAGTGAAAGGCAAGTAAACACATTTGAAAGAGGTAGTGTAGCAAGTTTAAAGAATATAGGTACGGCATTTGCCGCAGTATTCAGTGCTAAACTGATTACAGATATAGTTAAAACAGGACAAACATTCCAAGACTTAAGATTAAGTTTAAACTTTATAGCAGGTAGTGCCGATGCCGGTGCTAAAGCATTCGACAATTTAACAGTACTTGCTACAGAAACACAATTTGGTGTAGAAGAACTAGTACAAACATTTATAAGATTAAAAGGTGCCGGTATTGAACCAACAAATGACCTTTTACTTACCTTTGCTAATACAGCCAGTATAGCACAAGACCAGTTAGGTGTACTAACAGCATTAACAGAATTATTTGCCAGGGCCGCAAGTAAAGGCAAACTAGAACTAACAGACTTTGATAAAGTTGCTGAAAGAGGCATTGACATATACGGTGTATTAAGAAAAGAATTTGGTCTTAATATTACAGCCATACAAGATTTAGCAAAGACAGCCGCAGGACAAGAACAATTATTTACAGGTATTCAATCAGCATTAGACGATGCGTTTGGTACTGCTCTTCAAGAAAAATTAAAAAGTAGTAGTGTAGCATTCTCAAACTTGCGTATTGCTTCACGACGATTACAAGACGCAATATTTACAGCATTTGGATTAGATAGTACTGCAGCAATCGAAGGTTTAACAGGTGCTGTAAATGATTTAGCAACAAATATACAAAAATTTGACTTTAACACATTAATAGAATCAATTGAAAGATTAAGTACAGTTGCGTTAGGTTTAACACTAATATTTGGAGCAAGTGGATTAATAAGAATATTCAGTTTAGTACAGGCAGCCAGTATAGGCCTAGGCCTTAAGTTTGCCAGCCTAGGTAAAAAATTATTACCTGTTGCGGATATAACTAAGAACTTAAAAAGTGCTTGGAGACAATTAGGTCAAGTATTTACAGGACTAGCAAAAGGTGGTAGAATAGGAGCCTTAGGTGGTTTATTTGCTAACTTAGGTAAAGTACTTGCTCGAGGTGTATTGGGACCACTAGGTTTAGTATTACTAGGATTAGAAGGACTTTCATTTATAAGCAAGAAATTAGGTGGACCAGATTTCATGGCTGGCTTCAACGATATGATTGTAGAAGGTGGCAAAAACCTACTTGGATTTAATGATGCTTTAGAAGAAACTAAAAAAGTCACAGATGATTTAACACTTACACCTACAGGTGATGGCGATGATGACGATGATGATGTTGCCAAACCTAAATCATTAGCCACACTAAAACAGTTTATAGAAGATTTTGAAGAAAAATTAGGAACATTAAAAAGAACAGAAGACGAATATGCTAAAACTGTAGCAGAATTTAAAAAACAATTTGCTCAAGAGTTACCTGCCGCACTAATAGGCACAAATGCCGCATTATCATTATTCGACGAAGGCATGAAAGATATCGATAAAGCATTTGATAGGCAAGCACCAAAGGCCACTGTTATAAAAACATTATTACAACAATTTCAAGAACAATTAGCAAAAGTTGTGCCTAGTGCTACAACATTTGAAACAGAATTACAAAAATTAAATGATTTATTTGGAGACCCTGATACAGTTGAACAAATAAACATGTACAACAAGGCACTAGATGAACTTAAAGACGCATTTGGTATTGATGAAGAAGTAGAAGCATTTTTAAATTCGTTTGATGAAGTAGATACTATAGAAGAATTTAATGAAAAAATGACTATTTTGAAAAGTCTATTAGATCAAAGTAAAATATCAGCAAAAGAATACGAAAAGGCCTTAGCAGATCTCAAAGAAACACTAGGAGAAGACGAAATATTTGCTAATTTTATTAGTGATTTAAACACAGGCATTAAAACTCTAAGTGATGACTTAGTAGATGCTTTTGAAAAAGGTGAAAGTGCCGGCGATGTGTTTAAAAACTTCTTCAAGAACATGATTAAACAAGTTATAGCAGACATTATTAGATTAATGGTATTCTTACCAATACTACAAGCATTTGGATTTAATGTAAGTGGTGGTCAAATCACAGGATTTACAAATCCATTTAAAGCAACCGGTGTAGGCGGTGGTAATGTTATGGCTCGTAGACCAATGTTAGTAGGCGAGCAAGGGCCAGAACTGTTTGTGCCAAGTAATTCAGGCAGTTTAGTACCAAATGGTGGTCTAGGCTCTCAAGTAAATTACACAATCAATGCCGTTGACGCACCTAGTTTTCAACAATTAGTAGCAAGTGATCCGCAATTTATATATGCGGTAACACAGGCAGGTGCTAGAACAATACCAGGAGCAAGATAATGAGTTTTCAAACAATTATAGATAACGCAACTTTTATTACTATAGATAAACGCAAAACCACAGCAATGAGTGTAAGTAGAAGTGGACATGTAAAAACAGCAGAACGCCAACCTAGTGTATACAAGTTTACAGTAGGTAGTGTACCAGGACTTACATACAGCACAAATAGAGGCGTACTAGAAGATATCGATACTGCTGACAGAATAACAGAAGCAAACATTAGTTTAGCAAATAATTCAGGCATGAATTATATCACAGCATATCAAGGTGATGTAACAGACGCAGAACTAAACGACATTGTAATGGTAGGTGGAGATGGCAAAGAGTTATATATCAATACCAGTGCTGTTACAGGATCAGGCACACTATTTAAGAAAGGTGACTTTGTACAACCTGCCGGAAACAGCAATATATACAGATATCCATATCAAGTTACATCAGATGTTTCATTTAGTGCGTCAGCCAATGTCACAATACCTGTACACAGACCAGTACTAAGTCAAACAGGACAAGTCATTACAAGTGGTGGACTTAGAACAGGCACAGAATGTAGATTTCATGTCAAAGCAATGACATGCCCAACATACAGTATAGTACCATATGATATGATACAATTTGCTGGTGATTTTGAATTTGTGGAGATTATAACTTAATGAGTACTACTATAACAGAAGTACAAGGTACTAATATATCGCCTATAACACTTATTGATTTACAATTAGGTGCTAATGTTTATTATTTAAGCAGTAATTGGAAACCTGTAACAGTTGACAGCAATGCTTACACAGAATTAGGCAGTTTCTTAACTGTAAGTAACATAGATGATAATTTAAAATACAATGCTAACGATTTAAGTTTAACATTAGCAGGCATACCAAGTGGTGAAAACTATCTACAACAAATATTAGAAAACCCTGTAAAAGGTGGTAATGTAGTTCTTAAGAGAGCATTTGTAGATACTGCTACATACGAACTCACAGGTAATATATACACAAGATTCAAAGGTGTAATAACCAATTTTAAAATAGATGAACAAGTAAATGTACTTAGTAAACAAATGGACTATGCTGTGACAGTTACACTAGCAAGCCAATTAACAGTACTCAGTAACAAAATATCAGGACAAAGAACAAACCCTGAAGACCGTAAAAGACTATTTCCAGCAGATAGAAGTTTTAACCGTATACCTATTCTTTACAATACCAGTTTCGACTTTGGTAAAGAATATGTAACAGGTGGAGGCTATGGTGGTGGCGGTGGCGGAGGCGGCGGCGGAGGCCGTGGCCGCAGAGGTCGAAACGAACAACAAAGATAAAGATTTAAAGGATATAAAGATATGATAAAACAAGCAGATATAAAAGATTTTGAGAAGATAAAGAAAATGTTTATCAACTTTGCCAATAGTGCGCCAGTTGATTACTTACATAACCCACAGTATGATGATAACCACATAGATCAAATACTGTTCCATGTAAGTAGAAATGGTGTTTTACTATTAGCAGAAGAGAAAGGTAAACCAGCAGGCTTTTTTATAGCCTTACCAGCACAAGATTACTGGTTACCTAGCATACCACCAGTTATGCGAGAAGCCGCATGGTGGGTAGAGCCAGAATATAGAGATGGCACAATTGGAGGTAAGTTGTTTTTACAATATCTTCAAATATGTAAAGAATTTAAAAAACAAGGTTTGATAACAGGATATACAATGACATTAATGAAACAATCACCAAATATCAAACTAGAAAAATATGGTTTTAGACCAATAGAAACAATTTATTACGCAGAGTAGAAGTAGGAGAAGCAATGGCAGTATTTACAACAATAGGAGCCGCAATAGCAGGAGCAGTAGGTTTAGGTGGTACATTTGCCACTATAGCAGGTATTGGACTTAGTCTTGCTGGAGTTGTTGTAGCAGGTGTTGTTGCGGCAGGCTTGGCATTTGGTACAGCAAAACTTTTAGGAGTATTCGATGTGCCCGATGTTGGCAGTTTAGGCCGGGCAAATGGCAGTAAAGTTCAGGTGGCCCCGAATACTAACAACAGGATAGGTGTGGCCTACGGGCGTAATTTCATGAGTGGACCTATAACTGATGTAAACATATCTAATCAAAATGACACTATGCACTACTGTATCACATTAAGTGAATTATCAGATGGTCATGATGTTGGAACATATACACTAAATGATATATTCTGGGGTGACAGAAAACTAAACTTCTCAGGTGCTAATGTAAGCAGTTATTCAGATCCAAATGCTACAAGCACAGAAGATTGGAAAGACAAAATTCGTATACGGGTATATGCCGGTGGTACAACAGCCGCAAAACAGATATTTCCTACATCAGGTGCCGTAAATGCCACAACAATGATGCCTATATGGAGTACATTTGGCCCTAATCATTACACAATGGAAGGATTGGTATTTGCCATGATTGAAGTTGATTATGATGCTGAAAATGGATTAACAGGTCTAGGTGGTATGACATTTGATATAACAAACAGCAAACACAATCCAGGCGAAGTGTTATTTGATTATTTGAAATCAAGTAGATACGGGGCAGGACTAGCCAATGCTGATCTAGATATAACAAGTATATTAGGAACAGCAAATACTAACATGCTGGGTTATTGTAATGATCAAATAACTTTTACACCCAATACAGGTGGTAGTAGCACAATAGATAGATATCAAATTAACGGATATTTAAGCACATTTGATAGTTGTATGGATAACATAGATAAAATTTGTAGAAACGCCGCAACATACTTTACATTTGACGGTAAACAAGGTAAATTTAAAGCAGTACCTAACAGACCATATAGCACTAGTGAATTATCAGACGCATTTGTGCTTAATGATGATAATATTGTAAGCAAAATATCAATTAGTAGTACAGAATTATATCAACAATTAAACAGTATAACAGTAGAGTTTGCTGATCAAAACAGAAAAGATCAAACAAATACCATTTTGATATCAACACCAGGCAGTGATAGAAACACTGGCGAACCAGACAATAATTTAGATTACAGAGCAGAGTTGGTTAACAATAACGTACATGCAGAACAACTTGGAAACATTGATCTAAATCAAAGTAGAAAAAGTATGGTTGTAGAGTGTACTAGTGATTTCTCAGGCCTTCAAATAGACGCAGGCGATGTTGTAAAATTAACAAACACAGATTATGGATTTACCAATAAATTATATCGTGTAATGAAGAACACAGAAGCATTAGGCCAAGATGGTATGATATTGTGTAATTTATTATTATTAGAGTATGACGCAAGTATATATACACAAGGAACTGCTGTAGAATCAACAGCAGAAGATGATCCAACCGGCATAGTTACAAATGAAACAATTAATGATATATACACTCCTAATAACTTTAGGCATCAATTTAGAGGCTTAACACAAAAAAGCACAACAGGCTCAGGAACAGGTGCTAAATTTGATGTATCAAAAGACTTTGTAAATGTAACATACTTTATACCAGCAGTATCAGGTGGTAACCCCACAGCAAATGGTGGATCAGGGTATAGTGCTGGTGACAATGTAACTATTTCAGGTAATGTACTCAACGGCATAGATGGCACACATGATTGTACATTTACAATATCTAATTCGCCGGCAGGTAAATTTACTTTAGCCAATGCTGTAAGTGGTATAGCATTTGTACCAGGTGGCGGCAATAGTCTTAAAGGTATTGCTGGAGAAACATTAGCCGATTTAGCAGTAGGTACGCAAATAACAGAAAATCCAAGCACAAATACTAGCATGACTGCTAGTGGTACATACAGTAATATTGCCGCAAACATAAATGTTGATCTAGGCGAAGTAGACAGTGGAGAATACACACTATCAACAAATTTTACTCCAATTGGTAGCCATGATGGCATAACAACAGCCAATTACGGGGTAGGTGTACAAGCAGATGTTACTTTTGCTAACGGTAATATTCAATATAACTATCTAGACAGCAGAACTAGATATGATGATCAAGCAGACTTACCAACGGTTCTTAATACTGCTAATAACTTTGTAGTAACAGACCAAATGGATAGTGTGAATATTAGAACAGTAGGATTTAACACATCTAATCAAACAGCAGGCACTAGTCAACGTGGTTACACAAATATGAAAGTTGACTTTATTAAATTAAGAGGTGGAGATCAGTTCTAATGAAAGTTATACTATATGACAAAACAACTGGCTTTATACATTTTCCAAGTTTGACAACCAATGAAAGAATGATAGCAAAAACATTAGCAGAAGATAGTAATTTAGCATATATGGTAGGTAGTGTACAAGTCGACAAGTATCAAGTAAATGTAAGTGTTGATCCACATGTTATAGAAGAAAAACCACCTGTAACAATAAATGTACCAGGTTGGATTAGGGACCTGCGTTGGAGATATTTACAATCAAGTGATTGGGCAGTAGGCAGTGATACACCATTATCAGACAGCAAGAAAGCAGAATGGGTAACATACAGACAAGCACTTAGAGATTTGCCTGCCACATACGCAGATGAAACCGATATTGAAAACGTTATTTGGCCATCAGAACCCAGTTAAAACGATAAATACTCTAGTAATAATGCTTATATTGCCTTAGTGATATAAGAATACCCTTTAGGAGTAGCAAAACATGTCAGGAAGAATTCTCGATTTTAAATCATATATAGGCGGCGCAGACAACGTAGTTGTTGAAGAAATGACGCCATCAACACAAAAAACATTCAATTATAATTATGGTCAAAGTGTAAGTAGTTACACATTTGCCGCAGATATGCAAACCATTGTAGTTGACACATTAGCATACGATCGTGTAACAGGCGATCCAAATTTTGCTGATTCTAACATATTAGGCAGTTTTGCTAACTCAGAAATAGCAGGTAGTAACATAGATGATAGTGATAAAGCAAATGGCAATATCAAATTCACAATACCTGCTCAAAGATATCAGGGTAATATTATTCCAGACGCAAGAGCCAATGTTCCGATTACAGTAGTAAGTTTTAGGTGGACAGATACCAGTGTAACACCAAATACTACAGAACAACATCGATTTGCCATACTTGAAAGGTTTGAGCCAGATGTAGTTATAGGTAACCCAACATTGAGTGCAGGTTTTACTGCTATACCAACGTCCTAGGAGTAATATATGGCAACAGTAAATGTAACAGTAACAACAGCAAACATAACAGCCAGTTCTACAAACGCAAATATTACAGTAGGTTCAACCAATTCCGTAATCACAGTAAGTAATGTAGCATCATTGGCTAATGCTAATGTTGTGAGAAATGCTCTTAGTGTAACAGACACTGGTGGCGATGGTTCATTATCATATGATACAGGAAGTGGTGTATTTACATACACTGGACCAAATCAAACAGAAGCAAACGCAAGAATAGCCGCCGCACCTACACAAGTAATAGGTCATTTTTCAAATGTATCACCTGTTAATCTAGAAGCAAACGGACAAATTAGTGTAGATGCTACCGCATTGTTTAGTGGTAAGACCACAGACGATCTAGCACAAGGCTCTACTAACAAATACTTTACAACATCAGGAGCAACTGTAAACACAGATGCTTTAACTGAAGGTTCAACAAATTTATATTATACTTCTGCTAGATCAAATAGTTCTATGTACAATTACATCACAGGAGGAGATGGTGTAGATGTCAATTTCACAGGCTTTGGTGCTACATCAACAAAAGCAACTGTGAACGTAGACAGTAGTGTATTTAGAACAAGTGGCGATATCGCCTCAAACAGCACATTTACTGGTAACACAACAATTTCAAATATTACCAGTTTAAATTCACCTAATCATAATATATTTAGAATTGGCTATGCTGAATCTGGCAACTTTCTACAACCTAACAGTACTAATCATAGTACAAATGCTCTTGATTCCGAATGGAGAATACAAGGTCAAGGAAATATTATTCTAGATCCATACTTTACTTCGACCGGTAAAGAATTTAGCATAAAACAGAGTGTTAGTCAAATCGAACCAAATGCAGGTAATGTTATAACACCTGTAAGTAAAATATTTACAGTAGCCTCAAGCAACATACAATCAAATGTCGACAATGCTGTTGTTACAATACAAGATTATAAAGGCGCAAATATAGCCGCATCAACATCAACTTCTGGTGGTGGTGAATTACAACTAAAATACGATTCTAATGACGGACTCATGATATTGAAAGCAAATACCGGTGGTTTTGCGCCAAATCAAACACCTTCAGGGTCTAGATCAACTCGAGATCCTAATGTACAGGCAGAGTCATATTTTCAACCAATGACTGGGGCTCCATTATATTTCCAAGATTGGGGAAGTGTAGATCCTTTAAATAATAGCAGATTTCAAAATACCAAATATGTTTGGCACTTTAATGGCCCTGATGATTCATCAGGTACAAGTATAGCAAATTTAGATGTAGTACAATCTACAAGAGCCATTAGTACTCAAAGTTTTATTGATCAAGAACTTTTTACACCAAAAATAACAGGTCCCTCAGGATTAACATTTATATCAGGTAATAGTACTATTACTGATACAACAATTTCTATGGACAGCAACACCTTTGGTACGATCAACATGACGGCTGGTAGCATTGAATTAGGTAAGGTAACATCAGATAATAATTTTGGATCTAATATAGATATCGTAGCAAGAACTACAGCAATGAATAGAGCAGACAAAACAACATGGCCTGTTATATTCAGTGGTAGACAAGCCGCAGATGGAACTGGTAGTGATAATACTAGAGCATGGATGTATGCTGATGGTATGGGTAAGGCAATATTTGATTTAGATTCTGCCGGAATAGGTTCAAGTAGTTATACTCAAAACTCATTTGCTGTCCAAAAAGCAGGAGCAGAATTATTCGCAGTAAGTTACTCAGGTAACGCAAATGTTGCCGCAAATTTACATGTAGCAGGTAACTTAGAAGTCACAGGTAACATCAATTACAGAGAAGTAGAAGATCTATTAGTACAAGATCAAACTATCACAATGAATTTTGGTAACGCAACAGCACAAACTTCAGAACTTATAGTAGATAGAAGTGGTAGTGGAGCATCAAATACATTAATTAGATGGGACGAGACTGCTGACAAATGGAAATTCAGCAATGATGGTAGTACATTCTACGATTTATCTACAAGTACAGATGACTTAGCAGAGGGCAGTACAAATTTATACTTTACACCCGCAAGAGTAAGAGGTAACATAAGTGGTAGTGGTAACATATTCTT
>Ga0187219_1000691_pt1 | contig 16302 bp, 36 predicted proteins | sample 13SPOviralmetaG_FD_130162 | JGI IMG/M metagenome (GOLD analysis project Ga0187219, IMG submission 130162) | Marine viral communities from the oligotrophic San Pedro Time Series (SPOT) site, San Pedro Channel, CA, USA - 13 SPOT_SRF_2010-07-21... | ecosystem: Environmental > Aquatic > Marine >... | reverse complement strand
TTTTACATATTTTTGAAAATGTGGGCCAACAGCCATAGACAGCCGATCAGTACCCAAAAAGGTTCCCGCGCTGTCATATAGCCCCATCAAGCTAACATTGGTTGTTTTGTTCATATGGCCCCTAAGAAGACCTGCCTTGAGGTTGTGGGAAACGCCCATGGCTTTATACAATTCTTTCATCATTGTAGTTTTTCCGGTTGCGGGTTCACCACCCACCGCTACACATCTAAACATCAAAACATCTCCCTCATAAAGTTTCCTGTTTTAAGGAAATCTCCATACTTATCTTTTTTTATTTTCCTAGACGCTGCCAGTAGGGGATGGATGGTTTCCCTTCTAGCTTGCCAGTACACATCCCAGTTTACGCCAGACCATCCGTCATTCTGAACTCGGCTGATCTCTTCAGCCTGTCTGTCTAGGTAATAACCAAGGTATCTCCCCTCATAATCTCTAAAGATTTTTTTAAAACTACAAAGGCAGGTCTCCATATCATAGAAATCACCTTTGGTACCAAATCTGCTGTTTGTTTCACTGAGAATAGAGGCGGCTTCCGACTCAAGCATGACAACCTGATCTTGCCGTAACTTCTCTCCAGCAAGTTCTTCTAAGCCCAGCGCATACAGAAGACCATTTCTGTGGCTTTTACTTCCCTTATCGTCTTTAAGGACCAAGTCGGGCGGATCAGTATTGATTTCAGCACATTGCTTAAGAGCCTGCATATAAAACCAAGTTGAATATCTTCCGAACTTATACAGAGAGCCGCTTATTTCACCCCACAGAGCCTTAAATGGGTCATTGGTAGAGCGCATAACCTTTTCAAACTTCGCCCTTTGGGTGCCATCTGGATTGTTCGTATGAATCCATTCGTAATAAGACGCGAATTGCTTTGGAAGGTGTCCTTTGTTGTACTTCGTATCTGTCTGGTATCTAAGTCTTTTATAGTTCACGTTGTTCCATTGCTCAAGTCTCTTTGCGCCCACAAGCTCAAAATCTGGGAACTCATTCCAAATAACCCAAGACGTTGGGGCATAATAGGTTGTTCCATACAACCAACAGACCCAAAGCCTCTGTTCTATGTTGAACTCATATCGGTCAAACATGTACTTCATCATCCAGAGGGCTGGATCACAGTCTTTGTACCGCAAGGCCCAAGCGAACCAGAGAATGAAAGCTTCTCTGCGGTTCTCTTTTTTACGGTAATCTATTTCTGTTTGAATAAAGCTTTCCGCAACCAAGCTGATTCCACCTTTTTAATTGCGCCCATTACTTGGGCTGCTTTTTTTATTCCGAAATTGTGATCTTCTAAGCCTTCAGATTTTAACTTTGCGATAACCTTTGACTCAGGAAACGCTATCCTTGGGTCTTGAATTGTTTTTTCTCTAAACTGTAATTGCTCTTTTCTAGTTTGAAAGATCGGTTGGTCAGACCTTAGAGAGCCAGTTGGATCAACAGCCCAAAACACAAGGCCATTTCTATTATGCCAGCCTATACTGCTTGGTGTGCAGCTAATTTTCAATCTACCCATATCGTGCTGATATGCGTGGTCTAAGAAGCCATCCCAAGCGGCTGAAGCATAACCCTTCCCTTCTTGACCTTGCACTGTGCAGATTTCATACAAGTTCACATATCTGGTTCGCAGAGAGAAAGTCGCATATATAACGCTTTTTATACCGTTATCATCAAGAACAAGAGGCGGATACCTGTCGTAATTACCAAACCTCTTCCAAAGGCTGTGCGCGGCAGAAAGAAACTTCGTATTGCGACCCGGCTTTGATGTTTTTATTAACTCTAGGATTTCCGCTTCTTCAACCATCATCATGGCTGCAAATCCTCAAAACCTTCAATAAATTTGTAAGCTGCATATCCTGTTTTTAATGTTACGCGGTGATGCTCACCCGCATTACATCTTTTTATATGGCTGAAATCTCCGCTCCTGTGAAAAATGTCTTGAGTGCTAGCCACATAACAAGCTTGGGATTCATCATCATAATCAAACCAAAGCGGTCTTTGTCCATTGCGAAAGAAACCAAGCTCGGGACCATTACTTTCAAGGGCCAACAAAGCGCATGAAATTGAAGCATGCGGAAATGCCTCAAGTGGGTGCAAATCGTGCTCAAAAGCCCTCATAAGTAGCTCTGTGTCGTTTCTTCCAGTGGTCTTGAACCCAATACATTCTTCCCAATCCTCTGGTGGAAGCTGAGTTACAACCCCGTTGTGAGCGATTGAATAGTCATCTCCAGATATTGGCTGATTATATTCTAAATCACTGGTTGAATAACGGCAGTGTCCAATAATAGCCACGGTATTAATATTGGGAATTTGGAACAAACTTGCCTTAACGGGCTCTTTGATCGTTACTATTTTACCTTTTTCAATGTAGCTTATCCCGGTGGCGTGTTGGCCTCTAACCATTGCTTGAAGCATCATCTTCCTAAACAAGATCATGTCTACGCCATTAGGGTTAAAAGCAGCCACCAAGCCACACATTATGAAATCTCCGCATTCAGCCCTGTAAGGTCTTTACGGTTTTTGATTATATCTAGCTCTTGATCTGCCGTTCCACACCGAAACATATTCTCGCGATAATAGCTTACGATTGAAATTCTTTCATAAGGCTGCTTTGCCTTAACTTCCAAGTTCCCATGCCACTCATGCACATTGAAAAAGCAGATATCAGTGTTGCGAACATCAAACCCCACCCTGTAGCGAGGAAGGCAAGTATATCCACCCTCAAACTTTCCAGCTTGTAAAACAGCAATATTACCAAAACCGCCTTTAAAATCTCCGGCATCCGTGTGAATTGCTGTCCGGAAATTCTTGTTTACAGTAACGGTTGTGAAAACGGTATCACCGATAAGAAAATCCGCGTTTGTCTTCTGAGCCATCTCATTCTGTGCTGACCATCGCTCCGGACATGCGTCCCTAAACTGATCTGATATGTGCTTAATGTAAGGATAAGCCCCACGGAACTGATCAAAATTCTTTTCGGTCCAAGCTGTTTGACGGCAATAAGGGAACCTTACCGTGCGGTCGAAGTATCCAATTATTCCGCTTTTTACCGTTTTTGCCCTTAATGTTTTTGAAACATAGCCATCTTTAGTAACGGTCTGAAACCTTTTTTGTTTGTTTCCAGCACCAACAACACCGGAATAACCTTCAAGGGTCTTATCCTCTCCAACAGTAAACTCACCCGCTGCATTACCACGGTTGTTTGTTGGTGTGGCAGCATGTCTAAGTATTCCATAAGCTTGCTTGCAAAGTGCTTTGGGAATAACATTTTTTCTAAACATAAAAAGTGGGTTGCCGTCACTATCGTAAGCATCACAATCGTAATCGATTATATGATCTATTTCACTGTTCTGTATTAAAGAACCCGCTCTCTCACCCCATTCTTCAAAGGTTCCTTGAGGCTTAGCTTCATAAATTTTTACACTCATTTGATACCGCCATATATACTGCGTCTGTAAGATTATCTATACCATGCTTCTCTTGAATCTTCACGCACATTTGCCTAAATTTTGGCTCAGTTTCTGTATCCAGATAAAGCTGCAACATTTTAACGTGGCTTTTATTTTCAGCCTCAAGCTCGTCAAATTCTAGACTATCATCTATTTCATCTAACTCTTCTTCAAATTGCAGCAAATCTTCTCCGGACATCCTTGCAATTTCATCAAGATCAAACCCGGTTAAATTAAGGTCAAAATCTAGCTCTTGTAATGCTAAAAATTCTGACTTTAAGAGCTCTTTGTCCCACTCAGCAAGCTCAGAAGTTTTGTTATCAACAATTCTGTACGCTTTTTTCTGTGCTTCAGAAAGACCATTGGCTATTAGTACAGGCACCTCTTTTAATCCCATACTCATCGCCGCTAAGTGCCTTGTGTGACCCGCAAGAATTATTTTTTCTTCGTCCACTACAATGGGCTGCTGCCAACCAAATTCTCTGATGCTTTCTGCAACCTTTTCAACAGCAGCAGAGTTGTCCCTTGGGTTTTGATCGTAAGGAAAAATAGCTTCTATTTTAATTTGTTTAATTTCCATCCGAGACACCTTTTTTACTTATTTGTGATTTTTGTAGACATTAATTGCATTGAGCGCAATAAAAAAGACCCCTGCAAAAAACAAGGGTCTATTTATTTAACAAAAGATGATCTTACACATCCGCATCCTGATATTTCCCTCTAATTCTTGCAAGGCTTTTTTCGTAAGGCTTAATGTCTTCTAAGTTAATATACCCAAGCCTTATAAGCTCATCTCGCCTCTTACCTGTAAGATAAGTCTCGTCTACACCTTCCCCAGATTTAATACGTTTTGCGTTTATAATCATTGGATCGTCCCAAGCCCTCTTTTCTGATTTAATAGCATGAGCTTCATCAAAATTCTTAGAATTATCCCTGACACCTTTTACAAAAATGCTTATCGTTGGCCATCTGCGTGAGGTTTGATTTTTTCTGACAAATCTAGCCACTCTTTCAAGATGATCTTTAAGACCATTTTCATTAAGGTTTGGAACCTCGCTATTGATGTCTTCTACCATCAACACCATCTCTTCGCGCGCCGCCGCTTCGTCAAGATGGCTAGGGGCTTCGTAACGCTTCAATAGGTTAAACAACCAAGACGAAATTAACCTTTTTCTCTCTTCATACTTCATTTGTTTTCAATCCCCAAAACCCCGCCTTGAAAAAGGCTATCTAAAAAATCTGTAGACGTTTTTTCTCTTTCGCCAACAGCAAACTCATCTTCCCATCTTTCTTGATTAAGCCAAGTAGAAAGCATCGGTATAAATTTCGGATCAGAACCTTGTGCTGCGAAAATATAATCCTTCAACTTTCTCTCTAAGTCATGGGGACTTATTTTTTTACAAGCCTTGATCCAGCTAGATTTTGCTGCACCCTTTGCCTGTTTTCTTGGGTACAAATTCCAGACATCATCAAAAACACTCAAATCTAATTCTTTATTAGAATTTACCTGTTTATATATTACCTGTTTATGGGGGTGTCTCTCTGGAACTGGGGGTGGTGTCTCTGTGACACTGGGGGTGGTGTCAGGCTGACACCCCTCAAAGGCAAGTATATATCTATTTGATGTTTGGCTTCCGTTTTCCCTTTTCGCTTCCTGAACAGCTATCAATTTGAACGCTTGTAAATTCTTGATGGCGCGAATTACTGTTGAGCGAGAAAACTCTACATCTTCAACAATTTTCCTAATACTTGGATAGCAACCATAATCAGGGTTATGCCTGTTCGCCAGCGCCAACAATACCATCTTCTCATGGACAGATAGGTATCTCTGCTTCCAAGCCCAATTTACCGCTTCAAAAGACATTTGCTATACCCCTTGCGCTTATATTTTTTGCTGTTATTGTGATTTCCATAGATGGTGACCTCCATTTTGTTTATGGCCATGCCTTCCTATTCCAACTGGTCAGGGCATGGCCTTTTTCTTTTAACCTTCAAAATAGCTTTTTAATTTTGAAATGGTCCTTGGGGAAGGTGTTCCCCCTCTCATAATACGACTAAGGGCAGCATACGTTACGCCGATCCTTTCCGCGACCACCCTTAATCGCCTGTCCGAAAGCTTCTCCCGAAGCTCCTTTGAAGCCTCTTCTCTTTCTTCGGCTTGCATATCTATCCCCTCTTTTTTTGCGAATAAGGCAAAAGCCTATTGCCTTTATTGCCCATATGGCAATACTACGCAAGTAGCAACTTGGAGGTCAAAATGCTAAAGATGGAATTAAATGAGTTTAAAAAATTCACAACTCCCCCGGCTGTAATTAAGATTGCAATAAGTAAAGCTATTGCTCAGCGCTCAACCGAACTTGTTTCGCAAGCGATAAGCGGAGAAATCACTAACCAAGCATACCTTGCAATGCAGTTTCCTGCAGATGCCATTTCATATCTTGAAAAATATATTAACGAAGAAATAGCTACATATGAGGAGGCACAAAATGCGCCTTAACACATCAATGCTTACCCATATGGCCGAATCACTTGAGCCTTACAAAGACGATTTAGAATTGTTTTGGGATACCTTAGACGGTGAAACAGACGTAATGGATTTAGTTGGAAAAGCTCTATCAGAAATTTCTGAAGCGGAAGCGGGTATGATTGCCTGTCAAGAAATGTCTAAAAGATATTCAGACAGAAGGTCATTGCTAGAAGCGCGCAAAGTCCGATTAAATAAAATGCTAAAAACCATCATGTTGTGCGCGGATGAAAGTAAAATACCCCATCCGTTGGCGACTGTATCATTGCGAAATGGGGTGGACAGTGTTGTAATAAGAAACCCTGATGCAATTCCAACACAGCTTTGCAAGACAACAATTGCGCCAGATAAGGTGGAAATCAAAAAACAACTTAAAGCTGGCGTAGAAATTGAGGGTGCAGAATTAATCACTGGCCCGTCCACAGTATCGGTTAGGATGAAATAATGACAGAGAACAATCACCCCGCAAATTTAGCCTTTTCCTTAGCTCAAGTTTCTATGGGCTCTGCTTTGAAAAACGCTAAAAATCCATTTCTAAAAAACAAATACGCTGATCTAACAGCAATCCAAAATGCGGTTTACCCTGCCTTCCACGCAAACGGCTTCGCAATCATGCAGCTTCCTAACCAAGATGAATTTGGGGAATATGTTGAAACTGTATTCACCCATGTCAGTGGACCAAGTTTCTCAGGGCGCGTTTATCTAGCATACAAGAGCGGTGACATGCAGTCTAAGGGAGGGGCTCTAACTTATGCTCGCAGATATGGCCTAGCAGCCGTATCAGGCATTCCTGTTGAGGATGATGATGGAAACGCAGCAACAGGGCGAGACAAGCAAAAGGTCTCTCAGAAGTCCTCTCCTGATCCGCGAGAAGGAAATCTCCCCTCAACACCCCCCAAGATAATTACGCCTGTTCATCGGGGTGTGCGTTTTATGAAATTTTTAGAGAAAACAAACATGGAAGGTCTTTCAAAACAATTGAGCTCTGGATTAGAACTTATCGAAGAGGTCCGCGAAGAAGATCATCAGTTCGCTGCTAAAATAGAAATGGCTCTAGAAACCCGTAAGTCAGAATTAGGAATGACATAATGAAAAATATTACGATTGCAGGAAACATCACCAAAGATGCAGAAGTCAGGCAAACACAGAACGGCGGATCAGTTACTGGGTTTAGTTTAGCGGTCAATGATCGTCGCACCAAAGAAACAATATTTTTTGATTGCTCATATTGGGGAAAAGGTGGCGAAGCTGTTTCCCAATACCTTACTAAAGGTACAGCAATATGTGCCGCTGGTGAGTTCGGCACTCGGGAATACAACGGAAAAACTTACCTTACTTGCAATATAAATTCTTTGGACTTGCAAGGTGGTAAATCAAGGGGCGAAAACTCTAACTATTCAGATGAACGCTCCACAAATGATTTGACAAATAAACAGACTGAACCTTCGGATTTAGATGATGAAATCCCGTTCTAAACCTCCGATACAAGTTCAAAAGCGTGATGGGCAGTTTTTGCCCACCACAATATATGACGCTGAGCAAATTGAAGGCCATCCAGACGGGCAGATTTATGATGTGAAGCCTGTGGCTGATCGTTCTGACCCACACCATAAGCTTTATTGGGCTATCTTAGGTAAAACCGTCAAAGCCACCAATCTTTGGCCCTCCTCATCACACTTGCACGATGATCTAAAGATGCTTTGTGGTCATTACAGAACAGTCGTTAATCAATCCTCTGGAGGGATATACTATGTTCCAGATAGCATCGCTTACAGCAAAATGGATCAGCGCGAATTTTCAGAATACTTTGAACAGTCTATGTCAAAGCTATCGGAGACCTTAGGTTATGACCCCACAATACTTGAATGAAAGCCATGTTGAAAAAGAAAAGTATGTTGCAAATCTTCTCGCCAAGAAATGGAATTGCAAAGTTGAACACCAGCATAAATTTTCTTCATATGACTGCATCGCCCATCGAAACCAAAAACCACTAGCTTTTGTTGAACTCAGGGTTATCAATTACAAATATTATGACCTTGAAAACATAATGATTAGCCTAACAAAGCTAATTGCTGGGAAAGCACAGACAGAACTCACCGGAATAAAATCTTTATTCGTTGTTCACTGGTCAAAATCAGAAGACACAGGTTGGATTGATGTTAATAATATGATTGAAGATCAACCTGATTTTCGCGTTAGTCTAAAAAACATGAAGCGCCTCAATTCTCCAGAAGAGATAGAAGTTTGCAGACATATACCAACATCCCACTTTAAAATTTTTGGAGATCATTTTTTATGAACCCTGCAGATTATGAACGAAAAAAAGATGAAGATACTTTGATGGTGCTTCACCTTACTGACAATGAAGGATGGTCTTGCAAGGCCGCTGGTAAAAGATACGGAATGACCAAAAACGCCGTTATTGGGATCAGGAATAGGATTAGAAAAACGGTTCATTGTTATGATGGGTGTCGCAAGGAGGGCAATATTGATTATTCTTTAAAGCCTTTATGGTGGGTTGCAGGGGTCCATTAAATTTAGAAAAGGAGATAAAAAATGAACTACGATGTTAGAAGATTAGATAAATATTGCAATAACGGCACTATGAAAGTAAGGCGGAGAAGCCCGTGGACGGGGAAAATACATACCATGAAATTAAATATTACTCTTGAAAAATTTAATGAGTGGAAAAGCGGTGGCGCAATTGAAAATGTAATGCCGGATTTAAATGATTCTCAACGTGAATTTGTTAAAAACGGATTTACGCCTTCGGATTGGAGAGATATGTTTAAAAACGATTTTTAAAATGTGGTCAAATCCCAAAAAACCAAAGGAAAAGAAAGATGGAAACTATCTGCAGGAAGTGCGGCGGAAGAGGTGTTGTGTTTGTCGAAAATTCGGAGAGGTTCAGCAAAGCCCAACAACGGCTCACCATCCGATCCATGATCGTTATAGCCGTGCGAAGCGAGCTGACAGAACTGCGATACCGCTTTGCGAGGGTCATCACCAAGGTCTTTGGGATAATACGAAGGTAGCCATTCACAAAGAGCCTAAAAAATGGCGGGAACTTTATGGGGCTGATTACTCTTATTCGGAGGGTTCGTCCCATTGAATTTTAACATGAGTGTGCGCCTTTTGCCCAACATCACAATACCGCTTAAAGGCAGATAGGTGCCAAACGGCAGCATCGTCAGAATAAACAATATCATTACAACCATCCAAAATACTCTTACAAAGATTATCAATATCAGGTTTGCCCGGTATCCTGCTTCCAGTTTCGCACTCAAGGCGTTTTGCTTTTGAATATGTTTTTGGTATCTCAAATAAGAACGTAACTATTACGCTTACCCTGCGATCTGTTTTTTGTAGCTTGGAAGTCTGCATAGCGATCCAAGCAGTTTGTTTGACCCTTATTTCATAATCTTTGGTATCCGCTGGCGTATAAGCGTGACCAAATTTTGAAAACCTTGGTCGCCCTTTTGCCTTGGGCTTTCCCATGATTTCAAATTCGCAAGTCTTCAGTGCCATTTGCAGCCCCATACGATTTTCTTAAAATCCTTATCATTGTTTAGCATTTGTGTATAATGTGCAAGTCTATGGAGGATCTCAATGCGCGAAGACATTAAGACCGTTTATATAGCAATGGGTGAAAAGTGTGACCTTTCACTTGTTGGTATGATGATTCCATATCTTGCAGATATGTATCCAGATCACACCTTAACGATAAACACTCAGACACACTTTTCATCTAAGAACGACTGCGGAGAAGCCATTGTTGTTTGTTGGGTGGGAAATGAAGAGAAATATACTGTTTATAATATAATGGATTTTCTTTGGTCTGAAGCAGAATACGGAATGGAAGAGGGTACAACCGTTCATTAAATTTGCGTTAATATAAAAAAAACTGATTGTCTTCCTAAATTACAAAAGCAATGTCTAGCTAGAAAGCAGCAAATAGGAGGTTATCATGCTAGACTTTTCACAAACCAAAGATTGGAACTTTGAAGTAGAAGAACGTCCCGTACTTGTAGAAGGTCTGGGTCGCATTGAAGGCAAAAAAGCCTTGGTTCGCACAGACACAAACACACTGATGGGTGTTCATTCTGAAAACTACCGCAAAATTAGTCACGATGAAATCGTTAACGGCCAGTACGAAGCTATCAAAGAAGCGAACATTAGTCATGATTTTGATTTCAAAGTCCATTGCGTTGATGGTGGTCGGAAACTCAAAGTTGAGGTTTTGTTCAATGACTTGGTTCAAGAGCCAATTGTTGGTGATTATGTTTCATTCCGCGCTACCGCTTTTAATAGTTATGATGGGGCATGGGCGTATCAGAACCAAGCGGATGGGTATCGACTTGCTTGCCTTAATGGGATGGTAAGCAACGCTCTCATCTCTAAAGTATGGGCGCGTCACACCTCAAATCTTAATATTGAGAACGCAGCTAAGACTATCAAAAACAGTTTGGAAATTTTTCATAATCAAAATGAAATCTGGGCAGGATACACAAAATCCAAAGTTCAGCGCGAAAATGTGGAAAAGTTCTTTAAAGCTCGCGTAGTAAATATGAGTCAGAAAAGCAGTGACGAGCTTTTCAATAAACGTCAACTTAACAATCTGCTTGGTCACTACGATGAATACCAGCGCGGAATGGGCGGAAACAAATGGGCTGTCTACAATGCCCTAACTCATTGGTCTACTCATACCGATGCGGCCAAGGTTCCAGAGGTCACTACACGCTACCGTGAGAAAAAAGTTGCTGAGGCAATGTCATCAAGAATGTTCGCTGAACTGTAAAATAAGGTAATTGGGGCTGGGTTAATTCTCAGCTCCACTTTTTTTGCTACTTTAGTAAATTAAAGCTTTACTTTGGTATCCGCTCAAGAGAGAAGAGGTTATGAAACATCTTTTGGAGGTCACTACGATGAAATTCTCAATTTACCAAATCCAGCTTACATCAGCTCAACGCAAAACAGTCAACGAATCAGGCGACTTCGACTCAGTGCCAGCTTTTGCAGCTAAGACTAAAATGTCTATGGATTTCTCAGGAAATAAAATTGGTGGTCTGGCTTATGATGCATTTGATGCTGGTTACTACACTAAGGTCGCTAACATTGAAGCAGAAGATTACAACCAGTGTTTTGAAATCGGAAACATTGGCCCAGAGCAAAACATCACTCGCTTGGGTCGTATGTCTTCACTTTCAGTTGGCGACGTTATCGTTGGTGAAGACGGCACAGTTGCTGTTATCGCTCCAATGGGCTTCGTTGCCTTTTCTTTCAACCCAAAGATGGCAGCTTAATAGCTGTCATCACCTACGGAGGTCTCTATGCCACATTCTCTTTCCTTCCTTCTTTCAACCGAAGCCGCCAAGGCTCGCATGGTTGAACGCAAGCCAGCTTTTGTTGTCCATGTTGAGACAACTAGCAATTTTGAATTCCCTGACCGTTTCGTTGAGCTTGACGCAAATGAAGTCACTCAGGCTGAAAACATGGCAAACACTTGGGTGCGCCATATGGGAAATACTTCAGCAGCAGTTCGCCGCGTCTTGCATGATGGCACTCTGCTTGATCCAATAAAAATCGTTTAGGAGGACACCAACATGAAACTTTATACTGACAATTGTGGCGCTTGGGCTGGAACGCAATTAGACGCAAAGGCACAGTTTGGAAATGACTACGCCTTAGTTGAAGTTCCTGTAAGCAAGGAAGCTCTCCTCAATTGGCTCAATAAATGCAGAGTTTTATCTCAGTCCCATGTTGAGGCCGCACAACTTAATTCGATATCCGCCGAACCTGAGCATAAGCAAAAAAGGCAAGGTGAAGGCAAAACTCCATTTGAACTAGCGCAACAGCTAACCTTAGATGAGATGCAAACCATCGTTTATCGTTACCTTAATGATGTCGATGAAATAATTAATAAATCATAATCAACAAGGGGGGGCTTCGGCTCCCCGCAACAAAAATATTTTAGGAGGGCTTCAATATGATTTCTGCAACATGCCTTGCAATGGCTATCTACTATGAAGCGCGTTCAGAACCAATCTATGCTCAACGTGCCGTGGCTGATGTTGTTATGTCACGTACCCACCATGGGTCATACCCCGATACAGTCTGCGCTGTAGTCGCCGAAGACCGTGGGAGCAAAGCTTGGGACTGCCAGTTCAGCTTTATGTGTGATGGCAAGCCAGAGCGACCCACAGGTGCTGCATGGGTCACCGCGCAGTCCGTAGCGGCAGAGGCCATTAATGGGCCAGCTATGGTGCACGCTACGCATTATCACACAACAGACGTTAAACCGATTTGGCGCCATGGGCTTACCTTAGTGGGCAAGATTGGTTCGCACATATTTTATACCGATGGAAGATGCATCCTTGAGATGGGCTGCTCACTTCGCCCAAAAGCCAGACCTCGGCTTCGTCCAAAAGCCAGACCCAATCTAGGAGAAAAGAAATGATGTTCATACAGCAAAAAAACGCCGATCAAGGCACATACTTAACACCAGCTATAAAGGTCAGCGCCACCGAGCAAGAACTTGAGTGGCTGATAGAGGGCTTAGACGCTCTGATACTTCCTGATCGGTCCAGACGCATAAAGAGGGCGCTAAAACGCGCAATAGATGATTTAGAGGGTGTAAATTAAAATGGACCTTAATTTTCCTGACGATATTCTTCTAACATTTGACTGTCGCGGATGCGAAATCGAAGTAAGCATTTCATATCGGTATTATCCACCCTCTGGCTTCTCTGGGGAGCCCCAAGAGCATGAAGTTGAACTTGGCTGGATAACCAACCCCAAAACATTCAATAACGTCTCTAAACGGCTCTCCAAAGAGATTTTAAAATATGATGAGGACAATATTATCGCATTGATTATTGAAAAGGAAACTCAGCAATGAACTGGAAGAAACTATTAGATCGTCAGTTGCGCGAAAGAATTAACCTTGTAGCCACACAAGCCAAGGCGGGTAAAACTATGGCGGAAGCCGCAAGTTCTTTGGGTATGAGTAAGCAGCAGCTTTATCAAATTGCAAAGCGAGAAAAAATTGTATTCTCAAAAACCTATGAATATCAAAAAAACTTTAAAAAGGATTAAGAAAGTGAATGTAAATACATCCCTTAAAAGCATAGATGCTCAAATTGATAGGGCCGAAATGCAAATAACTAATTCCCAAAAAATACTTAATGAAGAAAAATTAATTCATAAAAGGTTTATCAGGGATCATTTGAAAGCTCTTAGAGATGCTCTTGATAAGGACGGTCTTCGTTTTTATTCTGATCACATTCAATACTTAATCAAAAGATTATAAACAGGAGAAAGAATGAAACGAACTTCAATTGAAATTAAACGAACCTTGGATGTTTTGGTGAAGCGTCAAGAGACCTGTCTTGATAATTGGGTTTCAAGGTGCGCCGAACAGGGCGCTAGAGAGAAATACTTTCAAGCCAAACAAGATGTTTTAGATTTTAAACGCAAGCTTAGAATTCAAGGCTATGCAATATGAGTGACCGAGAGGATATGAAGAAAACCTTAAACCGACAGCAAAGGCTTTTGAAATTAATGATTGAAGACAGTCAAAAAAGTCTCAGGTTTAATCTTCAACAAAAACTTGAAGAGATCATGGCTTTATCCAAAATGGCTCTGAAGAAAGTAGAAAAAGAACAGGTAGAAAAATGAACAACTATTTGCATGACTTTATAATTCAAAACAAACGCCGACCAACAGAAGCCGAAGTTGGCGCTCTTATGAAATCTGTTGCAATGTCTGAACCCGGCAAATCAAAAAACGAGGCATTAGTTTCACGACTTAGAAGATCAGCAGAATACGGAGCTATGGGTGGGCGTAAAAAAGAACCAATTATTTTGAGCGAAAACGCTATGAAAATTAATGATCTATTAAATAAAAAAATGAGTTATCATGCAATTTGTAAAATATTAAATTTAAATATGAGGTCTATACGATCAATTATAAAAAAACAAAGCCTTCCAAGAACAAAGGAAATGATATTAAATTATCAAGAAAAAGAATGAAATTAATCGTGTGGGTAGCCGTTGGATTAAAAAGTTTTGGCGCTTTTTGTAGCAACGTCATCCGAGGTTAAACAACCGCCATCCCAGTGGCAAAGTCAGTATATCTTGCTGATGAAAGCTACCCACTGAATTTATTTATCAGAGAAATCTGTGTGCATCAACCCAGCCATACCAGTTAGTCTGTTTAATTCTTTAGTTCCACGACTTGTTAATTCAAAACAGCTTTGTGATGGCTTTAAAAAATCATTGCTCAACAAATCATCAAGAATATGTTGATAAGGTACTCTTCCACAAATAACGGCTATCAATCCACCAAGCCTAACTATTTGCGCTCTTGATAAATGCCCGTCCTTCCCCAGTGATGTTCTCATGGACTACTCTTAATTAAGCCATTCGTAAATTTTATAGGTCTGATCCATACGATCATCTAAACCGTGGGTTCCACCATTAACAGCTTTTGTTACAGTCCTGATGGTTTCATCGGTGACGTTTTTACAATGCTTCCAGATATTGTTTTTATTAAAAAACCAAATAGCACTTTCCATTGCATATTCAGTTGCAACTAAATCTGGAGTGTCCATTACTTCCGGTAAACGCATTTCGCTTGAGAACTGCCTGTAATTAAAGCGCCCGGTGCATTGGATGAACCCTCGCCCGCGAAATAGCCATCCGTCATTGTCTTTCGTGTTGCCAAGCGGGTATTTTCGGTTCTCGTCCATATATACATAATTGGCAATCTTTTGAGGGTTTCTCGCATATTCTTCTGCCTGTTCGTCTGTTTTGAAATAACGGCCAAATATTGATCGCAAACCTTTTGCTGAATAGTTTAGGTTTTCCTCTGGCTTTCGCCTAAATCCACCACTCTCATGATGGCACTGTCCCAAAAAATGTGACGCAGATTCAGAAGATAGTTCGTAAAATTTTGCAATGGCCCTTGCTGTATTGGGACCAAATTGACCATCCGCTGCAACGCCGCATTTAGATTGCAACTCACGCATTGCTTCACTCATTTTATTTTCGCTTTCATAAACAAAATTAGACCATAAACAGCCAAACCAAAAACAGTAGCCACGGCGACATCAACAAGATGTTCTCGCATGTGATAAATAAACTCAATACCGGCTTGAACATCTCCCTGACTAGCATTTGTGTTTATTTCTACGTTTTTAGTACCGTTGAATGTTTCTATAGTCTGTTCCATTACTTCCTCTTGAATAAAGCCTGTGCGCCCCGGACACCGAAACTAGCACTTATTGCGATACCTAAACTATAAAAATACCAATCCGGCGCTTTGGAAAGCTGCTCAAACCCACGATCAACCCATCCCTCTGCACCGGGTATGAAGGCCAAAACAAGCGGGATTGACAGAACAATTACGAACCACTCGTCTTTCCAGCTAGATTTTGCACCTTCTGCCATGATGCGTTCCCAATCGGCAACGCTAGTATGCTCCGAAAGCATAATTTTCGCTTTGGCTTCAGCTTCAGTGAGCTTGAGCTTTGCATCCGCTGCCTGTTTGGTAGTCTTTGCGTCAAGCCAACCCCCCGCAAGGTTAGCTATTGGACCGATCAGAGCTTGAAGCATGTTTACTCTCCATTGCATTAAAACCAAAATAAGCCGCAGCGATACCTGAGGCTCCAATAACATATACAGCCGCTATATCTGCCAAAAGACCCGCAGCGGTCTCTAAGCCCGCCAAAGAGGCCGCTAGGATAACGAAAGGATACAAAACCATACCAGATAAGGAAAACCACGTCATAAGCCTCTGAGCGTCCCTTTTAGCGTCTGAGTCTTCCATTCGACGGCGACGATCCTCCAACATAATCTCATGTTCAATTGGATCAATCTCGCCATTGCCATTTAAGTCATATTCATTCGGCATCTTTTACACTCCTTGCGTAAGCAATCGCATAATGCTTGTGATGGGTTATTATAACAACTTTTCCGTGTTTGTCATATACGACATAATCCCCATGCTTATTCTGGTATAACCTCAAAACAATACACCGTGGTTTGACTTGTGGTTATCAAGACTTTTGCATTTTCAAGAGCTTCTCTACACTCATTCTCAGTAGTGAACTGATTGAGTTGATAGTGTTCAATGTTATTATTCATAACCTGAAACCAAACTAAAAACCACATTACCACTTCCCCTGATAACGACCAAGATAATAAAAACCTGTCACGATCCCCGCGCCAGCAATAGCAAATATGATAGTGCCAAGAACAAAGTTGATAGCGTTGTCTATCATCTCTTGTTTTTTGTAAGCCTCTTCTCTGCGTATCTTAC
>Ga0187219_1000690_pt1 | contig 16305 bp, 24 predicted proteins | sample 13SPOviralmetaG_FD_130162 | JGI IMG/M metagenome (GOLD analysis project Ga0187219, IMG submission 130162) | Marine viral communities from the oligotrophic San Pedro Time Series (SPOT) site, San Pedro Channel, CA, USA - 13 SPOT_SRF_2010-07-21... | ecosystem: Environmental > Aquatic > Marine >... | reverse complement strand
TGTACGTGACAAGATTGTAAACTTTGTACAAATGATTCCATTTGGTGACTTTAAGGTTGTACTACTTGATGAGGCAGATTACTTGTCGCCAAACGCACAAGCGGCACTACGTGGTGTGATGGAAGAATATCATACTACAAGTAGATTTATTTTAACATGTAATTACCCTAACAGAATTATTCCAGCACTACACAGTAGATGTCAAGGCTTTCATATTGCTAAAATTGATCAAACAGAGTTTACAGCAAGAGTAGCAGAGATCTTAATTACAGAAGGTGTAACACCAGAACTAGATACACTTGACACGTATGTAAAAGCAACGTATCCAGATTTGCGTAAATGTATTAACACAGTACAAATGAATGTACAAGATAATAGTTTGCTAAAACCACATGAAGGTGATACAGGAGAACAAGACTGGAAACTTGAAATGGTTGAGCTATTTAAAGACGGTAAGATTCAACAAGCACGTAAAATGTTATGTGGAGCAGTTCGTCCAGAAGAAATGGAAGAGATCTATCGTTGGCTATACGATAACATCGAATTATTTGGTGATGAAGAAAAGCAAGAAAGTGCTATTCTTATTATTAAACAAGGACTAGTAGATCATACATTAGTTGCGGATCCTGAAATTAATCTTAGTGCTACACTTATTAGATTAGCGAGAATGAAATGAAAATCCTAATATTTGGCTTGCCGGGATCAGGTAAGACAACATTAGCAAAACCGTTCGCAGAACTCATAGGCGGAGTACATTTAAATGCCGACGATGTTAGAAAAGAATATAACGATTGGGACTTTACAGTAGAAGGGCGTAATCGTCAAGCATCGAGAATGAAATACTTAGCAGACGGTGTTGTTAAGGCAGGTAAAATTGCTATCGCAGATTTTGTTTGCCCAACAGTAATGACTAGGTTAGAATTTAATCCAGACTATACAGTGTGGATGGATACTATTTCTCGATGTAAATATGAAAACACAAATGACATGTTTGAACCGCCTGAGAAAGTAGACTATCATGTTAGTGAATGGTTTGATAATTCCCATCAGCAATTAACACAAGTAATTAATAGATATATGGGGAAACACTATGAGTTTTAGTTTAAGCAAACCTACAGTACAAATGCTTGGTAGATGGCAACCTTGGCATGATGGACATACAGAATTATTTAAACGTGCTATAAAAGAAACCGGACAAGTTGCGATTATGGTACGTAATATTTTAGACAAAGATAATCCTTTTGAATTTCATCAAATAAGTTCAGATATACAATGGGCATTAAAACAAATAGGATACGAACATCATATTGATTATATTATAATGCAAGTACCTAATATTGTAGATATTAGTTATGGCAGAGGTGTAGGTTACACTTTTACAGAACACGACTTAGGCAAAGAGATACATAACATTAGTGCTACAAACATTAGAAAAGAAATGAGAGAAAAAGGAGAGCTATGACATACCTAGTAAATGACGATTGTATTAAATGTAAACACACTGATTGTGTAGAAGTATGTCCAGTAGACTGTTTCTACGAAGGTGAAAACATGCTTGTTATCAATCCAGATGAATGTATTGACTGTGGTGTTTGTGAACCTGAATGTCCTGTTGATGCTATTATTTCAGATTTTCAAGACCCAGATAAAAAATGGTACAATATAAACTATGAATTTAGCAACACGTGGCCTAATATTACAGAGAAGATTGATGCGTTACCTGAAGCAGAAGAATTCAAAGGTGTATCTAATAAGTACGAAAAGTACTTTTCAAAGGAACCCGCAAAGTAATGAAATTTAAGTGTAAGCACATTTTATTAAGTTATGACAAAGCAGAAAACAGTTCGCATAACAGACCGCTAGGAGTAGCAATGTCTGAAGCTGAACAACTAGTACTTGATCTTAAAAAAGGATCTATTACTTGGAACGAAGCGGCCGCTAAACACAGTTCATGTGCTAGTGGACCAAGACATGGAGGAGACTTAGGTTGGAATGAAGAAAGCAAGTTTCATCCTGACTTTTCAAATGCTGTAAAGGTATGTCCAATTGATGATATTGCTCCACCTATTGTATCACCTTGGGGTGTACATATTATTCTAAGGACAGGTTAATGGGACCAGAAGGTAGTAATTTAAAATTTAGTGAAAACGGTAGTGACTGGTGGGCGTTAAATTCTAGAGGAAAATGGAATGACGGATATTTTGTAGACGTTGGAGCCAGTGATGGAATTACTGCTAGTAATACATACTTGCTTGAGAAATTTTATAAGTGGAAGGGCATTTGCGTAGATCCAAATCCTTCTACATTAAAAAGTATGTGTGGTGCTAGAGATGTTTACCTTAGTGACCTGTGTGTATATAAAGAATCAGGTAAAATATTAAACTTTAAATTTTTAGCAGATCAGTCAAAGTTCTACGGCTGGAATCAAAGAAGTGGATTAGATGGTCATATAAGCGATCAAATTCCTGTAAAAATGAACGATCATAAAGTATTTACAATTACACTTACTGATTTATTAGATCTTGCTAACGCTCCAAAAATAGTTGATTACATAAGCATTGATGTTGAAGGAAGTGAAATTGAAGTATTACAAGGACTTGACTTTTCTAAATATGATGTTAGAATGCTTAGTATAGAATATGAAAACGAAGATAACAGATCAAAGGTAAATTGGCTCATGTCTAGAAATAATTATAATAGAGTTGACTTTGACGAATACTGTACAGAAGATAGGTATATAAAAAATGGTTGAATACGAATATTATGATTGGAATAATCTTATACTTACAAGTCATAGAGAAGCAGTAGTACAAGATGTTAGCGGAGCAATATCAGAAGGAAAGTATTGGGAAAATAGTCCTAAGTTTCAAACAAATTTTAATGTGTTCGCATCACAAGGTGAACATTGGACTAATTTAAAAATAAGTTTCTTATGGAGTTGTTTTGCTTTTTTAGGTAGAGAAGTACAAATTAAAAATGTACAAAGTTGGAGTTTTCAAACTAGTTTAAAACATGCTGAAGATAGAAATAAGTTATGGCATCATCATAATCATAACGATGATACAAAAACAGTAAGTGGTGTTTACTATTGTCAGTTACCAGAAGATGTAAAAGATTTAGAAAAAGCCGGAACAGAATTAGCACCTGTTAGTCCAGAAGGTGAAGGTAACTTTTTTGTACCTTGGAAAACAGGACATTGGATGATATATCCCGGAAGTGTTTGGCATAGACCAGGCGTAGTACAATCACAACAAGACCGTTTTATTGTAGCGGCAGACATGGAGTTTTAAGTGAACGTTAAATTAGTAAGTTATAGTAAACCAGCAGATGAGTTTTTAGAAGAAGGACTAGAGAACGTTCAAGATCTTATTGCCTTTTGTGCTAAAGTATCAAACCCTACAGCACAAATTAATAAGGAAACAAGTGAACGTTTAATCAAGTACCTAATCAAACACCAACACTGGTCACCTTTAGAAATGGTTAATGCTGTATTAGAGATTAATACAACTAGAGACATTGCTCATCAAATTGTGCGACATAGAAGTTTTGCTTTCCAAGAGTTTAGTCAACGTTATGCTAATCCTGAAGAACAAGGCGATATGTTTGAATATTCAGAAGCACGTTTACAAGATCCTAAAAATAGACAAAACTCAGTTGAAGTTGAAGATGCTAAGTTACAACAGGAATGGGATTGGGCTCAAAGACGTATAGCAGTACTAGCCAAAAAAGAATATGATTGGGCTATTAAGAAAGGTATTGCTAAAGAACAAGCACGTAAAGTATTACCTGAAGGTCTTACAAAAACACGACTGTATATGAATGGCACATTACGTAGTTGGGTACACTATATTGAATTACGTGGTGCTAATGGCACACAAAAAGAACATATGGATATTGCTCACGAATGTGCTAAAATTATTGCTGAGATTTTCCCACTAATGAAAACTCTATGATGGGAGCCAATTGGCAACGTGACGAACAACAACACTCTGTTGTAAAGAAGTTTGCTTGGCTACCAAAGTATAGTAATAGTCACAAAATGATATGGCTAACAGATTACTATGTTAGATACACTTATTATGATGACATGGGCAAACCGCCCGTTAAAGGACCTAGTTGGACATATACATATACAAAATATGAATACTTATTAGTACAATTAAAAGGGGCATAAAGCCCCTTTTAACTATTCGTCCCCGTATACCTTTAAAATTTCTCTTACTGCTTCATGCCTTTCAATATCGCCGTGTCCAAATGACACTGCTTCTAGTCTAGATACCGATGTGTTACGATTCAGTTGTGTTGTAAAGTCTATTAATCCATTATCCTGAATCCTGTCTGCTTGGGCTAAATCGCCTGTTACAGCCATCTTTGAACCTTCCCCTAAACGTGTTAGTAGCATCTTCATTTGATTAGCAGTTGAGTTTTGCATTTCGTCTGCTATAATGTATGCTTTTTTAAACGTTCGACCACGCATAAATGCTAAAGGTGCTATTTCAATAATACCTTCGGCTATCATGCCTTCTATTTGTTTTGCGTCAAAATACTCACGCAATACATCAAAAATAGGCCTTGTCCAAGGAGCCATTTTTTGTTCTAATGTTCCTGGTAAGAATCCTAAGTCTTCGTCTACTGATACTGCTGGTCTAGTTACAATAATTTTGTCCACAATACCTTCTTTAAAAAATTTAATAGCAGTCAAAACCGCAATCAGAGTTTTACCTGTTCCAGCAGGGCCTATACCAAAGACTACGTCTTTTTTAGGATTTGCTAGAGTTAACATGTATTGCTCTTGGGATCGATTGCGTGGGATGATTTTCACCACTTTTTGTTTTTCAGGAAGGTAATTGTTAATTTGAACAACATTATTGTGAAAGTTCTTGCTCTTGCGAGCTCGCTTTGCACTCATGAAGTGTCCTCCTATATTGACTTTGTAAGCCTAACTTTTTTGCTTACAAAAGTATTTATGACTGTAGTCTAATCAAAAACTACATACACAATAAAAGGATAAATAATAATAAGCTGGAGTAGAATATGAAAGATACACTTGACCTAGTCAAAAACATACAAAACATATATGATAGTGATGTCGCATTCACTGTATTAAAAGACTTTGAAAGAGTCTTAGATGACCTTGATATATACGTGTATGCTAATTGGGAAGACGGCGAATTAATGTCTGGTCCAAAGATTGGACGTCATTGGGTAACATGTTCGTTTATATGGCCAAAAGACAAAATGCCTGATCCAGCAGGTGGAAAACGTTTACTTGATTATGATTGTAAAGTTACATATCAAAAAGATAAACTAATTAAACCACGTAAAATTCGTAAACCAGACGATGTTCGTCCTATGACGAAAAAAGGCAAATTAGATGCTAGTCCTGTTTGGATTGTAGAAATTATGATGCCTAAAAAGTTAATCGCTGACATATATGGTGGAATGAAAGCTATGACCGACTTTGAAGTTGAACCAGGTGGAGAAGCAACAGTACCAGCCGAAGTACAACAATCAGAAGTTGATGTTGCGGCAACAGGCACTGATGCTGGTACAGAGGACTTAGTATAATGGGGCTTCATAATAACGATCTAGATTCGTTAGTAAATAGTATTATTGAAATTGATTCTTACAAAAGTAAGATGGGAAACGACTCAGATATTGTAACACTAGCATTTAGTGTACTAGGTGAAGAGCCTGCTAAAGACTTAGAAAACTTTTTAGAAAAAGGTTATCCATTTGTACTTGATGCTGACGTATCAAGTGGTGAACAATCAGATGGTATGTATAAAGTCTTTGTAGAAATTGAACGTAGTAAAAGAGTTCCAGAACAAGTTTTAGAAATTGCCGACGGTGTAAGTAAATTAACGAACAATACAGATATGAGATTTAGGTATTATAAAAACTTTAGAAGTTTAGATTTAGACGAAGAAAATTTAACCAATAGTATACCTGTTGATAATACTGCGTACGATTTAGCTATTAAAGAATCAAGATATACAAATTACAAAAACTTCTTTTCTAACAGTTATGCTGAATCAGTTGATATGATAGACAATACTCTTATTATAAAAAATACTTACGCTGATCCATTAAGATTTGATGTAACTGATTTTGGAAAAGAGATCACAATAAACGAATCAATTAACATGACTGACATGGCTGAGGTAATTTTCTTAACAAAATACCTAGGCGACTACAACATTACAAAATTTGGTAATACAGTTGTACTAACAAATGAAGGTTATAATTTACACTTAAAAAGGATCTAAATGAATAACTGTCAAAATTGCGGACACGAATCACATTGTGGAACAAGTTTATTCAAAGATCATAAAGACGGTGATAACCAAACTATAAATATCAAAGTATGTGAGCAATGTCGATGTATGGCATGCCAAATAAAGGATACAGATAATGGCTAAAGAACACTTTAAATTTGATTTCGAACCGTGGATGGCTGAAGAGTTAATCCATAGAGATGACTGGAAAGATTGGTACGAAGCAATGCTAGAAATACTTCCGTTATGGGAAGTAAACACAGCAGAGCGTGTAGCAATGTTTGTAGCACAGTGTGGACACGAGTCCGGCGGCTTTAGAGTACTAAGTGAAAACTTAAACTATAGCGCCAAAGCACTAAACACAATTTTTCCTAAATATTTTAGAAGAGCAAATAGAGATGCTAATGAATATCACAGACAACCAGAAAAAATTGCTAACGTCATTTACGCTTCACGTATGGACAACGGCGATACTGATAGCGGCGATGGCTGGAAGTTTCGCGGTGGTGGCATTCTTCAGTTAACTGGACGTTACAATTATACACAGTTTGCTAAAGAAATGGAAATTACACCAGACGAAGCAACTGATTATGTACGCACTAAGAAAGGCGCACTAGACTCAGCATGTTGGTTCTGGGATACAAACGGCTTAAATCGTTATTGCGATGACATGGACATTGTTGGAGCAACAAAAAGAATTAACGGTGGTACTATTGGATTAGACGACCGTAAGAAACATTACCTACACGCAATGGATGTACTAGGTGGTGATTTTGAAGAACCAGAAACAGACTACAATCAAACAATTAGACAAGGATCACGTGGTCCACTAGTAGCAGAAGTACAAGAAAAACTTGATATTTCTCCTGCTGATGGTATCTTTGGTCCAGGTACAGCACGTATTGTTAAAGAGTGGCAGAGTTCAAATGGACTTACTGCTGACGGTATTGTAGGACCTAACACGCTGGGAAAGTTACTAGGCTAAATACAAGTATGTTTAGTGGATTAAAAATAGCATTAGTTTTTATCGTTCTGGCCGCGGCTGGAGGAGGATTGTTTTATGTAAAACAACTACAATCCAATTTGGAAATAGCAAGATTAAACAACGCTAAGTTAGAAAGTGCTGTTGAAACAAGTGAAGCAAGTATAGCAACGCTTAAAGCAGACAATATTAAACTAAACAAATTATCAGACCAATTAACAAAAGACTTACAAAAAGCCGAAGCATACGGCGATAACTTACGCAATAGATTGCGTGAGTTAGATTTAGTACAAGATGCTATTAGAGATAGTGCTAATTTAGAAGGAAGGATGAATGGTGCCACAGCTAAATTATGGCGCGAGTTGGAAGCCGCTACTGGCGGCGATGGCGATACTCCTCTTCCTAACTGGTTGCTCGACGTTCCGCGAACCGGAGATAAAGGTAGTAACACAGATAGAGAAGACAACAGTACCGACAGTAGCTCGACCAAAACCGATTGACCTAGTAGATACTAGAGTCTATGTTGTTACAGCAGAAAACTACGATTCCTTTGTGGAAGAATTTAAGGCCGAACACGGCGAATTAGCATACGTTGTGCTATCAATGAAAGACTACGAAAATCTTGCAATCAACATAGCAGACCTTAGACGCTACATAGAACAGCAAACTGAAATTATTGTATATTATGAAGAAGCTGTTAAGCCTGGTGCTGATAATACTACTGACAAGTAGTTGTTCTAAAAAGGTCAATTGCGAAGCCAAGCCCGATCCCCAAGTAACTATAGACGAAGACGTTAACATCGAAGTAACACCCGGTGCTCGGATAGCCTGTGAATTTTGATATAAATACATAATAAGGAGTTACTATGTGGGAAATGATTGAACAAATGGCGAGCAATCGCTTATGGATTTATACAGCATTAGCTGGATCAATATTTGGCGCTGGATTTCTATTCTGGTTCAAAGATACAAGAATGGCAACATGGGCAGTACAAAAGTTTGATGCCACATTAGAATACCTAGCAATACGTTGGGGGTGGACATGGTTACAAAATGATCCAAATGCTTGGCGTGTAAAATATCCTAAAATAACAAGTAAAATAGATGAACTTGAAAAGCGTATCAAACATCTTGAGGGGAAAAGATAATGCCAAGAAAAAAACTAGAAGATTTAGATAAACCTGCGGCGGCTCCGGCGCCTGCTCCAGCACCAAAAGCTGAAGCAAAACCAGATGCTGTAGTAGTTTCTACACAAGATAGCACAACACGTAAAGTTAAACTAGACTTAGAAGTAGACACAACTGTAAAAGATCTAGGACCTAATCCATACGTTAGACTTATACACATGGCAAGAGCAATTGATGCTTGGAGAATTTTTCCAAGAATGTTTTTAACTGTATACATTGTACTATTATACAAAGTAGTAATATGGTTTATGGAATTGCCTGCTCCAAGTTTCGAACAAAGTGGTCTTGTTAGTATCGTAGTAGGTGCTGGCGCGGCATGGTTTGGCTTATACACCGGATCTAGTAAATCTAAAAAATAAACTTGACAGATAGTAAAGAAAGTGTTATAATCGAACTATGAGATATAAAGATTTTAAATTAAAAGAAGAAGGCACTAAAAGTTCTAATGTTGTTAGATATAACACAGAACTAGCCATGTTGGCATCCTTTGCTGGGGCTACTGGTTTAAACAGTATACCCGATGATTCTCTTGCTAATCCCGAAGCTACAAAAAAAGAAATTGAAAAAGTAAAACAATTCTATAACGAAAAGAAGTTTTTTCAATGGATGAAAATTAGCGAAATGTATAAAGAAAAGATACTTCGTCATAGTGGTGAATTACCTGAAAAATTTGATTGGGTAGGTGGTAGTAATATTGGACCTGTAGCAGACTTAGTATTTGTAGGTCATCCTGCTAGTGGTATTAGTATTAAAGATGAATCCGGAATTACTTTAGCAAATTTAACACCTAAAGCATTAGGATTAGATACTATCAAAGGACAAGACGTTTTACAAACTTATGCTGATGAAGAATTTAAAAGATTTAAAATTAGAGTATTTACTCTTATGATGAATGAAGCAGAAGCTATGCCTGGATCAGTTATACATCCTAAGCCAAGTGGAAAAGAACGAAGTCTTATGTTTGACGAGAATACTAAAAAATTTATAATAAAATATGACGGCGGCGAATTATCCCTTGATAGAAATCAGATAATTCGAACATCACCTAAAAATGCTAAATGGCAAAGAGTTTTTGGAGATTGGTATCAAGCAAACTTTCAAAAATACAAAAGTACAATGCGTCCACTTGTAGCTAAGATTTCAAAAAGTTTTCAAACAATAATTGGACAAGCACTTTCTGATAGTGACAAACTAAAAAAGATTTTACAGTTTGAAGATCAACCTTATTATTATGCTACTCCAAAAAAAATGTACTATGTACCATCTGCGGCGGATGCTGGTGATTTAGAACTCAAAGGTGTTGACTATGCTTCACCAGATGGAACAAGTCAATTATTTAAAGCCAAAATTGGAAACAAAGAGAGTGACGACGGAGCAATAATTGATATCTATATTCGATTTGCTAATGGACTATTCGCAACCAATTCAACAGCAAGAGTACAAAGTATTAAGAATCCTGAACTGATAGCGTGGGACCTACTTTAAAATAAGTACTAGTATGGATTACTATAACCTGCTAGGCGTTCAGCGTAACGCTTCAGATAAAGAACTTAAATCAGCATATAAAAAAGCAAGTATGCAACATCATCCTGACAGGGGCGGTGACGAAGCCAAGTTCAAAGAAATTAACGAAGCATATTCAGCTCTTAAAGATCCTAAAAAACGTCAAATGTACGACCAATTTGGAACAACAGATCCACAACAAGCACAACAACAAGGCGGCTTTACATCACAACATTTTAATAATGGAGGATTTAATGGCGGGTTTGATATTAACGATCTAATGGGTCAGTTTGGTTTCGGAGGACAACAGCGTATGATGCGTAATAAAGATATTACTATTGGTTGTCGAATTGAAATTAAAGATGTATATGTTGGTAAAAACGTTCTTGCTACATATAGACTTAATAACGGAAAAGAACAAACAGTAGATATAAAGATCCCAGCAGGTATTCGGAACAACGATAAGATTAGATACGAAGGCATGGGGCAACAAGATATACAACAGATACCTCCAGGTGATTTGTATATTGTTGTACAAATTTTACCAGATAATAACTACGAGATACATGGCACTGATCTTATAGCAACTAAACGTGTAAGTGTTTTAAGCCTTATAATTGGCACTTCACTTAAAATCAACCTTCCAACAGGCGACAATATTTCATTGAATATTCCTGAAGGAACCCAACCCAATACGACTATGCGTATAGCAGGTAAAGGATTGCCTAATCGAGGTGGTCCGGACGGACATATATTAATTAAAATATTAGGTCAAGTACCTACTTTGCTAGATGCGACAGATCGTAAACAAATTGAGTATATTGATAAAAAATATTCTTGACTTAAACATTATGATTATGTATAATGTAAATACAGTTATAGAAAAGGAATAAAAACTTATGGTAGAACCGTCAGAAGAGTTACAAGTAGTATTTGACAAAGCAATAAAAGATGCTAAGTCTCTAAAACATGAATATGTTACATTAGAGCATCTGTTATTTGCTATGCTGGCTTCTACTAACTTTCAAAAGATTTTACAAGGCTATGGTGTAAATGTAACAGAGTTACAAGCAGATGCTATGGATTATCTAAAAACTAAGCTCGATGATATTGTAGTCGCAGAAGAAAACTACAAACCTAAGAAAACACAATCAGTTGAACGTATTATGAACAGAGCGTTTACTCAGGTTCTGTTTAGTGGTAGACAGCATATTGATATCACTGATGTGTTCTTAAGTATGCTAAGTGAGAAAAAAGCATATGCTACTTACTTAATTACTAAACAAGGTGTTGATAAAGATAAGTTTAGTCAATATATTAATAACGAATGGTCTGACAACCTTGAAGATGAAGAAATGCAGTCAGCGGCTCAAAAAGCACTAAAAGCATTTACTACAAATCTTAATGAAGAAGTACAACAAGGTAAAATTGATCCAGTTATTGGACGTCAAGACGAGTTAGAAACAATTTGTTTGTCATTAGGACGTAGGCAGAAAAACAATGTATTACTAGTAGGAGATCCAGGTGTTGGTAAAACTGCTATTGCTGAAGGATTAGCATATCGTATCGTAAATGATCAAGTACCAACTTTCCTAAAAGAATATAGTGTATATAATTTAGACATTGGTGCTATGTTAGCAGGTAGCAAATATCGCGGAGACTTTGAAGAACGCTTTAAACTAGTTATGGCCGCTATTAAAAAACAAGGCAAAACGATTGTATTCATCGACGAAGCACATATGATGAACGGCGCAGGTGCCGGTGGTGCTAATAGTTCAAACGATCTTGCAAATATGCTGAAACCAGCACTAGGTAAAGGTGACATTAAAGTTGTAGCATCAACTACTTGGGACGAGTATAGAAAGTTCTTTGAAAAGGATCGTGCTTTGATGCGTAGGTTCCAACGTGTAACTGTTGGTGAGCCTAGCAAAGAAACTACTACAGAAATCTTACTAGGTATTAAAAAATATTACGAAGAATTTCATGGAGCAACTATTACAAACGAAGCAATTGAAGAAGCTGTAAAACTTTCTGTAAAATATATGACAGATAAAAAGTTACCTGATAAAGCAATTGATTTGATCGACTTAGCATGTTCAAGATTTAAAGTTAATGACTTAGACATTCAACGTATTGTTACAGGCGATGAAATTAAATACGAGCTTGCTAAATTTGTTAATTTACCTCCAGAACAAATTCAACAAAAAGAAACAAATAACTTAGGCGAACTTAATAAAAACCTTAAACTAAATGTGTACGGTCAAGACAATGCTATTGATCAAATTGTAGACAAGATCTTAGTAGCACAAGCAGGACTAAAAAGCGAAGACAAACCGATTGGTGCGTTTGTGTTTATGGGGCCAACAGGTGTTGGTAAAACAGAACTAGCAAAACAACTTAGTAAACACCTTAGTATTCATTTAGCACGTTTTGATATGAGCGAATATCAAGAAAAGCATAGTGTAAGTAAACTGATTGGTTCACCTCCAGGATATGTTGGTCACGACGACAGTTCAGGACAGTTGATTAATCAACTACAAGAACATCCTAACTGTGTTCTATTGCTTGATGAAATTGAAAAAGCACATCCTGATGTTTCACAAATTTTATTACAAATTATGGATAACGGAAAAGTTACAGGTAGTGACGGTAAAGAGGCAGATGCTAGAAACTGTATTGTAATCTTAACAACTAATTTAGGTGCGGCACAATCAGAAAAGAATACTATTGGCTTTAACGATCCGTCAGAAGAAATTTATGAAGATGCTGAATTCAAACGTTACTTTGCTCCTGAATTTAGAAATAGATTAGATGGAGTTGTTACATTTGGCAAACTAGATAAACCAATTTCAATTAAAATCGTTGGCAAGTTCCTTGTTGAACTTAAAACTATGCTAGATGACAAGAAAGTTAAATGTGTAATTACAGATGAAGCAATTGACCTTATTGTAGAAAAAGGTTTTGATAGCAAAATGGGTGCTAGACCTTTACATAGATATATTGACAAAGAAATTAAACGTCCATTATCAAAAATGTTATTATTTGGAGATCTTAAAAACGGCGGTAACTTAAAAATTGACGCAAATAGTGATGATCAATTAGTGCTAACAGCTCAAAAGGAAACTGTACCTAATGCTGAAGCTGTTCACAAATAAATTATTCTATAAGAAATACGTTTATAAGTTAAGAGTGAAAACTCGACTAGCAACTCTGTTTAGAGAAATGAATCTATCCTTTGCTAAAAAACAATTAGACGAAATGCAAAGATCAGCTGAGGCAGATTTGCCAATAGAAATACCGGGTAGATGGGGTATTAGGAATTCTCCTACTGTATCTTTAGATGATTTTATGGATGCTTGCGTTATATACGTTGCTCTTCAAGACAATCGAAAAAATGCTATGCTTAGATGTGAAGGGAATACCTTAGACATTTATTCTAATAAAAAAGATTGGCTATTAGAATTAGCAAAAAAGATTGATGTATTCAGTTTTTACGAGCCACATGATCAAAAAGTATTAGATTATCTTTTAGATAACACTAATGTAGAAATTGTAGATAAAGATATAGAATGGGTTTACAAAGCATACTTAGGAAACTACGTAGACAGTAACTTTGCTGACTTTTGCTCTAATAATAAGAAAAATGTACGTATAGGTAATAAAGCATTAGAATGTATTAGAAACTCTCATTACTGTAATGGGTATTATTTTTATACTAAGACAGAAAAGTTTTTAATGTTAGCTAAGATTGCAGCAGGTGGTGATATTACCCGTGTAGTTAAATATATTAACCGAGAGGAATTGAATAAATAGTATTATGCCGAGTACAAGCGAAACAATATTAACACAAAATACACATCCAGGAGACAGTACTACTGAGACTGTTACTGGAAGTAACTTTAGAGGTGATGGTTACTACGGAAGATCAGACGGAGTTCATACTGTACAGTATGATTACGTGGGTCTAACTGGTACTATTTCCATTCAAGCAACACTAGCAACAACACCAACAGAAGATGATTGGTTTGATGTACATACATATACTGCCGCACAGGAAACTGCTACTAAGTATGTTAACTTTACAGGTAACTTTGTATTTGTAAGAGCCAAACTTGTATATACAGATGGTACTGTAAACAGTATTAGACTAAATCACTAGGAAGTAATATGAAAAATTTTATTAGTATAATTTTTGATAACAAAGAAGAATTTAATGATATTGATAATATCGTAATTGAAGAAATTGCTTCATCAGCAAGTAGTGCATTGCTTGAAAGTGAAACAAATTATAGTTTATTTGAATCAGAAGATAACAAATCAGTTTTAAGAGTTGAAACTCATAAAAAACTTACTGATAACGAATCCGACATAGTTGCTGAAGATGTAGCAAACACATTGTTTGATTTAGGTTATAATAACTTTGATATAGAAGTAAGTGAATAATGCGTTACTATCAGTTCAAACTAACTGAAGGTAGCGGTCTTAGACTAGCAAATCCCGGTGAAATATACACTGATACAAATGGTGATGAATATGAGTTTGTAGAATGGGATAATAACTACCCATCGAACGCAGACAAGTTTAATTCAGCTGAAGAAGTTCAAGAAGCAATAGCTGAGATTACAAAACAAAATCCAAAAATAGACATACGCTGGATTAAAGAACCAACAAGAAATATGAAATGCTTTGCGTTTGCTAAGTTTCAACTAACTGATGAGAATAGCAATGTAATAAAGCAAGTATGGCTTGGTAATTATTACGCAAAAAAGAGTCCACTAAACTCAATTAAAGATGGTGAAGCAAGAACTGTAGGATTATCAGCAGGAGGCGCGGCGAGTACTAGTAGCGTAAAAGGAAAATTAGATAGTAAATTACAACCTGGTGATTTAGGACTTGGAGATAACAAATCAAGAAGTATTGATCAAATTGCTTCAGAAGTTTCGAAAGATGCTAACAATGGACCTATGCTACAAAAAGGTATCATGGAAGCTCGCAATAACGAACAAATAGTATTTCCTGGAGGTGCTCCAATAAAAGGCGCATTACAAGATGACTTTATGGAGATAGTTGCGCCTATAGCAATTATTAACGATCATCAATCTGTAAGAGGATCTCATAAAGTTGCTATACAAGACATATTTGGTAATGGTGCTAACTTAGATAATAGTACTATTATGTTTCCAGAGGGTCAAAACAATCCGTTAATTGACTGCTACATACAAAAAGATGGCATTCAAATGGGTGTTAGTCATAAAGGTAAAACAGGAGCCAATGCTAGTATTTCTAATATTTGGAAAGCAAAAGAATCTGCTAAAAAAACACAAACAGGTAGATCATATATTGAAAAATATGCTGAGGCTGTAGAAGTACTTGATATTTGTGCTAATACTTCAGCTTCAAAACAGCCATTAGTACTTGCGCTAAGATATGGTTTAATAAGCCAGAACGAAGCAGATGCGTTAACTGAAATTACTGATAGACCAGCAGACCGTTATACACCAGATCAAAAACTAGTAGGGGACAGAGTTGTAGACGAACAAAAAGGTCCTAAAGTTTTACTTCCTTTATTTAAAAAGATAGCATATAAAAAAGGCAGTTACTTTGGTTTAGTAGCACTTAGTAGTGTTGCCAAAGATGTTGCTTTATTCATTAATAGCGATAATGCTACATTTAACGGCAAACCAATTGAATTTGGCGAAGCAATTAGAAAATTCCTTAATGCTTCAGCAATGGTACAAGCAACTAGCATAGTAGGCACACAAAACGACGATGCTGTTGTAAAAAGCATTGGTATTGTATATCCTCCAAACTTTGAAGGCAAAGCAACTATTGAAAATAGTCCGTATTACGGAACTAGTATTAAAAGTAAATTTGCGTTTAAATTACCTAAGACCTAGACATACTTGTTCATTGACAAAAGTTGATAAATACTTTAGCATGTACACACTAGGAGTATAACTATGTCAAAAACCTTTAAAGATTATCTAAAAGAAGTAAATGATTTTGATAACGAACCTAACCTGGATATTGATGACCCTGATGATGAAGAAAATCCTTTAGCGGGCGATAAAGACTTGCGTAATCTTTATTCTCGAGAAGAAAAAGATAAGTTAGCAAAGAAATTTAATGCAATGATGTCTAAAGAAAAGAATAAAAAAAATCAATCAACTAATGAAGATACTAACAACGAGTTACTTGGCGATCTTGAAAGTGGTTTAGAAAATGCAAAAGCAGGCAATGATATGTCAGACTTTATAGCAGACGAAATAGGTGATTATATCCGATCAGGTATTGAAGATATGGGTGAAGAGGCTTGGCAAGATTCTATAGAAGGACAAGCACTTGCAGAATTAGA
>Ga0187219_1000683_pt1 | contig 16347 bp, 24 predicted proteins | sample 13SPOviralmetaG_FD_130162 | JGI IMG/M metagenome (GOLD analysis project Ga0187219, IMG submission 130162) | Marine viral communities from the oligotrophic San Pedro Time Series (SPOT) site, San Pedro Channel, CA, USA - 13 SPOT_SRF_2010-07-21... | ecosystem: Environmental > Aquatic > Marine >... | reverse complement strand
TTTAAACCTCTTACAGCAGGTACACGGGTAACAGGAATGTACAAAGACTTAATGAAGCTAGTACCTGTTGTGGGGTCGTAGGGTACATTGTCAAAAGCTATTGGAGGTATACCAGAGATACCAGCTAACTTGCTTTCCAAAGCGGCCCTAATGTCTGAATGAATACTAGCCAAGGAGGAACCTCACTTTTGCAAATACTTTATAGGCGGGAGTTTTACCTAAACCGTCTTCTACTATACGAGAGTGTTTAGACCTGTTCCTAAGTACAAAACCGTCAATCAAACCTTTGCCAAGGGCTTCTATATCTGCGTAAAGGTTGTCCCTAGCTAAGTCTCTGTGGGCTTGCGGATTAGTAGACTTCTTCCTAGCACCCTGTAGCTTCATACGACCACCCCCAGCACCCCTAGGCTTAATGGAAAAGGATTCTACATATGCACCGGAGTAAACAGGAGATATGTCTTGTCTTACAACAGTGTCAGCTATCTGTTTAGCCTTAGCTTTAACTTGCCTAGAAGCAGCCTTGTTAATCTTTTCTTCTACAGACTTAAAAGTTGCTTGAGTAGCTGCTGGAAGTTTAGCCATCACTCTCTCACATCACAGATGTAGCATAGTGCAACGCCACTAGAGAAGATAGTAACAACAGACAGAATATTAACTGTGTCTCCATTACCTGTTATCTGATCCTCATCGTCTGGTACTACAGCTAGGCTAGAAGCGGAAATAAGGCACTTACGAGTACCTCTGCGTATCTCATCAATGTTACCAGCTATACCATTATCGTAGTTGTAGAAGTATCCAGTAAAGGAGTAATCAGTAGTAGCTGATCCAGTGATAGTACCATTAGCAGGATTATACGTGCCAGAAGTAGTCACCTTCTTAAGTGTAAGAGGTTCACCAAACCTATTAACTAAGTTCAGTAAGTCATATGATCTAAACGACATATTAATCTACCTTAGTCATACGATGAGTTGTAGTCTTCACCATTGTAGCTTGGTGGGTTCTTAAACCTGTCCCTACGGAAAGAAGGCTTGATACGATCTGTGTTGTCCCTGACAGCCTCTACAGAGGTCTTAGATATACCACCAGCGTAGATGCCTATGTTACCACCAGCAGTCTTAGCTTGGTACTCTAGGGTGTCTGCCAGTGACAGGTACTGTTTAGCTAGGTCAGAATAGTCAGCACTTAAAGCACCGTCTAAAGCTGTTGTTACCTGTCTTGAGTACTTAGAGGCGATAGTTCTAGCTGACCAACTAGCAGTGTGATAAATGGAGTTATTATTTTGGCCTAAACCAAAGGTTATCTCTTCATCTTCTAACTGACGATCAGCAGTGTCAGTATCACCTACTAATAGCCTAACAGAGTTAAGACGTTGGGCTGCATCTGCCGTTCCAAGATTTGTTGGGTCATATGTCCACCCCATCGTCTACTCCTGCTTTAGTCTTCTAATATACCGTCTCTTATTTCAAAGAACTTATCTTCGATCCACCTGTTGTTACGAAGGTAACTTCTTAGTAAGGCACGTTGTTTAGCATCTATTTTAGACTGCTTAACTTTCTTGTCGTTGTATTCTTTAGTGCTGTTAGTGTTAGCTTTTACTTCTGCGTTTAGAAGTCCTACCAGCTTATCTAGTTGTGGGCCAGTTAGTTCACTTAGCCTATCTCCAACTTTAGCTTGTTTCTCTAATTCTCTATTGTGGTGAATAAAGCCTTGAAGATATAAACTAGCTACAGACTCTGATCCTAAGCCACGATTTAACCAGTTATAGTGTTCTTGAACTTCCCACTGCTTACCGTCTGAGGTAAATGGTCTTTTTACGAAAACAGGCCAATCTATCTGCCAGCCAAGGTATGAAGGGTGGGTGTAATTAAACATGTCGGGGTATCCTATGTTGGGTAAGGCAGGGGACACCTAAGCCCCCCACCAGAGTACAACTTATTGTACGATGTCTTTAAAGAAGTAGCCCAAGTCTGCGCCAACAACTTTCATGTCGTAAGACATTTTAACTTGGATATGTTCAGCGATTTGCTGACGCTTCAGTGCATCATCCGAGAAGGACTCAACAGTGATACCCAAGTTGTTTGCACCGGGAATGTTGTTCCAAGCGAATGTCATACCAGCAGCAGGGGTCATAAGACCAGCACTTGAAGGTGTGTGACACAACAGAGCATGTTTACCACCGATAAAGGCGTTGCTTTCGGCAGCACCCTCAACAGCAGTGTTATTGACAGCTTCCATGACGAAGAAGTTTTCTACTTCAAAGATTTCAGCCAACTTAGCGTCTGTAATCAACGCTGGGTTATTAACGGTAGAACCACCATTCAAACGTGCCAGAATGTCTGGGTGATTGATGAGTTCGTCCCGTGTTACCTTACCAACAACCATAGTGTTTGGCTTGTAGCCGCCCGACTTGAGTTGCATTGCACGACGAGCATCAGTTACGTCAGTGATAGGTGTTGAGTTGGTGTAGTCGTTCCAGTAGACAGGAGTACCTGCACCAGAAGCTGCACCAGCGACCTCAGTACCCCAAACTCCAGTGCTGAAGAATGTTGTAGCAAAGTTTTCTTCGCGGTGGATCATCAGGCGCATTGCCAGAGTTTCAGCACCAGCAGAACGAATATTCAGCACTTCGTCTTCGTTGGCGATAGTCTGCTCATCGAAGTCCATACCAAGTCCGTATACATCAGCGAAGTAGCTGCTGTTAGAAATGGTCATACCAATACGGTTAACCTCAGTACGTGGCGCAAGTTTCTTTACGTCACCTGTGCGGTTCATGTTGGCACGGTCATAGATGTAGTACTTGTCAGACTGACGAGCAACACCTACTGTTGGGAAAACCTTGTCAGCGACAAAGTTGGTTTGTGATTGTGCATACGCCAGTGTCAAGTTAGACAAAGGGGTGTCGATATGCACCTGTGATGGAGTTAATAGTGGCATAATAGTTCTTCCTTATTCTATGCTAACTTAAGCAGCAGCGTTGCCGCCTTGGATGAGTTCGATAGCAATGATCTGGTTAGTAGCACCAGCTTCAGTTGCATAACCCATAACGATGTCGGTAGAAGCAGCGTCTACACACAGACCAGCGGCGTCAGATGCGACAGCACCACCAGCGGTAACAGTACCACCAGCTTTTACCATAGTCTTACCTGTGACAACTACAGTTGCAGCGTTATCTTCCAGTGCGCCTACGAGACATACACCAAAGGCACTTTCACCGTTACCAGACAGAACAGCTTCAGCAGCAGAGTCTAGTTTAACGAATTTAAATTGAGCAGCAGAAAGGTCTGCCCCTGCGATTACAGTACGGGTATCCCGTGATTGCATAACAGCCATGTTTATTCCCCTTTATAGGATTTAGTGATTAGAGCCTTGCCTTCATCGGTCTTAGCTACAGCAGCATAAGCCAAAGCATGTTCGCTCTTTTTCATTTTGTTGGTGTCCATGTAGGACTTTACGAGTGCGTCAAGTTTGTCAGCGGCAGTAGAAAACTCACCGTCAGCATCAGATTTACCCAGTTCAGTCATGCTTTCGTCAAATACCTTATCGGCAGCTTTGAGTGCTTGCATTACTGTTTCTTCAGCTTCAAACTTGCTAACCAATGCTTTGGCTACTTCAAGGTCGAAGTGTGGAAGTTCTGCTTCTGCTTTCTTAACTAAGATAGCGTCTGCTTTAGCAACTTCTGCTTCTTCCAGAGCCTTAAGGATAGGCGCAGGAATATCAGCTTTGTTGATTTGTTCGTCACCGTAAGTCACATACTCAGGCTCAACCATTTTCTCAATAGCATCTGCTTTAACGATGTAACCAGCTTCTTCTAGGGCTTTGCTAAGACGGTCAGCCTCTGCTTTAACTAGGTCTAGTTCAGCTTGAATGGTGTCTACCTCATCCAGTGGACCTTGATATTCTTTCTTCATGTCCATGTTATACATTTTCATAGCTTCGTCCTCGGACATACCTTTGTCCATGTAAGGCTTCAGCTTTGCTTTCATGTCATCAGACATTTTTTCTACTTCGTTCTCCATAGTTTCTCCCTCGGAGTTGTCCCTTTTATAAAGAGAGACCATTGCTTGTTTGTTAGCTGGACGATCAACCAAGGACAGTTCATCTAACTCAAGTTGTTTAAGTAAATTAGGCATCATAAGATTCCTTGATTGCACGACCACCTATTGAGAAGGCCGCAAGTTCACCAGATTTGACCCTAGCCCATACGTCATCATCGTAGACTTTAAAAGCTACAACCCAACCCTCTCGGTCACTCTGGATGCCAAGGGACTCACCAATCTCTTTGGTGACAGGCATGGAGTGGATAACCGCCCCAATCTGATCCCCTTTGTGCATTTCTTTACCGACACGAATATTCTCCATGAAGTTGTTCACGGCCTTTACAAGTGTCTCTGGTTCTATAACATCTCCTTGCCTATCAACCACAGGTTCACCCTTCTCGGTTACTACTGAAGCCCACCCATAGACTAGACGTTGTTCATCGTCTGCCTTGAGTATCTGTCCTTCGATGTTTGTCTTTGTGAGGTCTGACACTGAGGTTCCCCCTTCCCACATTCTGCATGACCAGTAGCCAGCAGTTGTCTTATCTTTCTTAGTGTCGCAAGAGTGCCTAGAGCGGAAATTAGCCCTAGCTTTCGGGTCATCGCGTCTGATTTCCATATTAGGATCACCAAAGGCTACCCGCTTGACCTTGCCACCTGATTGTACGAATACCTCAAACTTCTTGTTACCACCTTTAATGCGACGAGGTTTGTTTAAGGTAACTTGCTCTCCCTGATACTCTGCCTTTGTTACCTCTTCGTCAGATTTCTTACTGCTAGAAGCATGAGAAGCTGGTAAGAGGTCTTTGTCGTGCTTAGGAGACTTAGAGCCTGAGACGATACGAAGAAAACTATTTACCCTAGCCATAGCCCATTGCTCAGGAGAACTTACGTTAGGTCTTACACTTCCGGGATTGGTCTTGTATGCACCAATACCACGACGATACACAGCCTGTAACATAGAGGTCGTTACCTTATGCTTAGACTTGGCGTTGTGTGCTGTTACTTTTGCTTGTAGACCTTTTGCCATTATACGCTCCTGCAACGGAGTATTACAGCCCGTTGGATAGTTGTGGATATACTTGTGGTTATAGTGCAGACAAATGTGTAGTCTCTTCCATTTACTCCACCACCAATGTATATAATTGCGGTGTTTCCCGACAAGGCTTGTTGTATGTTCTGTATGCTGTCAACAATAGCACTACTACTAGCAGTAGTTAAATCTTGACCAGCAGCTAAGACAGTCTCGGCAGGGTTAGCATTAGACCTTACAGACCAGACTACCGTACTAATGGTAAACCCAGAAACAATATCAGACCAATCAATACTGTAGTCTAGCAGTTCGTCTGGGTCTTTGTTGGGCCAAACTAGGCTCATATCTTAAGTTCCTCTTATGCAGCTAGGTTTTGAGTAGACTTTAGTGGCTTAACTTGTCTAGGGGTACTAAACGCAGGTCTGACAGTCCTGTTAGCAGGGAACCCAGCATGTTGTGACCTCTTTGTGTTATACAAGTGCTTGATGGCCTCAAAGTCGAAGTGTATGCCTGTAGCTGTAAGTGTTCCTATCGAAGCGGTTAAGGTGTAGCTAGGGAAGAATACTGTAGCTGCAACACCAATATTACCAAGGCTTAAGGTTCCAGAAACACTAGGTATAAGCGTTGAAGCAGCTACTCCAAGTCTCCCTACCGTTAGTACTCCCTCTATCCCACTAGGAAATACATTAGCATCCCCAGTAACGGTAATAGATAAGTTCTCACTTAGTGTAGCCTCTACCCCACTTGGGGCAGTGTTAGCATTAGCAGCAAAAGTTACGTTGCCTAAGCCAAGGGTAGCAAGCCTAGTAGTACAAGTAGCATTAGAAGTAGCTAGGGTTACAATACTGCCAAGACTTGCAGATATAAGTATACTGTCAGCAGAGGATATAATTTCAGTTGTCTGAGGTTCTATACCCGTCAGGTTTAATCCCAAGGTGACAACTTGAGAATCTACAGTTAGTGTGTTAAACGATCTTAGGGTAGGAGTACCAATACTAGCAGTTAAACCTAGCCCACCTACAGGTTGGTCAACAGCTATAGGAGCATCTAAGGAACCAAGCGACACCGTAAAGTCAAAGTCTGTCTGTGTAGGGCCAGCAGTAGGTGAACGAGAAGCGTAGGGATATGCTGCATCATCGGCGGGTTGATTAGGTTCTGCTACTAATTGTACTCTTGAGGGGTTTAAGTACCATTGAGGGTCAGGTAATCCTACAGTACCAATATCGAAAGAGGTGACGTCTACAGAGACATTAGCTTGTATATCTAAGTTGTATTCTTGGGTTACTTCAAAGCCTGTCAACTCTTGTGTTGCAGGTATTTTAATAGAACTATTAAACCCAAGTGTCATTCCTTGAGAATCACTATCAGGAATAATGTATTTGTAGTTACACAGTCCTGCCAGAATAGTATCGTCTGTTTTATCGTTACCAGACGCTGCTACAGAAAGAGTGCCAAGATTGAAACCTTTATTTGAGTCATATTTCTGTAGTAAATAGTGTTTGTTTTCCCCTGTAAGGGAGTTAAGAAAAGACCCAACTTGGCCTGTAATAATACTATCAAAGTACGTGTCAGTATCAGTTGGGTCGTAAGTGTTTATTGACCTTACTTGACCAACAACAACACTAAAGAGGTTTGGATCAGAAGCAGGAAAAGTAAGGGTAGATAATAGGGGGTCATCAATAGTGCTAATAGTTGCAGCATTACTAACTATAGTCTCAGAGGGTAAGTGGTTTAGATTAACCGTAACAGGTTTAGCTACAGCATCATAACCAAGTGAACTTTCATAAGTAGCTGGGTAGGTGTAGTCACCATTAACTAGGGGAACCCAAGAGGACTGAGATACTATAGGATCAGAAGTTAGTTCTGAAGTAGTCTTAGTCTGTACTGATAAAGCCCTATTACCATCTACGGACTCATCCCAAACGGGAGCATCATTCCGTCCGTCTAATGTCCCATCTTGGGGCCGCATCCCCAACATAAATGCGTTTGTCCAAGTGTATCTAGGGTGTTCGTTATTCCTGATAACCCCTATACCATCGTTATTAGGATCATAGAAATTTGTAGTCTCAGGTTTTCTTACGGGCTGGTCAGAGACTTTAGCATCAGTAGACAGGGATATTGTTGTGGCTAAGGTTACAGTCGTAAAAACCCCAGTAATACCTGCTGGCACTACTTCCCTGACCGTTCCTGACCCGCCGAGCGTTGCGGCTGATATTGGGGCAAAACCTAGCACTTAACCATCCCAAGTAGCCATCTGGGAATATGAGTTATGTGCAATTTCCATCTCTGCGTCAGTAAGCGAAACATCCCACATGGCGATAGCCCTTAGCTGCATTGTTTGGTTGTAGCCAGAGGTTTGATACTGAAAAAAGGTCCATGTCGCAGTAACATTATAATTTCGCATGAAAAAGCTGTTAAATTTGTTTTGTTCAAGATGGGCCTGCCCCTGAGTGGGGGAAGGATTAGAATTTCCATTTACTAAATATTCAGCCGTAAGCCCAGAGTGCGCATTTACGCCACCAACCATTCCTGACCCAGTGTTGTCAAAGTAACCAGCGTAGGTATTTGAGCCAACTGACAAAAATATTTGTTGAAAATCACTTGCCACGGGGTCAACTAATGGATCAAATATAAACAAGATTGTTTTAACATCAGTAGACAACGCATAACTAATTTGGCTTTGGTTATTTCCGGTTTCCCACACTGGCACGCTTAAATTTCCAGATGCTTTATAACCAGCAGTTCCACCCACATTGGTCCAAGTTAAGTCTCTATTATTTCCCGACAAATCAGACCAAGTTGTACCAGTGCCACTATAGCTACTAGAGTTTTCCATATCCCAATGGCCCCATAGAGCGTCAACTTGTGGGAAAAATCCGAGAGTATATAGGGCGCTTCTCGCAGTCGTGTGTAAACCGTCAGTCGCTTTATATCTTAATGTGAACTCTCCAGCATCAGAGACAGTCGTGGACGGTGTAATAGTAAAAACATTATTGGCCTGAGAAATTGTTGCCTGTGCCTGATTTGACGGGTTGGTGTCATAGGAGTACTCAATAGGAAACCCTTCTGGGTCAGACGCCACAACAGTTTGAACGGTTGCTGTCCCGTCTGAAGCTAAGACACCAGTTGCGGGGGGTGATGTTGTCCACTCTGGTACAGCGTTTGTATCAGTGTAAATTCGATCCCATTCAGTTCCATCGTAGACGTATAGTGCTTTCTGGTCCTGTACCCAAGCTAGGTCTGTCTCGTTAGGAGACGCAGGAAGACCTGCATAGTTACCTACGCTTGTAATCCCACCAGAGGGGGATGCAAGAGACCAAGAACTAGTACCTGCATCCCAAGACAGTGTTTGACCACCAGCGGGTGCAGTAGATGCCACATTATCTAAGTCAGCTAAGACTTGAACAACATCTTCTGCAAGCATGGTAAGGAAGCATACCGCACCAGCACCTAAGTTAATAGCTGAGTTGTCACTTTCAGAGGAAGAACTAGGAGACCTAGCCATAGTGTAAGTACTGCCAGTTAGACCTATAGTACCTGTACCTGACTCATAGTTAGTTCCGCTTTCGATGGTATATCTTACAACGTCAGCATCGACAACAGAGGCATCCGAAAGGCTCTGAAAGCCAGATACGACAGAACCAAATGTTACTGTACCTGTACCTGTAGTGGTCAGGTTCATCTTAACTCTGTCAACGAATTTTACCATTGTCAGGTATCCTTAGATTAGGCTAGGCGCAAGATACTTGTAGAGGCTCCGGGGGCAGGAAACTGGATAGTAAAGTCACCAGCGGTAGCACTAACTGTCCCACCAAAATCAAACACTGCTATGACATTAGCTGCACTATCAGCATTTGGGTTATAAAGAATACAACCATCAGCTTGTACTGTTACGTTTGTGAATACTGCATCGTTAAAGTCCATAACGGCAGTTGTACCATCCATCTGAGGATAACCCGTAGCAATAACTGCTTCTGCGCCTGTAGAGATGGTATCAAAAGTACTGGTGTAACCAGTTCCTGACGCTTGATCTGAACCTAAGTCTGTGTAGGCTACTGTTGTAGCATCATAAGTACCAGTTGGGTTCTCTTTAATCAGGGCTACACGAAATGTATCGTTATCAAAGTCGTGATTACCTCTAAGCAACTCTAGTTTAAAAACATTACTTAGTGCTGTTGTAATAGCCATTATGTATTTTCCTTGTTATCTTCTTCTACCTCAACGGGTAGGTCAGTTTCTGTTGTGACCTCTGTATCAGGGTCATAGTTCAATTCAGCTATGTCCATAAGGTCTTGTATAACCTCTGGATGATCACTGACGTTAATGTCTGCGCCGTTAAGGTTACGAAGGAACGCTGCAATCTCACGTAGATCATGCGGAGCAACATCACCAGCCTTGATACAGGGCATGAGGTCGTAGTTAAGTCCGTTAAGCTGCCATAGTCGTTCTACTAGCTGCTTATTAAGTACATCGACAATAGCTTGGATGTAGCTTTCTAAGGCACGTAGAAACAGGTCAGTTTTAGACTTGGAGAGTGCATATGATCCATTGTTACCCCCACCGAGCATAAGAAACTCAGAAAGTACACTACGGGCAATGTCATGTTGGTAACGCCTAACAATAGGGTCAATATCTAGGTTACGTTTACCATTGCTACTCATTAGTTCAATATCTACAAGTCTAATGTTCGTAGGAGAACCATCCTTGTCAGGATAAGTATCACTTGGGGTAATTATGTACCCTTGTTCATTAAACTTAACATCACGAAGGATTTGTTGTAGGTTGCCTACGAAGCCACTCTGTGCTGCACTTGCATCTGACGATAAGTATTCAGAGGGAATACGAGCAACAGGGATACCAGCTAGTTCACGCTCAACAGCTATAGCCTCTATACTCTGTAAGTTGTTCAGATAGACATATGAGGAATAAGCATTGCGGAGGATAGAGCGCCCACTAGGATCACCATTAAGAACAGTAGTACGATAGTAAAGGCTCTTAGTAGTGGGAATATAGTGTTTTCCTGATCCATAACCTACGTCCTGATAAATCCCTAATACATCACCGCTCTTGGGTTCTACATCAAACCTAGAGACTGTCCAAGGCGCACGGCAAGCAATCTTACGCACACCCAAGCGTCCATCAGTGTACTTACTGTTTTTCTTAGGCGATCTCTTAGTTGGGCCAACCCTGCGCTTATATACGACCTCAAACCAAGCAAAGCCATACGACAACGACGATAAAGATTCTGCAATGTGATCGTCCAGACTGTGATCCATATCATCAAAGATACTTTCCACAAAGTCAGCTTCACGTTTAGCTTCCTCAGTATCATTGGCTGGTTCCACCTTAAGTTTGACATCTCTAAGTACTTGTTCAGCAGCATACATAACCGCACCAATAGTACTGTCATTATCCCGCATCTCCCGATACTTGCGAATAGCGTTCTTACCACGTAGCTCAGGTATAAACTCATCTGCACGTATTTGTCCAGTACGAGTGTTATCACCAGCTACACCAAGAATACTCTTAGCTGCACCTTCTGATAGTCGCTTCTTTGTAGCCATATTAAATTAGCCCTTTGGCACTAGAGTACGCTAGTTTAAGTTGTGGCTTTGCGTAACCATTCAGACTTAGATCAGTGATAGCCCATACTAGAGCATCTAACCTGTCAGGAGACCCAATAGAACCTAGAGGTTCCCACTGTACCATCTGATCCTCTAAGTCGTTCAATCCTCTTACATGCTTAACTCTGTTTTGTTCATATAATGCTGAAACTGGTTCTGCCCTAGCCATCTTACCTCTTGAGGCATGTACTAACCTTACTGGCAGTGTTTCATCTTCTGTATGCAGTGTATGTCTTACCATATCACCACCTTGGTTTCTCTCAGCTACAATCCTGTCAGCTAGATGCTCATGATAGAGTTCTACAGCCTTAGATGCCCACTGTTGAGGTGTATAACGACCAGTATGATCCTCTAACACGTAAGCTGTACCGTTAACGTCTACACCAGCGACAACAATACCTGTCATGTCACTTTCAGCATTAGAGGTGATAGCCGGGTCAATAGCGACAACAATACGATTAAGTGTTGGAACCTGATCTTTCTCTACCTCACACTTAGCTAGGAGACCTCTTGACCATAATGCACCAGACGCTTCGTCAAGTATTTCTGCATATAACTCTTGCCTCCCAAGGCGTGTACCTTCGTAGGTCTTCCTAATGGCGTCGATAAAAGTATCAGCGAGATTAGCAGAATTGTCATAAGTGCTGCCCCTAGAGACAACCGTCTTTTCGTCATCAAGAATAGTCCGTATTAGTTTAGTTGTCTTAGGTGTAGTAGTAACAAAAGATACTGGGTGTCTACCTAAGCGTAATCCAAACTGTGCCATGTCCCAAGTCTCTTGAGCGTTTCTCCATGCACAAAGTTCATCTGCCCACATAGAGTATGCCTGTGGTCCCCTAAGTCTCTCAGGATCCTCTGCCGAGAAGAATACAGCCTTAGAGCCATTAGCCCATGTCATTTTATTATTAGTGGGAGACCAAGTAGGGTAGCCTAACTCTTTTCCTCTGTACGTCTTATCATTCTTATGACAGACATTCATTAGTCCAGAGTCACCTTCAACCATAACTCTACGAACATCACCCTTAGTTGGTGCTACACAGTGTACAATACGATCATTCTTCATAATCCTGTGTCGTACCCACTCAGCACCAGCCCTAGTCTTACCCCAACCACGACCAGCTAAAGCTACCCATACATTCCAGTTACCATCAGGCTCTAATTGATCAGGTCTAGCCCAGAACTCCCAATCGTACTTAAGTTCCTCAGCTTGATCCGGGGAGAGGGACGACAAAACATCAGCTACCTCTGAGTCAGGTAACTTCCTTAAGTCCTCAGCCGTTATCCTCATGTTCATCAGGGGTATTCTTTCCTAGTCGGGTCATAATCTCTTCTACAGCGGAGCGGTCTTCCTCTTCTTCACTACCAACTTCCCGTTCCTCAACAGTGTTAGTAGGAGACCAACCCCCCTTACTTCTCAGGTACAACTCAGCAGCTTTAAAATCCCCAGCTAACGCTTGTTCAACGACAACATTACCAATAGCTGATGTAGTATCAAACTTCACCTCCGCTATATCCCCACCATACAACTTATAGAAAGTAGAAGTAGAACTAGGAGCATGAGAATATTTCTGTATGGAGGCCATAATATCTTTAACTGACACACCACTACTGATGCCCTTACGGACATGCTTACCTATAATAGCACTATATGGTAGTTTCTCTGCCATGAACTCTGAACATCCTTCAGTTCCGTACATGATGACTAATACATCACAAATAATAATACAACAACAATAAGTATAACTCCCTCAATCATCGGCATGATCCCATCCTGTAATTCTAACTTGTCAGTGTTCATCATGGTTGACTAAGGGAGAAGACTTTAAAACAAGAATATAGTTGATACCTAGTACTCATGTAACTACTAATGTATAGCTTTTGTCTATAAACTATAATAGTAATAACCATAATAGTATAATACTATATAGTCTCTTACTGTTGTAGTTACATCTGCTATACTTTAGTAGGTTGTCTACTACTATATAGCAACATTTTTTGTTGAATAAAACACCTGTCGTAGTAACTTTTTTTTATGTCGTTGATAACACACGAATCTTTTTTTTATTTATTTTTATATACTGTGACATATTTATCACACTTGCACTTCATGGTTGTAGGGTCAAACTAATTTTCTTATTTTATAGATATGGGTGGATAACCACGCCGCTCAAATTTATACCCCATAAAGTATAGGGTCCCATACTAAAGTATATATTGACATACCCCCGTAAGAATAACGAATCACTCCGGGGTGTGACATAATTGCAACACTTTAAGCTATTGACACAAGTAATTGATTAGAAACACAAAAGAATCATTGACAAAAGTAATTTCTTGCGCTCGACGGGCGAATCGGCAATGCTATTGATAATCATTCGCAACTAGGATAAAAGCTGTAATTGAGAATGGCTCGCAAGTAATCACAAGCTAACCTATTGAGTCGATATAATAATACCCCATGCTGTCTCGCTCGATATAAGCGCCATACAGCAACACAAAAGAAAAAAGGCCCCTACCATATGGCAAGGACCCGAGTCGTCGTTCTATGGGGCTATTTATATGCTTAGGGATTGGCTAAAATATACGCCCCAAATGCCCAGATCAGTATGCCATTTATAAGAATCCAGAATAGGAAGGATAAGCCGCGCTTGATAACACTCCTATCAGAATCCTTTGGGCATGATGTAAACAATAGATGACTCTGGATATTCTTCCCGCACATATTCAGTCACTCTCCTGTTGAATCAGATCGTAACCATGTTCGTCTTTACCAGCGGGTGTGTGACGGGCGGCAAGCACATTGTTGGCGACTTCACATAGAAAGTCTACATCAACCTCACAGAGTGTATCTGTGATTTGGTTGATTAGATCATCTGCCCCAATCTTCTTAAGCTTGCATATAATATATTGACTTTGCATAGATTCAAACCTTTTCATTGTGATCCACCTATCTTGCTATTAATAACGCCTTGAAATTGCCTTGCTGTTGAATAGTCTAAAATCCATAAAGCATCTATATCCATATCATCGACTACAATATTGGCTGACTCAAAATCACCGCAATCCCCTAACGCATATAAAAAACCATCATTACCAAGTGCAAAATATTGCCTTTGCATAGATTCAAAACTTTTCATTGTGCTGACTCCTCTTTCCATTTTGATAGTGTACTTAGTTGAGACGGATTCAATGGCTCGAGTCCATTGTCACCCATATGATACAGAAAACTGGACTCAAGGAATCCCAAAGCGTACATATCGCCATGTTTTTTAAGCGCGTCTAGGTATTCCTGTCTTTGGGCTAGTATCTCTTTAAATGATGGTCGCTTGTTCATTACACTGACTCCTTGAATTTACGTTTACTTGTTCCATGTGCGACAATGGCAATTGATTTACCTTTAACCTTTGACCCAGCACATAGCTTGCAAGATATACAGGTCGCTTTGCGTCCCGCCTCTTCACTAGCTGGACATAATATTTCTTTACCTTTTATAACGCTATCTAGTGAAGATATTACTCTAAAGGTACGTTCTCCGCGTTCCCATGCCTGTTTGGCTTGTACGGGTGAATCTGCGCTTGTCATTATGGATTCGGGTATAGGATTAACTGCGCCGTGTGTGTAAGCTGTATGTCCTACGCTTTCACTTAGTATGCTTTCCCATATGTAATTAGGGACGGCAGCCGGATCGCCAAATGTACCGAGTCGAACCATGCGATCTTTGCCTATTGCAGCGATTGCATCATGACCAAATGCCTCTGTATATTTGCCTTTAATATATGCCTTGTGCTTTCCTAGTGGGGCATGGGCCAAAGTGACATAACACGTTCTATTGGTCGCTTGACCTTTTGCATTGTCGTTAGGCGTGCCTCTGTGCATACATGACCCGCAATAAGCCGAATCTGATCCATTGCGCGACATTGTGAGCGGATCGCAGTCTTTACCTGCATTATCTGCATGCAGTCCATCCGCTTGAATAAAAGTCTGTACCATATCGCCCGTCTTAGAATTGCCACTATTAGACTGCGCCCAAACCACAATAGGCGAACCATCAAATAGGCTTGGACCTCTGTATATTGTGTAAGTTACGTTTGCCATAATTCAGACTCCTTGTGTATTAAATGCCACGGCGTCATGTCCAGCGGCCCTAAATTCCCGCGCGACTACTTGCGCGTCTGCTAGTGACATAAGCCTAAAGGCTAATGGGACAAAAGATAGAGTAGAGCCAATAGGCCGTGTTGCAATTGTGTAGGTCATAAGTTTGTTACCCCATATTCTATATTTGATTTGAAACAGATATTTTCATAAAACGCGCGACTATTTAAGACACGCAACGCGCCAACGTGTGTATTGTAATGGCAGTTTTTACTTAAACATTTAATCCAAGTTTTTTTGTGCCTATTCCAGTAAAGCGGTGCGCTTAAAACAGAATTCTTTTTGTAGATTACGCTTGTCATATTGTTAATCCTTGTTTGGTTTTTTGTAGGGGGATTGTGAGTCCCCCTGTATTATCAGTTAATCTCTAACACCGAGTTTACGTGAAAACAGCGCCAAGATTTATCGGACACGCTATAGATTGGGATGTATCCGTTTGCTTTTTGCGCTTGTGATATTACTCGACCTTTTGTATTGCCGACTATTTTTGAACTAGGACGAAACAACCCGTTGATAGTCCGTTGAGTCCCGTTCTTTTTGATAAAAGTAACAGTTGCGAATCTTGTACCGCGCGCTTTCACTACATCTTTTACGGTTGTTTTGTTCATGGTATTGATTGAATAAGTCATATTTTTACCTTTCAAGGTTTGATATTAAGTCAGGAGTAGTCTTTATAATCGCCTAGTGACTCGTTGAGTTCAAATGCGTCACAATAAGCGATATATTCCACCGAGTCGAGATTGTCTATAATAATGGTTTCATTATTACCATTTATATACCGAGGATTAAAACCGCGTCTACGATAAGAATCCCATTCGCCACAATGAGCAGGAGTCTTTGATACTAATTGAGCAAAAGAGTTTTGCGTATACACGCTTGCTGGGTGGGTCATATTGTGAATCCTTGTGTGTGTTGGTTAAATGAAAAGACTGGTTGCGAGCCAATCAAGAATAGCGCAAGCGATCCAAGGACCTGCTGGCAATGTAATCACAAGCGATCCAAGGCCTAGTGGCGCGGGAATAAGTAAAGCAATAATAAAAGGTGCGGAAATAAAAGCACCAAATACTAGCGCGATAATTGCGAGTTGAGCGAGGGATCTAAACATAATGATTCTCCTATGTGTGTGTTTCTGAAATCACTCTTGCAGAATTAAACACAATTACACAAGCCCAAAAATAAAATGATATCCTTGGATCAGTTCTAGGTTTTTATATTATCCGCTTGCAATCAAACTAAACCTCTGATCTAAACGAATCAGCTAATAAGCGCACGGGTTGATTCTCTTGAATCGGTCGCAAAAAACACCAGAGGACTCCGCATGAAATAGTGTTGCAAAAATATCACACCTCGATCTGGCTGGGACTCGTTGCTGACTCTTGGTCTGTAAACTGACTCTTGTTCAATAAACTGACTCTTGGTCAATAAACTGACTCTTGTTCAATAAACTGACTCTTGTTCAATAAACTGACTCTTGTTCAATAAACTGACTCTTGTTCAATAA
>Ga0187219_1000682_pt1 | contig 16353 bp, 38 predicted proteins | sample 13SPOviralmetaG_FD_130162 | JGI IMG/M metagenome (GOLD analysis project Ga0187219, IMG submission 130162) | Marine viral communities from the oligotrophic San Pedro Time Series (SPOT) site, San Pedro Channel, CA, USA - 13 SPOT_SRF_2010-07-21... | ecosystem: Environmental > Aquatic > Marine >... | reverse complement strand
TTCTTGATAATTGAGAAACCTTTTCTCTAAGAATGTCTATTCCATTATCTATACTCTGTATATTTAATTCATATTCCCCATATATTGCCCCATAGCCGCCGAATCAATATTAGTTTTAGTTTGGCGACTAACTTCTTCAATTGCTCTATCAATACTACGGTGAATATCTTTCACCATATTACCCAATTCCCCTCTAGTGTTTTCTAAATCTTGCTTTAAAATATCTTTCCAAGTTATATCAATCACTCCTTTGAGTATGGTTAAACTTGAAACGGCCACCCATAACTTCCAACTGTTCTGCCATGTCCCCACCGCTTTCTTTCATAAAATCAGTAATTTTTTCCTCTATATCTTCCAGTTGATAAAGCATGTGTTCTACATTTCTAAGAGAAAGAACTTCTGATTGAATCAAAGACTCTAAGTAATTATCCAATAGCCTTCTAAGTACTTTGTGGTCGGGTGCGTAGTGGTCGAACTGTACCAAGTCTTGATATAATTTCGCTCCCTCTTTGCTACTCTTTCCATATACCGTTGGGGTAGATTTAGAAACTTTTACCTTTTTAGCCGCTTTCAAGAGTTTCTTCGCTTCACGAATATTTCTAAAATCTTTGCTGTTCATGTTAATCAAACTCCTTGGCCGTCGAAATCCCCGCCTCTAGTTTTGGAATCTAGATAACTAGAAGGGTTGAACTCATAGTTTCCCGTTTTTTTGGCCTTTGATTTTTCTTCCTTAACCAATTCTATAGCAGATAGGGCTTCAAGTAAAGCAACCATAGATTTTTTAGTGACAGACTCATCCAAGTCATTCTCTATATCTTCCATACGGTCTAGTATTTGGTCAATCATGTGTGCCTTACTATCCTCAATGTTCAAATCGTCTTTCTTTTTTAATTCATCTTTCCAAGTCATGTTAATCACCTAATTCTCTAATGCAAGCATCTAAGGATTCTACAAATTTTTCAGTAAAGGCATCGGTTTCCATATTTTTATTTACAATTTGAGCCACTTGATTCAATAATTCATAAGCCTTCATGGTATCTTCGTCTTTACCTTTAGACCCTCTTCTCTTTTCAGCCGCTTCTTCCATCCGAGGACTGACATTCATAAAACTCGTCATATCTTCGGGGTCTTCGTTGAGTATCTTTCTTAGTTCATCTTTCCATGTCATAATAATCACCCTTTACTAGTAATTCTCTCGGTGTTAAGATGAAGTAATTCTTCCTCTAATTTATCAACATGGGCCATCGCATTAGGATTGTGTTTCTGCGCTAGTTGTCTTAGTTTTTCTAACATAGCAGTATAATCCTTAATATCAACCTGCTCTTTCTTTACGGCGTTTTTCCAAGTCATGTAAATCTCTCCAAAAAAAATTTCTCAAAATTTTTGGCGGAATTTGTTCGGGACTACGCAAAAGTTTATTTTAATAGTAAATGTATTCCCAGTATAAGAATAATACTATTTTTGTAAATGCTATTTGGGGTATTAGTAATAGCCCGCAGTAGTGTACTAATTAGTTAAGCCTTAGCACAATACTATAGTGTCTTGGTAGTTTCCGCCCCCCTTCTGCCTATCTATGGCTAACAGTATCGCACTAATAGTAATTTCGCTACCGTTTAATGCGCTAACCTTTGCATATTGAGTATTGTGCCGACTACTATAATCGCAGTACTGCGAGCCTGTTAGTAGTGCGCCGAATAGTATTCTATTTAACAGGGATTCTAATACTAATAGTGTTAAATTAGCAGTATTACTGCTAGAATAATAAAAAAAATTTGAAACAAAGCCATATGGTTGTGTAAAAATAGTGTTATACAACCATATGGTATGCTTTGACTACCCTATAGGAAAAGAGAGGGGGCGTTAAGCCCCCCCTCTATGGCTTCGTTAATATCTTAGCCTCCACTTTGGAGTATTCGGTTTAGTCATATCTAGAGGCTAGTTGGTCAGCCTTTAGTGCCTCTAGTTCGTTGTGGCAATCGTCGCAGATATATTGGTCGCTATCGTGATAGTCTTCTGCACATATAGCACATTCTTCTTCCATTATTCATTCCTCCTAACAAACAACGGGTAGTATGGATTATGTATTCCAAAATCCTTTTCCGAATCATCTACTATTTCTTGATAACAGTCTTTACACAGATATTCAATCGACCATGCACCATTAACAAGATAGTTCAAATTATTCGTACAATTACACCATGCACATTCTTCATTCATTTTGTTCACCTCTAATAATGTAAAGGTAAAGGTCCACATCGAATTCATAAACATTCGTTATTGGTGATAGTAAGGCTCTTTGTGTCGCTTCTTCAATCATTTCATCTTCTGTCATTATTCCTCTTCCTCCTCATTAGAGCATCCACAAGCAGGATTATAAAAACCCGCTCGGCATACCATCCAACTTGTTCCTTCATCACTCATAAGGTCATCAAGTACAGGCCAGCCGCAAGTGGTATCCTTTGCTTCACGGACAACCATTCGGCCAAGTACTGTATCTCCAACCTTCAATCTCTTCCAAAAGTGTTCAGTCGGGTTGTGCGTTTCTTCTGTGTTTAGTTCGTAATCCATATTATCCCTCATATACTGGCACTAAAATCATTCAAATGAATGGGTGTGCCATCCCATTGCTTGAAGGTATCGTTGTTCACTAAATACCATAGCCAGTTCTTTTGCACTAGTGTTACGCTAGTATTGGAACGCCAAAGAATACCGCTTATGCGTTCCTTTGTTGTGTTGCTAGTCCAACCACCGGCACTAATCATAATGTTGTTAGTGCAACCTGTAGGCTTCCAAGCAATTCGGTTTCCGTGAAGCAGTAGTTCAGTTATCATCAAGTGTCCGGAAGGAACTTGTCTAACTTCTGTGTTTCCTATCTTCATAGTGCGGTCTGTAAAAAATGCCTTTGTACTTACTTCTGTTATCTTTCTCATTGTTCTTCCTCCTGTGTAAAAATGTTTAATTGTCTGCCACTTGCTTCGAAATTGAGCCAAATTGAAATTAGTTCCAACTTGTCGGAAGAACAAGACCATAGGAAATGAAGTGGGCTTTTTCCAAACATCTCCCACTTAGCGTCAAGATAATCTTCTGTGGCGTCTGGGAATAAAAGCACCTTGAAACCGGACTTGTTTAATCTTCCTATGTATTTTAGTGCGTCTGTAAATTCTCTTAGTGTAGTCATACTTCTTCCTCCTTGGTATTTGCTTCCCATTCTTCTCGTCCTTTCCAAGGATTAATTTCTTCCCAATATTTGACTTGTGATTGCCTTAGAAACCAAGTACTTGAAATGGTGTCGTTTCCTCTTGTTGACTCCACATAAAAGAAGACTACATTAGGTGTTGCTTGTTTGTATTTCCCATTAGGGTATTTGTCTTTCAGTTCTTTAAATAGCGTTAAGGTGTAATTATAATGCGAGGTTTCGTAGGTAGTGCTTTGGGGTTCGTTAAGATGCGGTAGCATACCATAACACCTACTCGCTCTTCATAAGGGTTGTAGAGCAAAGTCACAACCATATGGCGGTGTACTTTTGTGGTGTGCCTCGCCCCACTCTATCGGGTCCTTGGGACTATCACAATAGAGAGGGGGTCATAAGCGGGGAAGAAAACCCTTTCTAGGCCTTAGCCTGTGTCTTCAAAGCATGATGGTATATGTGAAGCAGAGTCCTAATATCGGCCTCTTTTCTCGAAACGGTATGGAGTTCGCCGTCCTCAATGCCAAGTTCGTTGACAGGAATTGTGCGAGTAACCATGTCATAAATATCATTCCTTGCAATTGCATGGGCTTCCATAAGGCGGCGGCTTGTCTGCTCGTATTCTTCTTGAGTGAAATCCATTCCCTTAACCATTTCAATCCAAGCCTTGTAAGGAGCCATCATAGCGGCTCCAATGGGGCCAACTCGGTCCAATACATTTCGCATCCATCCCAATACAGTTGGGATTTTGCTGGTAAGGTCGGGTGTAGGTACTTCGATAATATGCCATGTTATTCCGGTCATGTTAAACACTGGGTAATCCCATTATTAGGGTTATTCCAAAGAACACAACCATATGGTATGCTTTGCAGACCCCCATAAGGGGGCCGCTCAAGACCTTATTTTGCCTAATCAGGCGTCCTCCTGTGGATTAGTGCCGGTTCTGTAGGCTTGCATACCTGCAATAGTACCATCCCAAGAGCCTTTGTTGTAGGCTTCGAGATGCCATCGCTTGGATTGGCTACTCCAAGTCTTACGAAGAGTAGTGGGAGTGTAGGCAATAGTACCTTCCTTGTTTTTCTTTCGTCGTAGTACATCGTAGATTGGGTGGTCTGGGTCTTCGGGAACAATCATAGCCACTGCGGTATCAATGAATTGATAGGCGTCTACTAGTTCATCGGGAACTGTAGGAATAGAACCTTGTGAAAGGTAGTGTCCATAGCCAAATCGCTTTGCTTGCTTTCGTGCGTAAGTGTAGTACATGGTTAGTTCTTTGTCACTTGCTTCTGTGTCAACAGCGTCTTCAATGCAGTTAAGCAATCGGTTCTGTATCTTTGCGTCGGGGTTAGGGTTTTCTGCTAAGTGAGCAGATAGCCGTACTAATTTCTTTGCGTTTTCTTGTGCTTTGGTCATAATAATCATCTCCATTAAGGTCTTGAGCGACACCCTAAACCCCACACTATTTTTATTAGGGTCTTTCCAAAGTTAATACCATATGGTTGTACTTTGCTAGACCCTAGAGGGATAGGGGGGGAGGCCGACTTTGGCTACAAAAGATACTATTATGCAAATTTGCGTCGAGTTGGCGTTGATGCTCTAACTAGTATTGTCACCAACTTCTCTGTCCATTGCTTGCATGCAACCTTGGGTCACTGTCTGCGCCATTCCCCCCCTATCCATTGTAAGGTCTGCCCTAGGGTCTTAGTCAACCTTTTCGGCAGGGAGTTTGTTAGTAGTAGAACTTTTCTTGGGTGGTAGTTCTGCTACTAGGAAATCCCATACATCAGCGTATGGGGATGTTTTTGTCATTCTTCGTCGGAGGAAGGAGGGGTAGCGGGGCCACCATCCCCACTACTCCCATCCAACTCAATCCGTTTAGGAATAGGGTTTATTGAAATTGCTTCTAGGATTGCATCCAGTGTTATAGTCATTGCTCGCATTGCTGGTAAGTCATCTTGTGTCATACACCCTAACATCCCCATTATTTTCATAAGGGTATCTCCAAAGTTAATACCATATGGTTGTGAATTGTTCTTTCGTGGTGGAAACCCCGAACCCCCCGTAGGGGGCCGAGGAGTAGAACGGCGGCTTCCGGAGGTGGCTCACTCTTCTTGAGTGGCCTCCTCGTTGTCGGCTACGGTTGGGCTGTAGTCGGTGTTTTTGTTGTATTCGGTGGCGTACTTACCAGCCACGAATGCAACGAGCGCGGTCATTGTGAGGGTGGTAGGACCGCCCTCTGTTTTGCGGATTGGGTTGAACTGTGTTCCACCTTCGCCGGTCGCGATGAAATGCTTGGCGGCGGCGTCTACTGCGTTTTCGTAGTGTTGTCGGTTGGGGTCGTTGGAGCGCATGCGCTGAACCATCAAGTGGTCGGCTTTGTATCGCTTCAAGAGGGACTTCAAGTGAGATGCATCGGCCTTGCGGTAAGCGTCTTCCTGTGTGTCGTCTTTGAGTCCTTCAAGGGCATCTTGGATTTGACCTTGCGCTCGTGGTGTTAGGGTTGTCCAGCCTTCCGACTGGGCCTCAATTGCTTCTTCAAGTGGTGCAAAGCGGTTCAATTCCGCTTGTGCATCCCACGCTTTCTTTTCAGTGTCTGTTTTCTTTGTTTCTGCCATGTCTTCACATCCTTGGTCGGTGTTCTACTCCTCGACTGCCTTAACAGCCACATTTCGGTTATAGGGCCTCTAACAAAGCACACGACCTAATTACAACATGCCTCAACCCTATTTTTTAGGTAGTAATAACACTAGTCAAGTAATTATTGATTTAACACTAGAGTACTCCAATTGGGCTTATATTACATATACTATAGATGATAAGTTTGAACTTTCCAGCGTGATTCCAAGTGGAATTAGAATCGAAAAGTGGCCTGAAAGGGTTAAAAACCCTGTTTTTATACATTATTCTAATATTCTAATTATTCTAATATCTATTCTATCTATGAGAGTGTGAATCTATCTATCACACACTCTCTCTAAGTATCTAGGGGTTAGAAACTTAGAAAGTTGGAAACTTGGGAGCAGTATAGCGTTTGGGATTTGGAAACGAAAATTAGAATTAGAATAATGGAATTTCGAGAGGGTCAAATGCTGTTGGTGATTTTGAGGGGGTCAGATGCTATGTGTGAAATGCTATTTTCAAAACACTACTTTCATTTTACTATTTTCAAATATAAACAAAGTCACATAGGACTAAGTGACGGACCCTTTTAAATGAATCACAGGTGTTAGAGCATCTCGATGAGATAACCGGCGGGGCCTTCTGCTTGAGTAGGGGGCCTAACGACAACGATTGATTCTTCAATCATTACTCGCAGGGCCTCGCCACACAATATAAATGAGGAATACAAATGAAAATAATTGAATTTATGAGAAAGCATTACAAAGGATATAACGGAATGAGTAAAGACATTGGTTGGTACATGTGTGTACCAATGAATGTCATTGCCGAGCAATTGGGAATGACAGTCGATGAACTTGGAGAACAGACTTGGTACTGGAAAGGTGAAGAAGAATGATTCAAGGAACTACTCAACAAGAAGCAATTTGGGATGAAATGCAAAACGGTAGTGGGGACATTATGGTTGACGCTGGTGCTGGCACTGGTAAGACTTTCACAATCGTAGAAGGTGCAAATCGAATGGATGGTGATATGGCGTTCTTTGCCTTCAACAGTTCAATCGCTAAGGAACTTGGTAAGAGATTGCCCGATACTGTCTATGCCGCTACATTTCATTCGATGGGTCTTAAAGTAATCAAGGAAAACATTGGCTACCGTAAGTTAGACAAGTGGAAGAGTTCAAACATCATCCGAGAAGTTATTGGCGAGAACTACTATGCACAACCATTAGTCAAACTAATCAGTTTGATGAAGGGAGGTTTAGTAGAAGCCACTGATAGAAAATCAATCAAGGGTTTGATAGACCTCTATCACATCCAATTCAAAACAGACAGCGACGAAGTTATGGCTTTGAAGAACCTTCCTGCAATCATGCAGAAGATTAAATCTTACCATACTATTGACTTCGATGATATGATTTGGTTTCCTGTTGCACTAAACATGCCAATGAAGAAATACGATGTTGTTTTTGTAGACGAAGCACAAGACTTCAACCAAGCACAAAGAATGCTCATACTAAGGTGTCTAGATGAAAACTCCCGATGCGTTATTGTTGGCGACCCAAATCAAGCAATCTATGGATTCCGAGGAGCAGACTCTTCTTCTATGTCTTTGTTTGAAAAGAACCTTCTTCGACTAGGCCGCACAGTAAGTAAGTATCCACTTTCTTTAACATGGCGTTGTCCAACTAGTGTGGTCGAAGAAGCCAACCGATTCGTAGAAGACTTCCATGCTATGGAAGGTGCTAGTGAGGGCAAGGTAGTCCCCCATGCGGCCTTTGAGCCTGTCAAGGGTGACATGGTACTGTGCCGATACAATGCCCCCCTTGCTAGTGCATTCTACCGCTTGATTTCTAAGGGGAAATCTGCCTACATTCTAGGTAGTGACTTAGGGAAAGGGCTTGTCCAAAGTGTGAAGAAAATCACAAAGGACATGAACATGACTACCGATATGTTTGCTGAAAAGTTAGACGATGAATATGTTCGTCAACAGACTAAACTAAAGGAGCAAAAGAAGTTTGCACAACTCAATACTCTTGAAGACCGACACGAATGTATTTGTCTTTTCGTTTATAGAACTAATACTGTAAGAGAACTCATTGCTGAAATCGAAAGAGTCTTTCCTTACAAAGATGGTAAGGGAGATATTATGCTTTCTACTGTTCACAAAGCAAAGGGACTAGAAGCAGATAATGTGTATGTCCTTGCTACTGAAAGAATGCCACACCCAAGAGCAATTAACATGCGTGAAGAAATGAACATTTGCTATGTTGCTATTACAAGGGCTAAGAAGAATCTTTACTATGTTGGTCCTAAGCCAGCAGAAGGAGTTGTACTAAATGGCTAGACATACTACAGTGACACACAGACGGAACAGAAAGAAGTTCAAAGGAAAGAATTCCTACGCTCTTTCTGCTATGGATGAGTGTTTCGATAAGAAAGGTGAGTGGTATTCTAAGGACTTATTCGTAGAAGTAAAGGGCATGATTCATCCTAACCACATGCCTAGAAATGTTCATGCTATGAGTTCACTATTGCGTAGATACTATGCCAAGGCTAACAAACAAGACGGTACTTTAGGACACAGAGAATCTGCCAACTATGTAGCATTGTGGAAGAGGCGAGAAGAATGAAGGATAGATGGAATGACGACCCCGAATATTTGATTAAATTAATCAATGAATTTCATCAGTGGATGGTTTATGCTTCTACGCACAACTACAACAATACGAAGGTATTGGTTGATGCCTACAAATCGTTCTTTGAAGGACAACTAAATATGAGGGATAAAAATGAATGAAATAATTATGAAAGAATACTACGATGATATGCTTAATGAAATATTTGGAACGATTAAAATCTGCGGCTATGAGTACAGTGCTTCAAGGGCATTGTATCGAGTAGATGAAATCGCTTATCGAGTTGGAATGAACGACTATGAAAGCATACTCCGTGAAGCACACGAAGAAGATGGTTCTTATGCTGACTTATTTGGAGATGAAGAAGAATGAGTGAATGCACTGAATGTAATGGAACTGGAGAGCGAATTGTAGAATGTCATACCCATGATGTTCTTTACAAGGAACCCTGTTACTGTTTGTTGTGGGAAGAAAGACTCAAGGAAGAACTAGCCATTAAAATTGCTAATGTGATTTCGGAAAAGACTTCTAAGGAAAGACTTGCTTTGATGATTGCTTCTATCATCGCAGAAAAACATGGTTCCGATGAAGAATCTGTTAGAGCGTTAGAGTATAGTGTTCAACACGGCAATGCCGAATACCTTTTGAACTGGCCTCTCTTGTGAAGGCTGGTGACGAAGTGGCTAACATTAGAACTATCAAAAGATTAGAAATAATACTAAAGAATGGTAGTAAAAACACGGCGGAGATACTAGACGAGTATCAAACTCGCTGGCCGAAGGAGGCTTCGGGTGGTAGTAAGATTGGTAATCTTCTATCTCGACACAAACAATTTAAAAAAATTGGAACCGAAACGGTAACGGCTGAATTCAGCCAATACAGTTACCCCGTCAATGTATGGAAATTGACAAATGAGCGCATGGTGTAATGGATAGCATACTGGCCTTCTAAGCCGGTGATACGGGTTCGACTCCTGTTGCGCTCGCCAATGTCGAAGTGGTGGAGTAGGTCAAACACGCAGGGCTTAAACTCCTGTCCTAAATGGTTCGCAGGTTCAAATCCTGCCTTCGACACCTACGGAACAATAGCATAGTTTGGTTAATGCTCTCGGCTCATAACCGAGCGACCACAGGTTCAAATCCTGTTTGTTCCACTTATTCAAATAGTGTAGTAGTACTATCAATGACTACCGGAAGGGTGCAATGCCCTATAATGAGGAATTAAAATGAATATACATAAATTAGAACAACGAATCTTGATAAACGAACTAATGAACAAACAATCAGTAAGTAGACAAATGCTAGTAGACGCTTTGATTGCTAACGGACACTGCGGATTAGACCCCCTACCTGTGAAAAACTCAGTTAGAGCAGGAATGATTTCTTTGAAGATTAAATGCCACCATTTAGGCTTTAAACTCTTTACGATTAACATTGGTGGACCCGCCGGTATTGACTACGCAATTACGGAAGAGGCTATTGAATACATAGAAGAAAACTTCGGAGTACCGGACTACAACGAAGAGGGAGAGATGATGGGAACCCAATACCTATTCCCTCGTTTAGAGGGAGATGAGTGATTTGGGTAGAGGTGCAATAAAGAGAATCAATTGGCCTTTGATGAAAGAAAGTATTGAATTGACTTTTGCTTCTCTAGAAGATAGAGAATACGACAAGACTGAATTCTATGACATTATCATACATCACTATCGCGCACTAGGTAGAGAGAGAATAGGATATAGAGGAGCAATCCGTCAATTCTCTAGAAAGGGCGGAAAGGATACTTACAGAAGAGTAGCCCAATGTGTTAAAGAAAGTATGATTAATAAATATGGATGGGAAACCTTCTACAAAAGAAAATATTTTTTCAGTGCTGATGGCACTAAACACATGAAAGAAAAAGCAAAAATAAAGAGGAATAAAAATGAATAAAACACAAGTAGAATTTAAATTGATTGACAATGAACACATGCCACCTATGGTAATTAGCATGAATGAGAACGATGAGCCAAAAGTGGTATTGAATACCCACCATAGAATTTGGATTAGCCTTAACCGCCGACTTATTGCAGGTATTATTGATAACCTACAAGACAAGATGGATGAGATTCTAAGTGGTTTCTTACTAGAACAGCGACAGAATGAGAAGATGGATTCGGAGGAATGGGTATGAAGTTCAAGAGAGAACTAGGCAATGGCCGATGGGACCGAGTACTAAAGGAACAACTTACTTTTCTTTCCGAGGCTGATAACTACGATGATGCTAAACTAGAATGGGAGGCTACTGGTGAGTGTTGGTGGTGGAATGGTGAAGAAGATGCTACTATTCCCGAATGGGTTAGAGATTATGGCTACTGTCTTTGTGGTCACAGTATCGTTTATCACTTCGCTATTCGTAATACTATCACCGGACTTACTATGGCTGTTGGTTCCGACCACATTAACTCTTATCTTATCTTGAAAGAGATTGAAAAGAATAGCGGAATTGATAGACAATTTATCACAGACGCTATGATTGAAGAATGGATTTCTGTTCGTATTGAAGGAATGAAAAATGTAGCATGGTGGTCTAAACACGGTGAAGATTTTGTTGAGAAGTTCACAGCAGTACGAGAATTAGACTTAAGGTTGAATGTGACTAATAATTACAGAGGTTCCAAATTACGAAAGAGAGCCAATAAAGAAGGCATGGCTTCTATTGTTTGGAGATGGAACCATCCTGAAAACCGAAGGCCTCAAATAAACGGAAGAGGTTATCCTAACAAGTCATTATTGGCTGACCTAGATTACTTTTACAGATTTGTTGGAGGAGCGACAATCAATGGCCGTTCTTTTACAGAAGAAGAATATACTGGCTATCGAAAGTCACTAGAAGATAAGAGAACCAAGTGGTCTACTAGTGAAATGTTAGAATGGTATGGTTTTTCCGATAAAGGCTATTTACAGAATTGGGAATTCCTATCCCCTGCTGAAAAGAATTTCATTAGGAAGTTGCATGATAGTTATTTGATGGCACATCGAAACTCGAATTACATGTCATTAAGTGCAGATGACATTCACACTATCAAGCGTTTTATCGAATCGCCCGATGAGTGGCTAATTGAAAAAGCGCAAGAGTTGAACATGGAGAACAGCGACATAGAAAGATTCTCCAAACTACAACTAGGACGGGCTATCGCCATAGAGCAAGCCAAACAAAAAAGGGAAAGTGACCGCTTATATAGTGGTAGAACATGGGAGAAATGAGAAAGGTGATATTATGATTACACTACGAATTTTAAATGAAACAGGACACACACAGGTTGAGATGGCTTCTTCCGAAGTCATTGAACAAATCGACAACCATCCTACACACTGGATTTTTGTCGATGGAGAGATGATTAGCCGTCAAGACATTTCAAGTATCAATTGGGATACTGTGGCATCTATTGACCTAACCCCCGCTATTGTCGGAGGTTCTCTTTGAGGTTGTCCTCTCTCTCATAACTACAACTTTCCCCAAAGTGAAACTATGGCTCTCTTCCGAGATTTCGATGAGTGTAAGGAACTCGCTGTTCTTATTCTCAACGATTTCTTGGAAGAGAGTCACCCCGATTACAAGAGAGTAATCGACAGAATCCGCTATGAAGAAACGAGCGGAAGAGATGATAAAGGTAAATGTTACATGGTTATCTCTAGAATAAAACAAGCCCTATGGAACCAAAATATTGCAGTGGATATGGGCTTCCACGCCTACCTAGAAAGAAAGGTAGTAGAAAAACGATTTATTATTGGATATAAAGAGATGAACGAAGATGAGTAAAAATCCCGACTATACTAAGAACAACCGAGGTCAACCAATAGCGACCAAATGTAGAGTATGTGGTGGCTCTTTAATGACACCACAAGAAATGAAATTAGAGGCACATGAAAACTGCCTCAAACAATACAAATCAAAAACATATATGATGTGATTACAATGAGAACAATAAATTTTGAAATAGCCTCACAAGAAAACAATAGAATACTAACATGCACTGTGCATTTTGAAAAAGAGGGAACGAGTGTTCAATATAGTCAACACCTTTGCCCCAACAGACACCGTATAGATTCTAGGGTGTTATATTCAGCAGACCCTATTCTAGAGAAAACTACCGAAGCATTCGGCCAAATCCTAAAGGGAGCATATAACAGAAAGCAATACTATAGACATAGTAGAGTTAGTAAGAACGGCACTACATACACAGAATGTCCAGAAAGCAGTGAATTAGTTTTTGTAGTTACCTTTAACTCTACAACTAATAGTATAGTGTCCTCTAATAGAGAGGTAGAAGTTTTAATTTCTAAGAAAGGTAGTTCCTATTCAATCAATGGACTAACTACTTCTAGAAAACACATAGCCCCTATTCTCGCTAGAATTCTTTTAGATGTTGATGCTAAAACACAAAGGAAGGAAACTGCTCTCTCAAGGAGGGAATTGAGGAACATTGTGACTTCTTCTATTCTAGTTCCGGAAGACATTAGATATGTTCTTACCTCTAGACTACCCTTCCAATATATGAAAGAAGGCCGCACTATTCAAGTCCGACTACAAGTAATGCAGATTTCCGATGATAACTATGCAATAGAAATTAGTTCAAATGTTTGGGGTAAAATATCCCAAAAGGACTTAATGACTATGATTGGTTTTTATCGTCATGGGAAGAAGGTAGGTAACTGGAAGTTCCTTAGTCCTAAAACTCTCTATACCCGTTTGATGAATAGAGAACCTACAGAAGCAGAAAATAAATTGATGATGGCTTTCTTAGAACAGAACCGCTCGGAGAAGTTAGTACAAGAAAGAGCCATGACACTTCTTGATGATTTGTTGGTTCAATATCCCGATAGAGTGAAGAGAAGCGATAGCAAAAACTCAATACGAATTATTGTTTCCGGACAATCATCCGACTGGCTACTTGTTGGCTTGAAAGATAATCTTGAAAATACTAGAATAGGTGTTCAAGCAGTCAGCACTCAAATGCTTTGTAAAACTAAAATAGATGAAAAAGAGGCTATGAAATGGAGCAGTACTATTTGTATAAACACCGGAGGGAAGAACCCTTCTCTTGGCGACCAATTCGCTTCTAGGATACTATCTTTGTTGAATGATAATATGACCATGAAGAGAGTTAGTACTCTTAACGGCGCAGTAATGAAGGTTAAACCTAGGTTGGTTATGAGTGAAATGGATAAGGTAAGTATTCCTCTAGTGGGAAAACAAAAGCGTGACCCTTTCGATAGTAAATTTGAATTAAAATATAGCGGTGAAGAACATGCAATGCTCAGAATGCCAATCAGTACAGAATAAATTTAATGAAGCCCTAGGAGAATTAGTTTGCGAAGACTGCGGTCTAGTTCTAGTGACCGAACCCTTTGAACAGGGAACTTATTTGCAAGACAGTCAAGGTTCGATTATTAGAGAGCGTTGGTCTACCAACTTACACGAAATGGGACTACAGACTATAAAACCAAAATCATTGGTATTTGCTCAAATTGAAAACAAAGCAGTGTATAAAGGAGTTTCAATGTGTAGGTTACTAATGGCTTCTTTGAAAATACCAAGGTCTTCTGTTATCTTTGCGTCCGTAGAGGAATTGTATTTGTCATTATACAGAAAACACACTTTCTCCACAGTCCCTCTTGAGAATAGAGCGGCGGCACTAGTCTATTATTGTTTGAAGAATGAAGCACTACCTTTCACACTAAAGGAAGTGTGTGCAGAATTTGAGTGTAATAGAAAGGTCGTGTTTAAGTTGGCTAAGAAAATAGCAAAGGAAGAAAACAATACTGGGGTCTTTTTGGTAAAGGAATGCAGACCTTTTGCTGAAAAATACGCCATGTTATTGACAGAAGAACTAACTCACTACCCCTCCTACTTAGGGAAGGTTTCGCAGTTATCAATTTATTTTGATAACTTGCTCTCTAAATCTAATGAGAATATCAAGCCAAGCACTCCAGCCGCCTATTGTTCAGTTGCGGCTATTATGGAGAATATGAACATAACGAACAAGAAAATAGAATCGGTTAGTGGCATTGGGTATGATGCCATTGGCCGAGAAGTCAAAAGACTTCTAAAAATAATTAATACCAATAAAAAACAAATAAAAGGAAAGGGAATAGAATGCCTAGAAAAATACTGATAATCGGAGCCGGTGGAATTGGGAGTTATCTCATTGACACCTTGAACAACCTAACAGGGAACGGAAGTTATGAACGGGAACTCTACGAGATTACCGTAAGTGACCCCGATACTGTTGAAGAAAAGAATGTGACCTATCAACGGTTTCATGTAGATGATGTTGGAGTCAATAAAGCGTTAGTTATGAAGATGAACTATGAACAAGTAAAGATTAGAAATAAATATCCAATCCTAGTTGACGACCAACTGAAAGGATACGACTTAGTGATTTGTTGTGTTGATAATTTGAACACACGACGGATGCTATACAAGGCCAATGTAGAAGAAGTAAAGTGGTTAGACCTTCGCTCTCAAGGAAGGAATGCGGCACTTGTTTCTTATCAAGCAGAACCTTCTTCTTACGACACACTATTAGCAGGTCCGGATGGTTCCTTCTCATGCCAAGGAGATTCTTGGGATGGTAGCAAAGAAGGTATTCACTTCATGCATGCTGTAATTGCTAGTATTGGCGCACAGTGGATGCAACGATGGTTTGCTGGAGAGAGCGTTAATCCGTTTATGGTGGTGAATGTATGAAAGAAAGAATGAATGGAGATTATGAATTGTTAGAGGAAGCGATTGAATTGTTGAACTCACATACAGTTATGGTGGGTTCGATTGTGATTGCAGAAAGTTACGACAGATTTAACCAAGTCCGACCTTCTCGGCTTTTGAATAAAGAGGAACGAGAATCTCTTACTAAGGCTATGGAATTGCTCCGTAAAATACGGAACAACGAGCGTAAGCGTGAACAGGATGAACATGCAATTGCGTTTGCTAAAGAACTACAAGAGGCAGGTGAAGAAGTATGAAGTGTTGTATTTGCAAAGGCGAGATACAAGAACACAGTCACAACGGCAAGGTATTTTGGAGGGAAGGGCATAACGCACAACCCTTGGTAGATGGCCGTTGCTGTGACGACTGTAATAATTATGTGGTCGGATTTAGAATATTCTGTTTCACCAGTCAAACCCTAGATAAAAAGGAGTATGGAATACAAAGACTACGACACATACAAGCGGCGGTCAACCACCAAGTAATTAAAATCAAGGAGGAAGAGGAATGAGTAAAAGCGGAGATTGGTACATTAAGGTACATGGAGAAGACGATGATAGGCATGATTGGGGCGAAGCAGAAGCAGACCATGAAGCGCACTGTCAAGGTCTAATAGAGAAACTAATTAGAGATAATTTCGATGGTGTTTGGTCGGAAAGAAAGTTCACCGAGGCTATTTGGAAAGCATCTACTGAAATCCTTAATGGATTAGAAGTACAAGTTGTTGTAGATGGTAAAGATAACCTACACATTTCTTTTGGTACTGCTGGATTTGTTTCCTTCAAGGTTGACCCTGTTGGAATGACTCTACCGATTAAGTGTTGGATTCATACTCATCCGTTTGGTATGGCTTATTTTAGTGGCACTGATTGGAATACTGTTGGTAAGTGGGAACCTTTGATGCACAATGCAATTGTTCTAGGTGGTATAGGCCACTATGGTATTTGGAATAATAAGCACCCCAAACAACTTGACATTTATCGTAACTTTGACTACGACCGAAGGCAACATAAGCGAGAATACAAACCTGCTGAAATTAAAACTACTAACAATGAAATGCAACTAGAGAAGAATTGGGATGGAGAAGAAGAAGAATGATTGACACAGACAAATACGGAATGACGAATGAAGAATTACTTAAGAGATACAGCCACCTTTC
>Ga0187219_1000679_pt1 | contig 16379 bp, 35 predicted proteins | sample 13SPOviralmetaG_FD_130162 | JGI IMG/M metagenome (GOLD analysis project Ga0187219, IMG submission 130162) | Marine viral communities from the oligotrophic San Pedro Time Series (SPOT) site, San Pedro Channel, CA, USA - 13 SPOT_SRF_2010-07-21... | ecosystem: Environmental > Aquatic > Marine >... | reverse complement strand
TTTAAGAATTTCTGAAATGCACGTGCTTCTTTAACCGTCATTGTCATTTGTGTAGTAATTCCACTATAAAAATCATCATTAGTGTTAGTTCCAATAACCACTCTATTTGCTCCAGCCTTGTGACTAGTGCTATTACGGCTAATTTGGAAGTTAAAACGTTTTGTTGATTTAGATTTTGTGTAAGACATATGTATTTCCCCTTTTTGTATACATAAATTAAATTGGTGTATTACCAATATGTTAACATCTTACTGGGCCTAACTTGTGTTTACAACAAAAAAATTAAAAAGCCAGTGCCAATTTGCGCTATAAACACCGAAATAGGAAGCAGCTTATCGTCTTGTAATCTTCGATGATCCTTTATTGTAATAATTTTTGTAGTTCTTTTTCTATTAATTCACCTAACGCAGAAAGGGAACTGATACTTACTTTTGTCTTTACATTTGGTGCGTAGTATATATCAAACCCGGAATCTACCAGTTCAATGAAATAAGACACGCAATCATCAATTTCATTATATTGCAGCTGTTTTGTATTTTTACCATAGAGATCTGCCAGCATGTAGTGATCGTCTAAATGTTGAGCAAACTGCTCAGCAAATACTTGTACATTTAAAACAATTGCAGAAATCTTCCAATTATCAACAAAAGACTCAATATAATTTTCTCCTATTTGACGCCAATTAAAACCATCAGGTCTAGATCCAAGTGCTGCAAGCGTGTGTGGCTTAATAATTTTCTGCTGACCATGTGATAGCATCCACTCTGGATCCGGATCGAAGTGCGCTGACTCGCCAGGGTGCCTATTGAAACCACTACCTCTTCTCACTCCTCCCACAGGAGGAACATCAACTTGAGAAAAGACAGTCGAATATACATCGCCGCTATACATTGAAGTCACAACTCCTGAAAGTTTAAAGCCAATCGGGGATGTTGTATGCAGGGTATTCCAACCATCTAGGCTGGATTGATTCCTAGGTATTGCAATTGCGGCTATTTCATCTCGTGACGATGCGTTTATATATGATGACGTCATTCTTTTCAAATTCTCAAGAGGACCTAGTTGTTTGCTGTCAGCTGCAAAAGCGCCAAGAAAATGATAAAAATCCCATTCGTTCTTGTAAGGCTGGAAATAATTCATGAAAGTTGTTTTTAAATTTTTAACTTTTTTAACAGCTTCTCTTTCTTCTGGCCTCATTGTTAATAATTTTTGTTCTCTTGCCAAATGATCTATTTTGCGTTCAAGGAGTTCAAAAATAACAAATTTCAATACAAAGCCAGTAAGATTATGAAGGTTAGGAGTGTTTCGAGACAGTCTAGAAGGATTAATATAAGTTGTCCAATGGTAAGTATTCCCGCTGATGAATGCTTCTTTGAAAGTCTGGCCCGACCAGTCAGCATCCCACGTGTATTCTGACATGTCATATGACCAATTATCTCCAAAAATACTTTTCATAAACCCGGGTTCATTGTTAGGTCGAAAATATGTACCTGGACCAACGTCTTTAAAAAATGCTGCCATGATGTCTTGCATAGACCACTTAGTAAGATTATCCTCAATTCCTCCACGTGTCCATTCTCGAAGGTTACTTACAAATTGATCAATTTCAATTCTCGAGAAAATCCCGCTAACTTTACTACGCCATTCCTTGAATATTCTTTCATATGCTGGTGATAATCCAGAATCAATATATCCTAAGACGTCTTTTTTAAAGTCTTCGTTTTTGAAGCCATCAAGTGTATAAGACCGGACTTTGTTTTTTGTACTTTTTGACTCAAACATAGTTTGTGCACTAGATCTAGCAGAAATATTTGACGAATTCATGCTTAGACTTATTATTTTTTTTAATTGACATCTTGTTAATTTCATAGTAATCATAAATATCTAAAAGGCACCTAAAAGTTCCGGAGAAATTTTTGTGAGAAAATAAAAACCGCGGCTCAGCCGGCGCGACTTTTACTCTATGGACGCCGAGTAAGACCTAACGGTCATTCTCGACTCCCAGTCTACAATCACCACCCTTTTGGAGAAAACGTATTCAACCCTTCCCGATACCCGCTAGCATATGATTTCCCTTTCATTCTTACTAGACGATCATGAGGAGCAGGCTGCCATTGATCAAACTCACCCTTTAAAGGATCTATTGCATCATCAGCACCGTCGTTATAACCTCGCATCCAAGCACCTTTATCTTCTGATCGTTGATAAGGTGCACCTTCTCCCGGACCTAAAAGATCAGGAGTCGTATCCGTCCCTTCAGGGGTCGGCGTACGCCATCCTGCTGATTCAATTGAATCGATATTAGTACTATAGTCTGGTTCATATGAACCCAATGACCGTGCTAGCATGCTAGATTGCTTCGGTGGGAGCTCAGATAGCTTTTTTCTCTCATCGGCCGATAGGCCGGCCAAGCTGCGTCTATTATCAAGAAATTCTTGATATCTTGGATCGTTTGGATCCATTCCACCTGGTCTGAACATTTCATTAATCAACTCATTGAGTTGTCTTCTTGTAATTTTCATTGTATCACCTGTTATACGATATAACTATCAAAAGTTCTACGAAATTTCTCCGGAAACACTAGCCCATTTCCCAAAGGCCTTGGTGTCAAGCGGCCATGTCCTTAAGATGTTGTATCCCATCATCAAAGTTTGATTCAATATACGTATACAATTCTTCTCTGTTAAGCTCCGAAAATATAGCATCTGCCAAGTTTTGATCATACATTGTTCGATAATAATTTGCAACCTGTGTTAGTTTCATGACACTGTTGTTCATTGCTTTAAAAATTCGACCGATTCGTTCTTCGTCTGTACCTAAACTTGCAAGCCCCTGTAAGAGAAATGAGGCTGCATCGCTTCCATGCATTGCTCGATCTAGATCCTTGGCAATTCGAATTGCATAAGCTTTAGAAAATTTTTCATTATCGACGCCTTCGTATACAACTGATTCGATAAGCTTTCTTAGCTGTTTTCTATTGAGTTTCATGTGTTCTCCTATTAGTGTATATAACTATCAAAAGTTTTGGGAAAGTTCTCCGGAAATTTTTGTGAAAAAACGGGAATAGCCACTGTTGTACCGCGCAGAAAATGAGTATATCGTTGCATATCGTGCTAAGTCGTTATAGTGGGTCAAGAGAGGTAGGTAAAGTTATGCAAAAATGCTGGAGTAGAGCTAGCGTACTAAGGCGAGGCCCTGGCCTGGAGGGCTCGCCGGTGGGCTAGACCGCCCCAGGGCGCCCCAGGGGGCACCCCCCAGCCACAGAAGGGGGCTAAAATAGGGGGGCCCGTACGGGGCAAAACCAAAAAAGAGTGAAAAAAGAAGGGGCCCGCTTGAGCCCCTTGACAACTTTGTTGCACCAGCTGCCCTACAGCCTAGCAGTCGCGGTCTTTCATCTCGTCCTTCCAGGCATCCCAGTCAAAACCGCTGTTATCACCCCCTGCCATCAACCGAGCAGTGTGCGCCCATGTACCTGGCTTCGGCCCACTTGGAAGATGAATGGTCTGTGTCTCACCAGATGCCGCGGCTGCAGTATGCTTAGTATTAGCACCTGGTGTTGACTGCTGGAAACCCATAGTGCTGCGACTCTTATTCCAACCATCCCAGTCGAAGCCATCATCAGACTCCTCGCCACCCACAGTAGGTGTTCCAGCAGCCGGTGCAGCGATCATCCCCTTGTTCCTAGCTAGCCACTTCGGCATCGTGATATCGCCCGTCTCACTATTCACACTGATCTGTGACTTCGGCAGCCATACTCGCTTGCTGTCCCACAGTACTCTGACAGCCTTGCCTTTCATAGTTTGTATTTCAGCTCCCTGTATTACCACAGATGACTGAGGTTTACGCTGGGTGGACTTCTTCGGTGTAGCGCCAGTGGTAACAGGTGTCCAGCTGAGAAGTCCCTCTAGCTGCCGCCAGTGCACTAGTGCTATTTTGTGGCCTAGTTGCACAGCTGTTTCCAACTCATGGTTGTGTAGCTGACGGCGGAATACACGAGCAGCTGCTGGGTGGGACAGATCTTTCGGTGCCCATGTCAGCTTCCCGGTCTTGGTAGCAATACCAGTGACGAATTCAAAAAGACGTGTGCCAGTGCGCGCATGCGCAGCTGAGAATCCGATGCTGTTGTGCTGATTTGTGGTTTTATGTGCCAGTTCATCAGCGGTCTGATTAGCACCTAGCATCCTGATAGCTTCACCGATGAAAGCTGGGTTTGAGTCGAGTAGTTCTTGGATTTGACTTTTGTTATGTTGAGTCATTGTATCTCCTTGTTGGGGTTATGTTCTTATTATATACTGCGCCGGCTTTGGTTACATGATTGTGACCGCCGCCGGCGAAGGGATTACTTCCCTTCTTCAGCTACTTCTTCAGCTGCTTCATTAGTTTCAAAAGCTGCTGGAGACTCATCTGTTACACGAATGTAACGGATTTGGAAAGCATTGACTTCTGAAGTCGGCTTTTCAACACCGCCCACGAGGCCAACCTTACGGAAAACACCTTCAGCAGTTAGCTGAGTGAGGGCCTTGAGAACTTGACTTCGTTCAGCATCGACGAGATCCATAACTCCGAGTGAGTTTCCAGTCTTCTTGACTGAGAATACATGAGTTGGACACCCGGTGATAGCTTCTGAGATTTGAAGTTTGAGAGTATTCAAAGCTGCAGTCTTGATTGCCTTTTCAGCTGCTCGACCTGCCTTCTTAGTAGCTGAGTCAGCTTGGCTTTGAGAGAGGATTCCGCGGCTGATAAGTTCATTAAGAAGTGCGGTAGTTGAGAGAGTTTCGATTGATGTAGTCATAATGACTCCTTTTGGTTGGTTTTGGGATGATTCCCGGTTTGGTTAGTATCCGTTAGTGGATGTTTATATTATACTAGGTTATGAGAGCGGTTACATGAGTTTGAGTTAGTCAATGAATGTGTGTATGAACTCAACACCTGCTTCTCGGTATACTTTGAGAATAACGAGTACAGTTTCGATATCTGACGCGGGTAATACTAGTTCTCTGTATCCTACATTGGTTTTTACATTGATGTGATGCATGATGTTTCCTTGGTTGGTTGGTTATGTTTATATTATATAAGGCTTCTGATTTGGTTACATGGGTTACTTCGTGAAGCTGTCCTGTATATCCCACATTTCATCCTCAGCCATCTCGACTCGCTCTCTTTCGCGAGCAGCGTCCCATTCAGCTCGAGCCTGATTATGTCGTTCTTTTTCAAACTCAATGAATTCGGCTTCTTCGGCCCATCGCGCCTCTGCCCTGATAGTGGCTTCTTTCCACTGCTCAGCTGTAGGCTCCTCACCGCGAACCACACTGTCATTGCGGATATCTACTACATGGGTGCAGTAGCCGAATACACAATAGTTACGGCACTTCCGGCAGTGGTAAGCAGCATCAACTGTGCGGTAATGCTCTCCGCAGCTGCATTCATAAGGGTAGGTATCAGAGACGGTGTATGTAGAGGTTGAATTGATCATGATGTTAGTCCTTGGTTGGTTGGTTATGTTTATATTATATCAGGATAGCTGTGCTGTTACACACCTGGTGGATCCCAGTCTGAGACTTGAAGCCAATTCATAGCCTTAGCCATGTTGATGACATCACCGCGAACAATCTCTGCTTCTCCGCAATTGAACACTAGAGCAGTCACATCCTCCTTGCCGCGGTAGAGCCGCATATCAGCCCTGTGCAACTTTTCAGTGCGGCACAAAGCACCATTGTCTACCGTGAGGCTCAGCTGCTTCCGGCCATTTTGAAACGTGATGTTAACCATCCGCTTGTCGCCCCAGTGCATCAAACTTCCTTCAATCATGATGGTCTCCTAGTAGCCCCAGAATTCGCGCGTTGCTTCGCGCTTCTTCTGCTCTTCAGCTGCTGTTGTTGTTTCAACCCAGAATGTACGGATGGTGACAGGATCATCGATACTGCTACCCGGGATATCTTCTTGCGTTTCATTTACGACACCGCGAATCCAATCACTCTCATTGATATATGCTAGGGCTGCTGACTCTGATACACCTTCCCGGTATACCTCACCTGTGTAGTCATCGACGACGTCGATGTTATACTGAACTTCCACTTGTTATCTCCTTGTGGTTATGTTCTTATTATATACTATTCTGTCATCTCTTGCACGAAAGCTAGCCCTTCTGCTGACAGGCCAATGCGTGTGTGTGGGTGCTCAACGCCGATCGGCAGAGTTTCAATCATACCGTCAGAGCGCAGCATGCTCATAAAGCGCTTAAAGTTTTCCCATGTGAGGCTCGGCAGCTGATCTTCAAGCTGGATCCACAATTCCATTCTAGTACACGGGCATTCAGCTAATGCTTCTAAGATTGGCATTCCTATTCGTTTCATCATTCCCATTTTATGCCTCCAAATTGAATAATGCTATCATGACCGCAGCCAAATCATCAATCGACTGCAGTACATTTTTTCGCTCTTTAAGAGCCTCGATAGCTAGATCGCGGGTTTCATCTGTTACTGTAGCATCTCGGACTCCGTCCTGCCACGTGGTGATCATTGCATCGCACTCATCGAGCTTGACGATCAATTCCTTGAGAGTAGCTGCTGATCTGACCTGCATTTGGTTTTCAATGAATTGTGCTTCTGCTATTTCGAAGGGTGTATTGCCTGTTGGTTTAAGTAAGTCTTTCATAAGTTTTCCTAAGTGGTTGGTTGATTATGGTTATATTATACCGTGTTCAGCTCGGTGATGCACGACTAGGACGAAGCTTTTCATGACAGATATTATAAGCTTCCTGTGAATTGTCGCCCTCCATGCATTCCATAATTTCGTAAAGTACAGCTTCACGAGGGCCGAGAATGAAAACATAATATAGTGCTGTAACTGAGATGAAAAACATTATCATCGCGACTAGTTCTACGAGAGAATTGTTCATGTGTTTTTTCCTTATTGGTTGAGGTTATGTGTATATTATAACATGCACTTCGATGTATTACATGAAAATGAAAAGTGTGGATGAGAATAGCGGTAGTGTGAAACTTGCGCGATCCTAACTGGAATATATTGAGAAGGCCGGAGTGGTGTACTACCGCTATTCTCATCCACCGGGCTCATATCATAGCCCTTATCATGGACCTGTCATGGCCCTGTTCATATTTTCATCTATATGTGTTTGCCCACCCATACCCGAGACGGTCTGTCTCACTCAACTTTTAACTCTCTGCCCTAGTCTTCTGATCTTCCTTTATGCTTCTGCTTTCGAGAGTATGACTTCTTCGATCCGTGACTTCCTGCACCGGTCTTGAAGTGCGCAGCTACTGCATACCAGTTGCGCTGCTTAGGGACTTCTTGCTTTTTATTCTTTTTCATTGCTAGCTCCCGAACATATCGTATAGTCTTTCTCCGGTGTATACCCAGCCCATAACACTACAGACTGTTTGAAAGTCTTTTGTGCTCCATGTTGGGTAGTACTGCTTCCGGATCTCACCTTCACTAGCTGCGGTACCGTCGCCACCTTGTGCCATATGTCGGAACTGTAGTGAAACTGAGTTAAGCATCATGTGTCGGTTGTTTTCCTTCAACTGCTTGAAGTGTGCGATTCTACTTTGTAAGTCTTCTAATGTTGCTGCCATGATTGGCCTCCTTGTTTGGTTATGTTTATATTATATACCGTTGTTTTTCGGTTTACACGTTTTTATTCCCCGTACGCGCGTGCGCGCCGTGTCTCGCGCCCGAGGGGCGAGCTGTCTTGCGCGAAAGGCTTATAAGCGCAGCCAAGACTTCTTTCCTTGTGATGCTAGGTAGTCTAGTAAGTGTTGCGGCATTGGCACCTCAATGAGATCATGTGCTAGCTCTTGCTTCATGAGGAACGGAGAACACCACTCATAGTAGTCATCGATATAATCGCTTAGTCTATCAGCATCACATAAGCATTCGATCATTGTAGCCTCGGGATTATCAGGAGTCCAGCCTCCCTCCTCCCAAGAGTACTCGATCTCTGCGCCCATCTGGGAATCCGCACTGCAATAAGCTTGATAGAATTGGGTTATCTGATCAGATGTTAATCCGTAATTTTCAGTAAGAAAAGTCATTTTTTGTGGTGATATGTTCATTTTGTATTATCCTTGGTTGGGGTGGTAGTTTTATTATATAGCGTTGATTTGAGAGTTACAGGAGTTGAACTGAGACACTGCTTAAGCAGCTAGCTCTGGAAATACTTGTTTCCCTTCTTTCATGAGGAATACAATGCAATCCATAGTGTCAATCACTCTGATCTCAGATATGATTCCCATGCGTGCAGCCGGTCCATGAATGAGGCGACGAAGCGAAGCTGTGATTGTTTCCACATCAGACCAGTCTGTGTCGAGAATCCTGTGGTGATTATCAAAAGTGATCCAAACTCTAAATTGATCTTTCATGTTTTTTCCTTTGGTTGATTATGTTCTTATTATATACGGCAATAGAGCGGGGTACACGAATTGTGCACCCGGCCCCTGCACTTAACTGATCTATGCTCTCGTGTAACGGATTTGGAATGCGTTAACTTCGTTTGGAAGTTTTTCGACTCCACCGACGAGACCGATCTTTTTGATTTTATCTTGTGAAACGAGAAGAGTCAATGCCTTCAGAACGGTTGCACGATCTGTCATGACGAAGTCCATGAAACCGACTGAGTTTTGAGTCTTCTTAACTGAGAAGTATTTTGTTTCAGTTTGAACTTCGGACTCGAGAAGTGCGATAATTGCGTCAGCAGTTCCTTGCACGAGTTTACGAGACTCTTCTTTCGCCTCGAGGCGTTCAACTCGTTTGATGAGTGATGCACGGGTATCATAGTTAATGATGTTATTTGTGAAAAGTGTTTCGATAGCTGAGATTGATGTAGTCATTATGACTCCTTATTGGTTGGTTAGGTTATCCGGTAGTGGATGTTTATATTATATACGGTTGATTTAAGTGTTACATGAGTTTGAATTTTTATCTGCCGGATCTAGTTTAAGTTTTAAAAGCATGCGTGCATATCTCAAAGTCTCTTGTTTTAGCCAGTCATCTCCTGTGTCGATCAAAGCTTGAAGCTGAGAGATATTTCGATTGCTGAGATCTTGAAGATATTTTTGAGAGAGGTTTATTTTCATGTTTAATCCTTGGTTGGGGTGATGTTTATATTATATTATGCAGGTAGGTCAGTTACATGAAGACTAAAATGTCTTCATTATATCAATCCAATCTTGGAGTTTGAAGTGTAAGTCAGAGTCACAGTCATTTGGGTATTCAAATCCCAATTCTGAATCATAGACTTTTTCAATTCCGAATGATTTGAGAAGCTGGAAGAGGAATGGAATTTGTGGTCCAATCCATCCCTGATCTTCAATCTCGGGAGAGTCAATATAGATTGTGTGACTGTAATTGGGATCATCTTTCATCCCACATCCGTTGTATGATATGAGTATCATATGATCTGGTGTCGGGGGAAAGTCAGTATTGATAATCTGTCCGAGTCCGGAGGGAGGGGATCTGTAGTCAATTGAAAAGTATTTCATGGAGTTTTCCTTGGTTGGAGGTTGTGAATATATTATATCAGGCTATTAGCAGGGTTACACGATCCTATAGTCCTGGATCCACTCTGAAAATTCGTCAATTGGAAACGACTGCCCTGGCCCGTCAACTTCTCGGCAGAACTCAATAAGGTTTTCTTTCGTACCTCCGATCAGATATGTCGATTCAGCTATTCGCTTACCGATATCGATATTGTGTTTTTCAATTAATCTACAAAACTCTTCTACATTTATGTCTTCAGGTTGATCGAATGGTATTACATAGGTATTCATGTTTTCCTCTTTGGTTGGTGGTGATGTTTATATTATACCACACACTTTCCTGGATTACATGAGTTTCAAAAAGTGGGCACTCAGGGGATTGAACCCTGGACCTGCCGATTATGAGTCGGATGCTCTGACCGCTGAGCTAAGTGCCCTTATTGAATTGGCTGGGGCGGCTGGATTCGAACCAACAACGGCCGGGGTAACAACCCGGTGCATCTGCCTATGACGCTTCACCCCAGTCTTGCGATGGTGGGTCGTCCGGGGCTCGAACCCGGGACCTGCGGATTAAAAGTCCGATGCTCTACCTACTGAGCTAACAACCCTTTGAATGGTACACCAGGGTGGATTTGAACCACCGACATTTGCTTTATAAGAACAACGCTCTCACCCCTGAGCTACTGGTGTTCGATTACCAGGGATGATATGTGATGCGTCCGGTCATATGACTCTAGTTTATGTCCGAGTAAGCTTTGTCTAGAATGGTACGTCCTGTTGGATTCGAACCAACGACCCTCGGCTTAGAAGGCCGATGCTCTATCCAACTGAGCTAAGGACGCTTAAATAATGGAGCGGGAAACGAGACTCGAACTCGCGACCTCCACGTTGGCAACGTGATGCTCTACCAGCTGAGCTATTCCCGCATGAGTGCTTCGGGCCGGAATCGAACCGGCAAGACCTCACGGTCGTCAGATTTTAAGTCTGATGTGTTTACCTATTTCACCACCGAAGCTCTCTGTGCGCGCGTACGCGCTGTGTCTCGCGCCCGAGGGGCGAGCTGTCTTGTACCAAAGTACCAAAGTTATATTTATGATTTCAAAGATCTTCATCCTTATGAGGATGTTTATATTATAACTTGCAATTCCTATTATTACATGAGCTGTGTCAATCTGTGACTAGGATCTTAAGTTTTTTTTATATGTGCGCGCCGTATGTGCGCGCGCCATGTATCTCGCGCCCGAGGCGCGGTGTATCTTGTGCTTGGTAAAAAAAGATCCCCTCTGTTTAGATTATTAATCTGCAGGTAACCAGCCTACCAGAGGGAATCAGGGGATGGAGGCACCAAGGAGTCGACTGAACAACCTCCATCCCAAAAATGATTCTTATCATTACATGTTCAGCCCACTATCAATTCCTATGAGGCACACACACGTGCGACCTCTGTAAATCCTGTGCGGTGTAGATCCAAGAAGACCACATGACCAGAGCCGCCGAAGCGATTCTTTTGTGTTTCTAGGATGCGACACCCTTTAAGATCCTCGTCCTTAGTCTCAATAGAGAGGTGGACATGAGCATCTACCATATGTTTCAATTTGTTACTACCTGACATCTTACCATCCTTAGTCACCTGTCCGATGACGATAATGTTGACAGCATGCTCCTTTGCATATGAAGTCATCAGACCCAGTGCGCGTTCTGCTGTCGCAGTAGTGATACGACCACTGTTAAACTTGCCGTCATCCATGCACTGCAGAGAGTCGACAATGAGAAAGAAAGGGCGTCCCGGTGCTGCCTCACGTACTTTATCGCAGCCCTCCAAGAGCATCGGAACACGTGTCTCTCCTCCTACCTTAAACGGCTGCTTAAGCTTAAGACGCTCGCATGTCATCTTAACTTGGTAAAGCGATTCCTCTGCAGTGTTGAAGATAACTTCACAGCCGGCTCTTTGCAACGAATTGGCCAAAGCTAGCATCATTGTTGTCTTCCCTGCACCAGGAACACCCGTGTAGAGAGTCACGGCGGAGGGTGTGAACCCCTCGCCCCCTAAAATTGCGTTAAAATAATCGAGACCGCAGGGTACACGCTTCTTAAGTTGATCAGGTACCTTCACGTCTTGGATACTAGATCCGAAAGGGATGTCTTCGATTTTAATGTTTTTGATTTCCATGATTTTTTCCTTGATTTGGTTTGTGGTTTATATCTTTGGTAGGATATGTTTATATTATATCATTAATTATGCAGGTTTACACGAGTTTGTGACTTTATTTTTATTTATTTGCGGTAAAAAGATGTCGGGAAAGTGAATCCGATGAGTCGTAGAGTAACATTTTGTTTTGGTTTCGAGTAACATGTCGTTTTATTTGTTAAATGTTTGTAATTGATTGTAAAAGTGATCGTTTCAGCGTACCCTAAGTCCGATCCCCCTCAGATCAGTAATATATTTTTCCTGATGAATAGCCAGATTAAACTTAACATCATCTCTCACCTCCTAATTCTACTGTTATAGACACCGGTGCAGTGGTTACATGACCACAGCCAGAAATGCACTACATACTATACTGAGGGTAATCCCAGCTAGGATCCCTTTCTGCCTCTAGAGTGATACTCACGCCTTCCTGGAGAGGCCCAGTCGATCTGCTAGTCAGTGTCAGTAGAGTCTCAGGTGTGCCGTCGTCGTTTTCTGCATGAGTGATGGCAATGATGACCGGTACTTCAGCAGACTCGTTGATCTTATCCTTGAGACTATTTATGAATCGATTCCCTACTGAGAATGCTGCGTCTTTATAGAGATGCTTGCTTAGTAGGCGTGTATCTTCCCCTTTGAAGTATCTGACTATGTGTAGTGGAACTGGTTTCATTTTATCTCCTTGGTATTCCTTATGGTATTATTATATCTTGCTAGCCTGTGAGTTGCACGAGTTATAGCTTCTTGTCGGCCTGCTCTTCAATGATCTCTGTCTCAAGGAGTTCGGCCTCTAGAGACCACTTTCCGGACAAGCTTAGGTTTCCATTCCTCTGAGCTTGAAAAGCCTTTTCTCGTAGGAGTGCCAGCTTCTGTTGTTTCTTCTGGATCGATGTCTTAAAACCGAGTAGTTCTAGTAGCCAGTTCATTTTATCTCCTTGGATCAGCAATCAGTGCATCGACTTCAGTCTTGAGTTCCATAAATTGATCAAATAGTTTTCGGCCGCGACCCTTAATCCCAAAGTATGTCTTGACCTGACTTACCTTCCAGTTGCGATGAGGCTTTATCTTAAGTTTCGTCCACATCGATAGATCACGTTTCGTTATGATCATGTTCCAGACTCCTTGGCTCATCGGGTTACCGTTAACTGACATGGGAGGTGCTAGGAGATCAGCGACAAACTGGGTATTCCTTCTTTCTGATAGCATTGGGTATGTTTCGAGTATGTTCATTTGATCACCTGTGTTCGGTCTCTGTGGATATAGCCTTCTTCACCTGTCCGATTATTTCTCAAGAGTGTCATGCCTGTCCATTTTCTATAAGTCAGCTTGGGTGCACATCGGGCTCGCACCACTGTGAAGGTATCGTCTGAAAGTTTGATCTCCTCTTCCTTGGTTATTTCACGTTCGGGCCGGAGGATTGTTCCGCCTTCATAGTCGACGCCGGCACAGGTTGGAGGCAGCTTTGTCTCGCCTGCACACGTGATACCTTTAGACTCCGGACTGTCTCTCCATGCTTGAACTTCTTCTGGTGTTATATGTCTGAACATTCTTTCCCAGCTGTATTTGACGATGCCTTCTTGTCCGCAGGACGGGTATTTGCCTGTTAGCTTAACTTGATTTCCTTTTCTCATTGTATTCTCCCTTTAGTCGATTATCGTGAGCATGTTCATCGGAACATTCCAGGTACATGTACCTCGAGCGTGTGTGTGAACTTTGATCTCAGCCTTGGTCCTCTTCACCTTCATGACCTTGCCTATAGTTGTTACACCATTGTTGTCTTCGAAAGACACTGTCTGCCCTAGCTTAAGAGTGCTTGCTGTTCTCCTGGACGAGTTACGCCTGAGTTGTTTAATACGAGCTACTACTTTTTCATTAAGTTCGACGAGTTGTTTTTCTGAGAGATTGTTTATGTTCATGTTGTTTCCTTTGGTTGGTTACCTTTATATTATATCACACTTTGTTTTGTGTTACAGGAGTTTTATCGATCCAGGATTGTTAATGAATCTAGAGCTTCTCGGGTGCCTGGAAACATTTCGTCAATCGGTTCTGACACTGTCGCTTCTGGATCGTTAATGATCATGATCGGATGATCAGCGTCGACGACGTCATCGCCTTCACACTTGCCTGTGTAGTTAAGTGGATAGTACTCTTCATTTGTGTTGTCGTAGACTGTGACATGCATATCTAGTTCATCTTGTGAAAGTTCTTGAAGTGCTGCTAGTAGTTGTCTGTATGTATAGTTCATTTTATTTTTCCTTGGTTGGTTGTTATTGATTGGTTATGTTTATATTATATCTTGCTAGCTTTTGGGTTGCATGAGTTTATTCTACATCTCGTGCATTAACCAACCGACTGCGTCTGATGCACCGCAGTTTTCATTGATGTATTCTTTGAGACCTTTGTTGTCATCGAGAATAAAGAGTGCCATGTCGTAAGCCTGTTCGTCACTTATTGCTTCTTCGAAGTCAGTGTGAAGACTCTGGACCATTTTAAGTATTTCTCTGAATTGTGATTGTGACATATTGTATTTCCTTGGTTGATTGGTTATGTTTATATTATATAATGTTTGGTTTTATGTTGCACGAGTTTGGGTCATGTCCAGTGGTGCTCTTTTATGCTGACTTCTATAATCATCGTTTCGATTGTGTCTCCATTGCTGTATATGTTTTTGATAACATTGATAAACTCAGACAAGACCTCTACTTGGTATTCTTTATCATCGGGTGGATAAACAGTTAGCGCAATACTCTGGATTGTCACACCAGTTTCAATCAGGCTCTTAACTCGACGAATAATAAAGTCTTGTTCTTCGTCATGACTGGGATCGTGTGCTGAGTAGAGTGTGACTGTAGTAGCTTCACAAGCATCATCTCCGTCGATCCAGTCGAATAGTTTACGATATATCATTTTGTTTCCTTGGTTGGTTGTTTAGTAAGTTACACGCGTTAGATATGAAAATGTCTTTCGCTACCTTGTACCCTTTTTTTATAGACTGAACATGTGTCTTTGAGTCGGGATAATGCACCGGTGTTTCTGATCCGACGGATTATCCAGTACCAGTTCCCATGATCGCGGGATCTTGTTTTGTCGAGAATGCTGTAGACTTCATATCTGTCTGACTCATTGAGTGTATCATTCATGTGATCGATAACGATATCGATGATGTTTTCTTCATCAAGCGTGTCGACATAGCCTGTTATTATTTCTTTAATGAGTTCGGCTTCTTCATATATTTGCATAAGTTTATTCCTTGGTTGATTAGTTATGTTTATATTATATAATGTTTGGTTTTATGTTGCATGAGTTTGTCTACGACCCGAAGTGTTTGTTGATAAGAGACTCACGTTCTTCAGCTTCTTCTAGTTTCTCAGTGCATGACCACATCATCGCCGTCAGGAGTTCTTCGACTCTGAACAGAATGTCTGTTTCACTAGCACCGGCATCAAATGCCTTGATACATGCATTTTCTATATCTTCAATTAGTAGTTCTTGTTGATCAGTCATTGTATTTCCTTGGGTTATATTGTTATTGGTTATGTTTATATTATATCACGCTTAGCTTTGCGTTGCATGAGTTTTAGTCTAGCTGTTTCTTTGTTAAACTGCATGAGTTCGTATTGCAGCCTGAAGGTGTAGTAGAGGCCAAAGCTCGTCGTCGATCTCTACGTCGAACATAGCTGTGACTTCTTCCCTGATCCAGTTGATGTCGTCTGTCTCTTCAAGCATTTCGGCGATTGTTAGTATCAGTGTATTTTTCATAAGTTCTGACATGTCATTCTCCTTTTTATTGCATTGTGCCCGGACTAGTCCAGAATTTTTTTGGTAGATTATGTGAAAATATATAGCATCTATTGTAATAACCGAGTGTGCCTGTTTCAGAGTCGTTATTGTCTAGAAAACAGAAGCCTTCATAGTTACCTGTATTATGAAGTATTTTTTCGATCATAGTACAAATCCCCTCTTTAAAGTCGACAGTTGCATGCTCGTCTGTTCTGCTTAGTTGATAATTTGCGAATGCTAGAATGTCTGTAACGGGTTGTGTTTTTTTAGACATGTTACACTGCCTCCTGGCGTTCTTCATTATGTTCTCTGTAAAACTCTAGACATGATTCGATGCGTTCACATTCACCTTCATAGAAGGTGTATCGATCAATCGTTTTCTTTGCTTGTTCGTCGATGTATTCGAAGCCACCGTAATAGTCAATGTTTCTTGTGCTTCCTGCCACTGCTAGCCAGTTCTCATCAGTTGATATCCATACAAAACCGCATCGTACATCTAGCCCGACGTCTTCAGCACTGACTCTTACTGCGCCGGAAAACGCCATATATTCTTCAAGCAGCTCTTCGATTTTTTGTTCTAGTTCCCACATATTTTATTCCTTTTGGTTGTTGGTTGATTGTGTTTATATTATACCACGTAGTATCGATCGTTGCATGACTTTACTCTGTTATTCACCTCTTCAAGCAAATCAGTTTCGCCGGCGTCGTTAAGGTATTCGAGTAGCAAAGCATATGCATCTGAAGATATTCCTTCGTCATCGTTTAAAAGACTTTCGATTAGTTTCTTAAGCATCTTATATGCTCCATCGTTTTGTGATTTCTTCTCGGGTTGTTTCCCAGTCCGGTCCGAGTTGTGCTCTTGTGCGCGCGTTCATTTCTTCTTTTTCTTTCTGCGTTAGCTTTAAAAGCGGACC
>Ga0187219_1000678_pt1 | contig 16388 bp, 32 predicted proteins | sample 13SPOviralmetaG_FD_130162 | JGI IMG/M metagenome (GOLD analysis project Ga0187219, IMG submission 130162) | Marine viral communities from the oligotrophic San Pedro Time Series (SPOT) site, San Pedro Channel, CA, USA - 13 SPOT_SRF_2010-07-21... | ecosystem: Environmental > Aquatic > Marine >... | reverse complement strand
TCTAATACCTCCACCTCTTCTGTTTTCTAGGTCAACTAGATATAACTCACCACGGTATTGGTCTATACCCCATAGCACTGATGCTTGATACCCTGATGATGCAGGGTCAAGTCCAGCTACTAAGTATAAGTTTTTATATACTTGTCCTAGTACTAAGTCTGGTCGCATACATTGGTCGATTACATTCATAGTAAATATTTGCGTACCTTCTACATATGCTTGATTAAAGTACACCATCTCGAATGTCTGCCTACCACCTGTAGATTCAGCAGAGTGTAACCTAGACATTAACCATTTAAACGTTCTTTTGTTTGCCCATAACATACAATCAATATGTTCCTCTTGTAAGTGTTCAGGTATTGCACAATCTAACTTGTGTGCAGTTTCTACAATGCTTGTAAAGTTATCTGATTCTAAAAGATGGTTATATAAATCATCAGGATGTTGTCTAGACCCAATAACAATTACAGCTGTGTGTTCCTCTTTACGACTTGATAATGTTGTTGTCCACCATTGTCTAGTACTTTCTCTTGCACCAGGTTGCATAGTGGTTTGGTGGTCTTCAATGTCATCAGCAATAATTATGTCACAGTCACGTGATAGAATCTTTCCACCTTTACCTACAGCTACCATTGTCGGTGACTTAATACCTGCAACTGTACGAGTACCTACAGTAAACTGATTCTGTGACCAGTTCTTACCAGAGCGATTATCTGGCTTAAAAGATGTTCCTGGCATACAATATGCATCTCTTAACTCTTCGTTTGTGTCAAGCACGTCTAGGACTGCGCTAAGAGCATTTTTAGCTATATCTTCGTTTCCACCTACCCACATAATACGTGTGTTTGGATTTTTGCATATCTGATACACAGCAAAATGTATTAACAGTTCTGTCTTTCCATGTCTAGGGGGGCTTAAGATAAGTAACTCTTTACCGTTTTTTATACTATCTATAATGTTATTTATCCAGTTACTATGAAAAGGAGCTGTGTCATACTGCTTACCTAGTTCAGTTCGGAAGTATTTTTGTCGGAAGGTAGCAAAATTTTCTAATGCTTCTTTAGCGTCAGCTGATAACTCCCAGTCTTCGGCAGCTACAGAGTTTTTAGTATCAATCTTGTAGGCAGCGAGCATGCGACTGACAGTAGCAGAGGTGCAGCCAAGGAGGGAAGCAGCGTGTGCTACCGTCATATCGCCTGTTGCAACTTGGTCAGCTATTCCTTCGCTTACGAAAGCTCGATAATACTGACCTCGTCTAACGCTGGCATAATCGCCCTCATCAGACTTACGTTCTATATTAATCGGTTTTGCTTCAACTTTCTTATTATGTCGTTTATCTTTAGCAAACTGTCTCTTTTGGCAGGTAGGGGAGTGAAATTTACGCTGTTTACCTGTTAATTTTTTCCTACAACCCTCTGCCATACAGATTACATTGTGTGATGTTTCGACCATAAAAAACTATCTTCCTGTAGATGTTTGCGTAGTGCTAATTATATGGTAACATACTCTCAAATACAAACACTAAACACAAGTAATTTGTTACAGGTGAAGGTGCAATCGGGATGCAAAAAGCTGCTGACTGGCAAGACAGTAAACTAGAAAGACAAAGGCAGTACCCAAGGACTTACAAAAAGGTTTAGTTAGCTTCAATAAGACTAATGCCCGCTAACGCCCATACAGACAGGGTTTCTTAAAGAATTACCAGCATATTTTACAGACCTTACGTACTATATGTAGAACATCCAGATTGACATCTGGTAGTCATAGGTTATATATAGTAATAGATTTATAGACAGTACATAAATATTCTACATAGGTATAAGACTGTCCTTCCGACTTTCGGAAGTCAGACAGTCTGACACCATATGTATTTATTTTGTAGAGATATGTAGTACTTTACTGTACCTATATATCTTTATGAATAGAAAGGAATATGTACAATGAATAAACTTAGAATGTATATGCTGATACTTGAATTACAGATACATCATATAGTTCTACAGACACGTAGGACTATATATAAACATAAACATCATGAGGAACCTAGCCCAGCGCTATGGCTATCTTGGATGTATCGTCCTAAATTAAGACGTCTTACTCTCCGACTCTCGCGGAGGTCGTAAGACTTACGTTAACTATTATCTATTTAATAAGAAAGGAATAACAATGGATAAATTTACTAATAAGAAACTATGTCGTGTATGTCTATACCCTATCGTATTCAAAAAGGATGCGTATTGGAAACCTGCCAGCAATGGCAAGACATATCCACTTAATATACACTATAAAGATTGTGCGCCAAAAGTATATCTTAATGGCGAAAATGCTTGGGATGTATCAGCACGTGAACTCACACGTATTGATAAGCTTAAGCAACTATCTCTCTTTAGATAACACTTAAATTACAGCCCCTTCCGAACTTTCGGAATACAGGGGCTGTATTTAATTTTTTAATATGAAAGGATATTATGAATGATAGTGACTATGTAGATGACTATATAATAGAGGAAATGTACAACTAACTTGAAAGGAAGTTATGGATACTAAAACTATAAACTATTGTCACGAATGTGACGCCACACACAATGTGGATTATATATTCTTGCAGTACCACTGCTAGTATATATCACTTGTCTGTCCTTCCGACTAACGCGAAGTCGGACAGACAACTGATGTATATAGATAATATATGTCAAGCATAAGCCAATAATAGAAAGGATATACTTATGTCAAAACCAATTGCGTACCCTATGGTATGCGGAATAACAGGTGAGCCTATCACCGAGTGGAAAGATGTTACGTTCATCACCACATATATCAAGGGAGTGAAAGAAACATTCCCAATCCATATCAACAAATGGGCGTTGATGGATTTACATAACGCCAGCCCAACATCTAAGAAGTCACGAGAGGCTTCTGCATCTGAGGCACCTGCCTCGGAGGATGTAGCAGTAGAGGAAGTCGCTGTAAGCGATGAACTCGAAACTGCACCCTATTAAAACCAAGTAGGTTTTATACTACCTATGTACGTTATGTATGTAGGTAGAATAAAGTTTATGATAGCAAGAAAGGATATAAGATTATGACTTAGCTATGTAATAAATACCAAATGGTAGTAGTGAATTAGCCCAGGGTGGAACGCCTGGAAGTAGCTACTACCGATTACGATAAGATAGAAAGGATAACTAATGGATATAGTACAAATAAAAAATGCAATGGATATTATGAAAGAATTACTTTCAGAATATCAATACGAAAAACTAGAGGATATGGTCAACATAGCAGTTGGTACATACCATGACACCCAAGCCATTGAGATACAAACAAAGGACTTGGAATTTCTAAACATCAAACCCAAAACATGGGCAGTCGAGGATGTCTTTGAACCAGACGAAGACGATAGCCCATTCGGTAACTAATATAATAACTGTCTTGTCTGTCGTATGACTATCACACTACGACAGACAACACACACAGAAAGGAATAACATGTTAGATAAACTAACTAATGAACAGTTAATTCGTATCATACAATGGACATTGAATGACCTTAATGCTTGGAACAATAACAAAAATGGTGTACTACCAGAGGTTAAAAGGTTCACTGGTATGTTCGAAGAGGCTGTTAAATATCAAGTAACAAAAGCAATTAATACTATGGAGGAAGAATAATATGGACGATGTAACTAAGGACGCACTATTAAAACTTACTAATGCACTAGAAGATATAACAAAGAAGATAGGTATGATAGGTAGAATACAACTAGCTATTGTAGATAACATAGGTGAAGATGACCCTAAATTTCAAGCTAAATTTATGGCTGTTGTCTTAGCTGATGACGAATTTAGAGCTGACTTTACAGACCATGTCAATGAAGATGGTGACGATGATAGCAAAGCATTGATGATGGACTTAAATCAAATGGCTTATGATATAGCAAAGGATATAGATGATGAGTAACAGTCAATTAGATGCACTAGAAAATACAGTAAAAGAATTAGTAGAACTAATGGTTCTTTTACAAAATCAATTATCAGGACACACAGAAATTCTTAAAATAATAACTGATTATCCAGAGGGTGAAGAAGAATAATGTCACAAGTATACGCATACATAGATGAGAACATGAAGTATGATATTAATGTACTCACAGTTTCGTTTACGTACAGTAGCGATACAAGTGCTGACGATGCTATTGCGCAGATAGACCATATGGTATCACTAGCTGATAGTGATTCATCAATAACATTCGAGGCACATGAGTATGATATTTATACTATGTCCCCTTATAATTCTCTCGTTAACACAGACGAGTGAAACGCAGTAGAACCCGACAGCTGAGAGCTAATGCCCTTGCTTTCTCTGTCGGTTCTACTTACGTGCTAACCGACAAAGAAAGGAATAACTAATGCATATTCATGCAGATGAAAGAGATAAGAAAGAATATACAGTTACTATTGCATACGTTCTAGACGATAGTCACAATGATAAAAGACATATGGAAACTATGGAGTCTAAAGAACCTATTGTATACCATATAATTGTACCAGCAGAGTCTAATCTACAAGCTATACAACGTGCTATGGAAATAACAACGATGATAAGAGCAGAAGATATGACAGACTTTATACCTGGTCACCCATTGTCAGAAGGTAAAGATAGTCTAACTCTAGATGAGATAAGTACTATACGTGATGAGACAACAGAGCAATTAATATTTAGAAATTGGTTATCGTTAGAGCCAACGTCTATACAGTGTCACCTAACAGAAGACGAAGAGAAACTCTTTGACTTGACACAAGTAAACATAGCCAAGCTACAGGAATCTATTGGCGTAAGCGCAGAAGATTTCTTAAAGGAGATAGCAGATGATGCCTAAAGATATGAGACCAGCTACTCCACCTGAAAGGTATGTGAATAGAAAAGGTAAACAACCTAGTCTATTAACAGATGATAAAGTAAAAATACTTTTATCAACACCAGATATGTGGTACATAATAGGTACTGCAAACAGTTGGATAAGCGGTGTCAAAGCAAATATAGAGTCAATGACTCAACGTAATATATCTCACCTTGCTATACGTGGTAAGTTCGAGATAGAACAAAGAAAAAATAATACAGGTACCATAGACATTTATTGTAAATGGTTACCTAATGAAGAAGAAATAATATAGAAAGGATAAACAATGGAAAATGATTGTTGGAAGATGGTAAGTTCGGTACTAGGTAAGTCAAGGCGTGTGTTATTACACGGTCCTCCAGGTACTGGTAAGACATATAGTGCAGTAAAAGTAAGCACACCTATGGACATGGATGGTAACCCTAACGTGTACCAAATAACTATGACAGAGGACACAGCCTCTGCAAACTTGGAAGGTTTTTACAAGCCAAGTGCAGACGGTGGTTTCGAATGGCATGATGGTATTGCTATACAAGCATGGCGTAATGGTGGTAGGTTGGTTATCAACGAGATAGACCACGCTTCACCAGATGCTATGACGTTCTTGCATGCAATATTAGATGACCAAGACATAGCAATGTTAACACTTAACAATGATACTAAGGAGACAGTACGTCCAGCTGAAGGCTTTCAAGTCGTAGCTACTACGAACAGTCCACCTGAATCATTACCTCTTGCACTGAAGGATAGGTTCCCAGTCAAGATACATGTAGATACTGTACACCCTAAAGCTATGGCACAGTTCCCAGACGAATGGCAAGATGTTATTCGTGATACTACCTTGATAGACGACCCAGAAGAACGCATCTCAGTACGTGCATGGACAGAGTTCTTTGCATTACAAGAGAAAGGTTTCACTGTACAGACTGCAGGTAAGCTAGTGTTCGGTGACAAAGCAGAAGAATTAGTAGACGCTATAACACTAAGTGCATCTAATGTCTAAGGCATATCCATATCCTCAGATAGTAACCAATGAGGAGTGGCATGTACTAGAGACAACAGATATTCAACCTGAACCAAGGACAGACAATCTAAATAGACAGATGTATGTACCTATGGATAGGGAATGTAATGTTTGTGGTGTCAATCATAGTAGAATGATACGTAGACATGAGCTAGGTCACACAAAATGGTCACCGAAAACAGCAGGTAAACTGTTGCGAGGTACTAGGAGTGACGCACTTAAAGTATTAGAAAGTGTACGTATTAATTACTTATTAGGCAGAGCATTGTTGCATGTTGATGAGTGGTTAGAATGTGAGATGGTAGTATCTGTAGAGTTACAGAAACTTATATACGAATCATCTATAGCAGACATAATACTTTATGGTATACAATCATACAGTACACAAGAATCAGATAATACTTATTCTAAGTATCAAGGTAGTGAACAATACAAGTTTGTTTATCAAACTTTAGTTAATGCTTCACAAGATGAAAGTCTTACTCAACTAAGAAGAACAGAGATAAGATTTGCACTAGATGTTATTGCTAATTTTATAGGTAAGATTACTAATCATAATCATGGTCAAACAATTACATATCGTAAGGTACAAAAAACAGCAGAGCTGTTATCAAAAGTACTTGAAACTTTTATGGATAAACCAGAACGTGATGAGGTTACAGAACAACCAGGCTCTGGTGAAGGTGAAAGCGATGAGTCATCTGAAGATTCAGAGACAGAAAAAGAGTCTGAGTCTGGTGAGTTAGATACTACTGCATTAGAAAAACGTATGAAACGTAGTCTTATTGATGAAATGAGATACAGTAGTACAACTCATGTAGGACATTGGGGTAGTATGAAGATACATGAACCACCATTGACAGTCAACTTACAAGGTAGACTTAAAGGTTCTAGAGCATACAGACCAGCTGACTTTGGTTACAATCCTAAGTATATTAATAGATACTGTATAGATAAAAAGATATTCAAACAGAAACAGCGTACTCTTGGTGGCACAATACTTATTGATGCATCAGGTTCTATGCAGTTTAATGGTCAAGATATCTTAGATATTATGGAAATATTACCTGCAGTAACTATTGCTATGTACAATGGTTGGTCTAGTCATGGTCACTTACGTGTTATTGCTAGAAATGGTAGGCGTGTGACAGAAAATTATCTAGATACACATAGTGGTATGGGTAACGTAGTAGACGGACCAGCATTAGATTGGTTAGCTACTATGCCCTCACGTAGAATATGGGTATCAGATATGCATGTATTCGGTGCTGGTAATAACTCTAATGGTTTTAACCTACTTAAATACTGTTATGATGTATGCCTTAAATCAAATATTATAAATCTTAAAGATATACAAGAGGTAAAAGAGCATGCATTAAAACTCAATGTAGTATAGTGGTATGGAATGTAGTAACACGCAAGTGTGCTTAGGTTCCTTTCCCTTAGTAAAGCTACATTCATGTAGAGGAATAGAGTGCAGAGAGAATCTGCAACAGGTTTTACTTCAATAATGACAACAATCAACCCATAGTGAACACCTCTACGCATACCTAAGTCGTGTATGCCCGCTTCACACTTTCGTTACTTCGTGACCATTGGTTGGTCACTCGTAACTCACGCGTGAGCTACTCATACACTTGATATAAAATATGAAAGGAGATATTATGTGATACTAATTAAACACTCTATGGCTGCAACGTAAGCATGAGTAGATGGCTATACGCACATCAAAACCGCTGTACTCTAAGACGATGAGTATTAGATAGACCATACTAGGTAATCAATACTATAAGCTAGATGTTACAAACCTGGGAGCATAGGTTAGTAGAATTATGCCCTTGCGTTGCACGATTAGGTGCTTGACTATGAGTTATAAATTAATATAATGAATAGTATGGATATAAATGAAATGCTAGCCGAGGCAGAATCAGGCAAACGTAGTGCGATACTAAGTAGAATCACAAAAGAAGCCATACCATTTTGGGAAGGTTGTGAGGATTTAGTAAAAGCAGGACGACCTATCAAACCATATGTTGTTTCAAGACTATTGAAAGAAAACTTTGGTATAAAAATAAGTGAGAGTGCAGTTCGAAATCACTTTCAAAATATGGATGACGATGGCAAAGAATAATAACATAGAAGAGTTATTAGCTGAGGCTGAGTCAACTAAAATACAACAACTCAAAGCTGATAACCTACGTCTATTAAAACAATTAGACAAAGCTAAAAATAAAAAAGCTGATTTGATTGAGGCTTTATTAGAGGCAGTCAATACTAACCTAAGGACGTGGGATAAACCTAAAATACCTAAGCCTAAAATTTCTAAGAAAAATAAAACAGAAGAGATAGCAGTAGCTATATTATCTGATGTACAATTAGCTAAGGTAACCCCAGATTATAGCACCGAAGTAGCTGAGGCACGTGTCATTGAGTACGCTAATAAAATTGTAAACTTGACAAACCTTCAACGACATGCACATACAGTAAAGAAATGTGCAGTGTTAGTAGCTGGTGATATAGTCGAGGGTGAGCTTATCTTCCCTGGACAATCACACTTGATAGATGCAAGTCTATATAACCAAGTAACAGTAGACGGTCCTAGGATATTGACAAAGTTCTTTGACATATTACTTGCTAACTTTGAAGAAGTAGATGTCACATGGGTAATAGGAAACCATGGAAGCTTAGGTGGTAGAGCTAGGAAAGACTACCATCCTGACAGCAACAGCGATAGAATGCTGGGTAAAATTATGTCTATGATATATGACAAAGAGAAACGTATATCATTTGGAATACCAACAGGAGACGAACACTGGTTTGGTATAGCTGATTTAGGTGACAAATGTAGATTCTTTGTATGGCATGGAGATAATGTAAGAGGTCATGGTGGCTTCCCTTGGTATGGTTTTGGTAAGAAACTACTAGGTTGGAAAGCATTAGCATCAGCTAAGTTAATGCCTGACTTTGATTACGCAATAGCTGGACACTTTCATACACCTACAACTATGTACGTAAATGACATACGCTTGTGGGTTAATGGCAGTACTGAAAGCTATAACACTTATGCACAAGAGCAGCTTGCTAGCATGGGTAGACCATGTCAGTACCTACTCTTTGCTAAGCCAGGTCAAGGAGTAACTGCTGAATACCTTGTAAATTTAGAAGATGCATGAGTATAATAAGTATATGGCTAACTTAATTGTAGAGTCTAAATGGAAGTTAACAAGTATAGAATACTCTGGACTAGGTGATAGACCCCAGATAATACTTGCTAATGATAAAGGCGATGTTAAGTTAATACCTTTAGAAAGAGGTATAACTAATATTGCTAACCTATTAGACTTGAATACAGAAGAAGAATAGAAACTTCCTTCTGCCTCTGCACTCTTGCAATTCGGCAGAAGAAAGTAAGAAAGGAATGTTATGACAAATAACGTTGACTTGTTGTCCCCATTTCCACAGGAGCTAGTAAAAAAAGCACCTGCTGGTAAGTTCGGAGACTACGTACCACACGCTAATTATGTAGAAAGACTACGTGATAGTGGTGTGACATACTCTTGGTCATGTGAACCTGTATACGGTACACACAACGGAGAGAAAAGAATAGTCGGTGCTAAAGGTACTATCATCATAGAAGGTATGGGTAGTTACGATGGCTTTGGCGATGTTGATACCTTCAAGCTTGGCAATGCTAAGTTCAATGACGGTAACAATCTTAAAGACGCAGAGTCTGATGCATTTAAACGTGCATGTATGCGCTTTGGTTTAGGTGTAGAGCTATGGTCTGGTAGTAAACAGACTGAAGAAGAGGCTACGTCTATAGCACCTGATGGTTACACTCAGGAACAAGCTGACAAAGACGCTATGGTAGAGACTACTGTCAAGCTAGACATGCGTAAGAAAGAAAACAAGATATCACCTGAAGACAAGGCTGCACATGCAGCTATCATGGACAGTATCCTAGGTACTGAAGAATGAGTCAGGATGTAACCTTTATATCAGAAACTGTTAGTGCAATGACTGCTAACATAGATTCAAAAGAAACTCTAGTCAAGATACTAGGTTCAGCAAATCAATATGCAGAACTTAAAAAGTATCCTAAAGACAAGACAACATGGACAGATGAACAATTAGAGACTTGGTTTAATTACATCGAGAAACTAACTGATATGCCTACTGTTGTTACAGATGAGTCCTTTGAACAGATGTCAATAGAACAGAAGTTAGAGTCTGTTGGCATAGAAATAGAAAGTAAAGAGCCAGGTGTACAACCAGCTGGTGACATGCTAGGAGGAGTTGTTAACAAAATGGAACAACAAAACAAATACAGAGATGACCTTACATGTCCTTTCTGTAAACAAATGGTATACGATAATCGTAATAGTAAAAAGTCAGAGAAAAGTCCAGACTTTACCTGCAGTACTAATGACCCTGTAATATGCGGAGGACATAGTGGTAAGTGGCGTAAGTCTTGGTGGCTTGATAACTCAGACATACCAAAAGAGTGGAACTTAGATGGGGAAGTCAAGACAGCACCCAACAATGCTGGCGATGACTTACCAACAGCATTCTAAGGAAAGGAAATATAATGATACCTAGTACATTTAGAGGGGTACTTGTACCCGCATATGTAAAAAGTAAAACTCAGTTAGTAGCATGGGCATTAGAAGAGTTTATGGACTCTGACCCTATAACTAACTGGGAGTTTGTAAGAGAGTTATACTGTCATAGATTTGGTGGGATACTCTTTAACTTAAGAGCAGAAGGTTATGAAATAACTACGCTTAAAACTAAGACTAAGGGACTTGTCAGTTATTACTGCACTAAAGTACCTACGAGAACTACCATTAGCTAATGATAGAATTGTTAGTCGGATGTTTGTTTCCCATAATGCTAACACCTGACAGCTTAACTGAGTATCGTGAGTGCCAAGAAACAAAGTATATGGTGTACAATGTGGAAGAGTGGTTGCCCACGATACAAAGTTATTTTAAGGAGAAAGACATCCTGCGTGCTTTAGGGATTATACATTGCGAAAGTAGTGGTAGACCTACAGTGATAGGGAATAACTCTAACGGGACAAAGGATGTTGGACTCTGGCAATTTAATGACAACACTTGGACTTGGTTAAAATCTAAGCTTGGTATAATAGGAGAACGAACAAATCCAGAAGTTGCTACAAGATACGCAGCTTGGCTAGTCTACAATGACGGCTGGCATCATTGGAATAGTAGTAAACATTGTTGGAAAGGAACTGATAATGAAATGTTGTGGAGCAATACTAACAGTATGCAAAGTTAATTACGTTGCTTACTGCGATTACTGCCAAAAGAATTATGGTGACATAGATGACTTGGCGTAATACACATAAAGAATTTCGTAGACAGATAAATAATATATTGAATCTTACTTGTGACTTGTGTGGCATAAGTTATACAACCACATTTGATTTAGTGTCTTATTGTAATAATTGTATTGAAAGATTGGAAGTAGAAATGAATGATATAGATGAGTGAGAAACAAAAAATAGATATAGAAAATATAAATATATTTAATCATCCGCGTTATATGAAAATATGGGCGCAGAGATTTAGTAAAGCATGTGGTAGTGATACGTTTAATGTAGCACCAGACACAATAGCTTTAAGGTACTTGATGGAAAAATTTGTAAAAGATTACAATCATCACTTAACACAATTAGAGGAGGAATAACTATGGGAAATACATTTAAAGCATTTGCATCTAAAGAAGCTAGACAAGATGCAGTAGATATGACAGCTAAAGAAAAGTTTAGAGCTTGGACAAAGCTTAAAGAAAGTTTAGCAGCACAAGCAACAGAGTTCGGTGGCAGAAGGTTGCTAGGTATAACAGATAAAGGTAATGCTATATGGGCGCAGTACTATATAGATAAAGAAACACTTGACATGAAAGTATCTTTAACACATGACATAGAGACTATACGTAAGTCTAAGCTATGCCCTAGGAGAGTAACACTAGCAAGAGGTGAGAACCTTAAAGACTTAGACCATGCTATGCGACCTAAGACAGCTAAAGATTTAGGAGAAGTTACATTAAATACATTACGTTATATAGATAAACTGTTCGGTATGGCTGATGCAGGCATAGGAAAAGTAAAAGGTAAGTGTAGTACACAACTCTTTATGATGATATCTAATACAATATATGAGGGTTCATCAGAGATAGACAAGTTTAGATGGCAAGATGTAATGAAGACATGGGACCTACCTTCAGGTAAGTACTTCACTGTATATGGATAACGCACCTACATATAGACCATTACCTAAATACCTTACAATACAACCAAGTAAGATAGAAGGATTAGGTCTGTTTACTATCAGGGCTATACGTGATTTAGAAACAAGTATAGGTGTAACGCATGTTTTTATAGATGACAAAGGACAGGTAATACGTACACCATTAGGTGGGTTTATTAACCATAGCGACAATCCTAATTGTGAAGTTAAACGTTTGCATGGTACATATGTCAATCATTTATTTCCATTGCGACCTATTAAAGCTAATGAAGAAATCACACTTAAATATAGTATGTATAGTATTGATGGATAACTTATCAGATATGAGGGAAGCTGCTCTAGAAAGGGCAGGAGGACGCTGTGAGTGGGCTAATTGTAACGATAACAAATGGTTAGAGCTAGCACATATACATGGTATAGGAATGGGCGGTAACAAGAAACGTAAATTTAGTATGGATAATGTAGCTATGTTATGTAAATGGCATCACGATGTATACGATGGACGACAACAGAAGGGTTCCTCAGTTGCTTATAGAGATTTATTACAGGGTTTTTTAAAAAGAAAGTATGTGGACTAAACTACGGACGTTACTTGTCGAAGTAAAGTTTCTTTAATCCAGTGTTATATTTCTTAGCTAACTTATATTGAGCGTTACTTGTTTTAACTTTACGTTGTTGATATTGTTTAGCATCTTTAGTAGGAAAGCCTGCTTCACTACCAAATGAACCTATAAGTTTACCCATTTGTTTAGCATCATCATATGCCTTACTGCTTTTATTAATAGCTTTATCTCTAAGAGCAGTATGTTGTTTCATACGTTTGTTTAGTTCATTACGTCCAAGACCTTTGTGTCCTGCACCAACACCATAACTTTTATCCATTAGATTTTTTTGTAGCTTTTTTATATTTATAATCAGATTGTTTTTTAAGATTACTTTTTATGTTCTTAGGACCGTTTAATTTGCTACCAATGTTATCAGTATTTCTATCTTCCCAAGTTTTTATATCAGTTGGTTTAATAGTACCTGTTGCTATTCTGTAATCACCTGTAGGTAATGGTTCATCTAAATGGTCTTTCCAACCTTCAAAAGTAATTGCTCCAGCTCCTATACGACCACCACTCATACCACGAGTAACTTGTTCTCCTTGATTTAATGACATCCCATCACCATAATAACCACCATACTTACCTGCACCTTCTATACGTTTAATATTTCCAGGCATATTATTTACTAACTGTTATTTGTTTCTTAGCATATGTTTTAATAACTGCAAGTGCAGCACCACCACCAGCTAATGCAGCTAACTGAAGTACTTCAGCATCTACACCAACTAGAGGAGCAACTGTTAACGCACCTATGAACGCTTCAACGAAGGTCCAGCTAGTTCTTTCAATCATATCTTTTAATTCATTACTCATTTTATAACTCCATGCATCATTCCAAGGAGTCCACCACACGTCTTTTTGAAACGTCCCATCAGATTTTCTTTTTCTTTTGCCTTGTGCAAACATTATTTATCTAGCTTATCTGATTGACCTGCGATGTATGCAGACAATCCACCTACTAATAACGTAGTAGCTAGTTTACCTTTACCCTTACCTTTGCCCTTGATTTTATCTAGCTTAGCTTGACGCTGTGCATTCTTTAAAGCTCTAGATGAATCAAGTCCTGCGTCTTTAGCTTTATTATAATCATTAACTATGCTAGGTTTTCTACCACTAGATACTTGTCTAGGATTATCAGGTGTAGTTTTATTAACTATGTTACCTGATACGGTAGTACCTTTATTAAAGGTACGTCTAGCACTAGGTGGTTGTTTAGGTAACAAAGGTTCACCTGTTTTATTGTTTACTAAGGACGAGGTTTTTCCTGCTTTTTCTGCAGCAATATCTTCTTTAACACTATCTAATGAAGTTTCTCCTAGGATACCTTTTTTGTCTGCGCTAGTTGGATTCATTTCTTTCATTGGGTCATAATCATAAGGAACAACTCTATTACTTACATTTTGATTAGGACCACCTTCACGTATTGCAGGACCATATTGGTTTACCTTTGCACCTTTACGTAGTTCTGTTTCTATATTACCTTGTGACTTAGAACTAGGTGCTGGTGAGTATTCAACATTAGGATTCTTTTTATTACCACCTATTAATTTTTGTGAGATTAATCTACTTTCTATACCTGTATCTATAATTGATTGTGCATTTTTAATACCAGGACCTTTACCTTTAGTTGTAGTAGGCAATGGTTTAGCATCTTCTATTGTTAATTCTAAATCTCCAGCAGAAATTTTTGGCGATGCTTCTTGAACTCTTTTACGTAAAGCTCTAGTTTCATAGCTATCTCCCATAGTAGATTTTTTTTCTTTAGTAGATGCATAAGCTTCAGTTAACTCACCTTGTAATTCTTTTATTCTATTAGTAGCTTTCATTTCTGCTACTGGGTCAAGACCTTGCGCTCTTTCTAGCGCATCTATTTCAAAGTCTAATGCATCTTCTATAGCTTTTTCTATATCAATATCAGCAGATAACATTTGTCTTTGCTGACCCTCAAATGGTATTTCATCTACTTTGTCATAATCAGTAATGTATGTTCCAGTGTCAGGATTATATGTTTTAGCTACATCACCATAAGGTGTTGGGTTTGACAATGGACCACCAGAAGTAGAGCCACCTTTTTTATAATCTTCTGCTTGTAAAATTTCTTGTGTATGCATATCTCCACCTATAAAATCATCTTTAACTTTAGGTTTTAATGGGTCATTAGATGGTGAGTATTCTCCACCTTCAGAGTAATCACCTGCATCAAAGTTTCCTAGCTTACTGCTACCTGATTTAAACGGTTGTGTTGGTGTTCCCATTACTCTATCCTTTTGCCATCTAGTTTAGCAGACATTACTTGAATTTCCCCACTTATCTCTGATAATTTATCCATTACTGAGCCTGCAAGTATGACATCATCAGTAGATTTATTAGATATTTTTTTGACATCTCCATCATAATCTATATATTCTACTTCAACATCTATACCCGCCTCTATTGCTGACACTACACGCGGATATACAAACTTATATGCATCAACACTACTACCGATAAACCCATCTTTAGCTATACGATTGTTAGTCTGTGAATTTCCTAAAATGAGACACCCAGCTGTATGCTCGTCCGTATTGCCAGTATGCCATAAAATCCACTCGAATCCTGGTACATCTTGCACATGTATCATACCTTTGTGAAAGTTACCATATTTACTAGCATATTTATTATGAAATCCACCTTCAGTTCTTAACTTTAACTTGTACGTACCAGCAGGGATACGAGTTTCCCCCCAGACTTTAACATCTCTTTGTTCGTCTTCTAGTGTGTATGCTAGAAATGTTCGTTTGTTTTGGCTAACTTCAAACAACAATCCTGATGTAGAGTCTTTACCGCTGCTGGTTCTTAGTACTTCATACTTCATTATTCATAGGCTCCCATACTGCACACCATCCATATGGTGCTACTTCTTTGTAAAATTTAAGACAATAATTATTAGAGTAATGCATACAATTATCGCAGTACTCTCCAGGTTTAGGGCTATTGACAACGTATGCTCCAGGTAATGCCATTACTTTTTAATCTTCTTAACTTTGCCATTTTTTGTACGTGCAAACTTATGTGTTTTAGTTTCTCTAATAAGGGTACCACTATAATACTTGTCTCCCCACTTCCACTTAACTGTTTTAGCCATTACCACTTAACCTTATCTGCCCAATAAGCTGCAGACATTTTACCTTTTTTAATATTTTTTGCGTGACGTGCCTTAAAAGATTTACGTCTTGCTGCAGATTTAGCATCTTTTTTCTTGCCTGCACCTGACACACCTTGTTGTCCAAATCTAATTAACTTAATCTTGTCGCCTTCTTTAGCTAATACTGCATGTGATTTACTAGCTTTAGGTGTACGTTTAGGTTTATTATACCCTGAAAATGTTTCACCTCTGTATTTAATAGTCATGTTACTTCCTCCATCCTAAAGTTATTAACCATATTACTAATGTTATTATAGTAGCAAGACCTGTTACCTGTTGTGCTGAACCTGTCAATGTAAGAGTAGCAATAACTAAACCAACAAGAGTCCAACTAAGGTTAAGTGTTTCCTTAATTGCATCTATTATCCAGTTACCTAGTTTTTTAAACATTGCCTCT